>ERZ506977.428-NODE-428-length-24045-cov-9.541892_pt1 | contig 24045 bp, 15 predicted proteins | sample MGYA00513168_ERZ506977 | MGnify/ENA metagenome assembly ERZ506977
GAAGGTGATTTTAAATGCATTTTGGCACGTAACTGTGAAGGTACTGAACAGTTACGACTTATAAAGCTATTTTCCCAGATGTTCTCCCTTTTGCGAACAAACAGCGGCAGGTTCCTGATGGAACGTTCGTGCAACACTTTGTGGGCGGTTAGGGGAAGCTTTGAAATCCAGCCCTTACGTAGACTTAGGCTCGAGCGCTCTCGCGAGAGTCTTAGTCGAAGTTAGGGATTAGTTCAAAGTTCCCCTGCCCACGTTGCACGAATGTTCCATCAGGAACCTGCCGCGTCACTTTTTGCATCTTATTTGCCTGAATGTTCCATCCGGGATCTGGCGCGTCCTTTTTTGCAATCTCACTTACACATTACAGAACTGACTCTGATACAGCTGTGCATAGAACCCTTTCTTCTCCAGCAGTTCCTCATGCTTTCCGGTCTCCAGAATATGTCCGTCCTTCATAACCAGAATCACATCCGATTCCTTAATGGTAGACAGCCGGTGTGCCACCACAAAACTCGTTCGTCCCTCCATCAGTTTCTGGAATGCTTTCTGGATACGGATCTCTGTCATCGTATCGATGGAAGATGTCGCCTCGTCCAGAATCAGTACCGGCGGTTTTAGTAACATCAGTCTGGCGATACAAAGCAGCTGTTTCTGTCCCTGGGACAGGCTTCCGCCGTCCTCACCCATCACAGTGTCATATCCTTTCGGAAGACGTTTGATAAAACTGTGGGCATGAGCCTGTTTTGCTGCTTCGATCACTTCCTCCCTTGTGGCATCCGGTTTTCCGTAAGAGATATTATCCCGGATCGTACCCGTTTTCAGCCAGGTTTCCTGAAGCACCATTCCGTAACTGGAACGGAGACTTTCCCAGGTCAGATCCTGAATCGGTACTCCATCCAGTGTGATCTTTCCTTTATTTACATCATAAAAACGCATCAGCAGATTGATTACTGTCGTCTTACCACATCCGGTCGGACCCACAATTGCCACCCGCTGTCCCGGTTTTACTTCCAGATTCATATGTTCGATCAGTGGCACCTCACTGGTGTAAGAAAAGCTTACATCCTCAAATCTCACGCGGCCCTCCACCTGATCCAGCGTCTTAGCATCTGCCGCATTCTCCGGTACCGGTTCTTCGTCCAGAAAATGAAAGATTCTCCCCGCACATGCCAGCGCGTTCTGAAGTTCTGTCACCACGCCGGAGATCTCGTTAAACGGCTTGGTATACTGATTGGCATAATTCAGAAAACTACTCAGCTGACCAACGGTAATTCTTCCCTGGATCGCGGAAAATGCACCGAAAATACCAACGCCCGTATATACCAGTCCGTTGACAAAGCGGGTGGAAGGATTAGTAATGGAAGAGAAGAAGGTCGCTTTCAGGCTGCAGGACTGCAGTCTCTGGTTAATATCATCAAACTGTTCCTCCGCCTCTTTTTCATAGGCAAATGCTTTAACCACTTTCTGGTTTCCCACCATTTCTTCTACCAGAGAAGTCATCTCTGCTCTCGTCTCAGACTGCAGACGGAACATGGTAAATGTACGTTTTGCGATAAAGTTTGCCACGAAAAAAGATAACGGCGTGATCAATACCACGATCAGCGTGATTCTTCCATCGATGGATATCATAAATCCCAGTGTTCCGAGAATCGTCATCACACCGGAAAACAGCTGGGTAAATCCCATTAAAAGACCGTCGGAAAACTGATCCACATCTGTGGAAATTCTGCTGATCGCATCACCCGGCTGGTGCGCGTCCATATAACGGAGCGGAAGAATTTCCATATGGGCAAATACCCGTCTGCGGATATCATCTACGATCTTGTATGTCATTTTATTGGTCAGAAGACTCATCACCCACTGAGATATCGCAGAGATTGCAGTCACCACTGCCAGCTGGAGCAGCACCAGTTTCAGATCCGGGAAGCTTACCAGCCTCTTCTCTATCATACAGTCCACACCTTTACCAATCAGAATGGGCGAATACAGGGTAGCTGCTACTGTGACTGCCGCCAGCACCAGAATACTGACCACCAGATACGTGTACGGGCGAATCAGTTTCAGGACACGGTTTATGGTCTTTTTGTTTTTCATAACTGTGCTACCTCCTGACTGGAAAACTGTGACATACAGATCTCCTTATATACGTTACAATTCTTCAATAATTCCTCATGAGTTCCTTTCCCCACAAGTTTTCCGTCATCCAGCACCAGAATCTGATCTGCATTTTTGACGGTTGCCGCACGCTGGGATACCAGGAATACCGTTGCATTTCCGGTACTTTCTTTAATGGATCTTCGCAGAGCCGCATCTGTTGCAAAGTCCAGTGCGGAAGCACTGTCATCAAGAATCAGAATCTCCGGTTCCCCGACCAGTGCCCGTGCAATGGTCAGCCGCTGTCTTTGTCCTCCGGAAAAGTTTCTTCCACCGGTCTCTACTTTTTCATCCAGCCCTTTCTGTTTCTTCTTCACCACTTCTTCCGCCTGCGCGATCTGCAGGGCTTTCCACAGTTCTCTCTCTTTCGCATCTTTTTTACGCCACTGAAGATTACTTCGGATGGTTCCCAGGAACAGAACTGCTTTCTGTGGAACCACACCAATCTTCTCACGCAGATGCCGGAAAGTATAAGCTTTCACATCCTGACCGTCTACAATAACCGAACCTTTTGTAGCGTCGTAAAACCGTGGAATCAGATTAACCAGTGTGGACTTTCCGGATCCGGTACCGCCGATGATTCCAACCGTTTCTCCCGGCATTGCCGAAAAACTGATATCTGTCAGAGAAGCTTCCTGCGCCCCACCATAAGTAAAAGTCACATGGTCAAACACGACTCTCGGTTTCCCGCTTTCCTGCGTATTTTTTTCTTCAGCGCCCTCTTTCATGGAACTGTTTACCCTGAAAACTTCATTAATACGTATCGCACAAGCCAGTGCTCTTGTTACAGCAACAATCAGGTTCGCCAGTGCAACCAGCGCCAGCAGAATCTGATTCATATAATTGACCAGCGCCACAATCTGTCCCTGGGATACGCTGCCGATCTGTACCTGCCAGCCGCCAAACCACAGGATACACAGGATCGCGATATTGACCATCACATAGGTGATCGGATTCATCAGTGCAGAAATCTTACCGGCATACAGCTGTGTATTTTTCAGGTTGCCGCTGATTTCATCAAACTGTTCCGTCTCATCTTTTTCCCTGGAAAATGCACGTACCACTCTGGCACCTACATAATTTTCTCTCGTATGAAGCACGATCTGATCCAAAATACTCTGTACTTTTTTATAGATCGGTACAGTGATACGCATAATCAGATAAATTGCCAGTCCGATTAACGGTACTGCAATCAGGAAAATGATCGTCAGTTTTGCGCTGATAGTAAAAGCCATCACAACTGCTCCGATGACGATGAACGGAGAACGCAGGAACAGACGGAGCATCATATTGACACCGGTCTGCGCCTGGTTGATATCACTGGTCATACGGGTGATCAGTGTCGGCGTTCCGATCTGATCCAGTTCGTTATAGCTCAGGCTGTTGATGTGTCCAAACAGTGCCTTTCTCAGCGCCGTTCCAAATCCCATCGCCGCCTTTGCAGCAAAATACTGCGCCGTCAGGGAACACACCAGTCCCAGCACGCCCAGTGCGATCATCAGCGCGCACATTCTCCAGATATACGGCTTGTCGCCATTCTGGATACCGACATCGATGATGTTTGCCATAACGATCGGAACCAGCAATTCAAAACTGGCTTCCAGCATTTTAAACAGCGGTGCAATAATCGACTCTTTTTTATACGCTTTCAGATACTGAAGCATCTGTTTCATCTTCGTTTTCCTCCTGCTCTTCTTCGATTTTCGGAGGAACAAGCATTCTCTGGAAAGTATCTGTCAGCCAGCGCAGTCGTCCGATGATATCCTCACGGAACTCGCCCGGAAGCATCCTCCATTTCCAGTTTTCCCCCAGTGTGGATGGATGATTCATTCTTCCTTCGCTGCCACAGCACAACAGATCCCACATCGGAATCACTGCCAGATCGGCAACGCTGGCTTCTGCCGCCCGGATAAAATCCCACGGGATATCTTCCCACGGGCGGTCATAGTTATTCAGATATGCTTTGGAGTACTCTCTCGCCCAGTCGTTCATGCCATAATACCATGCCTTTGTCGTATCGTTGTCGTGAGTTCCTGTATATACGACACAGTTTTTCTTATAGCGATGCGGCAGATAAAAGTTTGTATTACCGGAATCAAAAGCAAATTGCAGGACTTTCATCCCCGGATATCCTGTCTCGTCCATCAGATCAAAAACTTTCTCATCCAAAGTTCCAAGATCTTCCGCGATCACATCCATATCTCCCAGTGCTTTTTCCATCGCCCGGAACAGATCGATGCCAGGACCTTCCTTCCATTCTCCTTCCAATGCATTTTCTGCGTCCGCCGGAATCGCATAATACTCTGCAAATCCACGAAAATGATCAATGCGCACGGTATCGTATAATACAAGACTTCTCTTCATACGCTGAATCCACCATTTGTATCCGGTTTTTTTCTGTGTTTTCCAGTCATACAACGGATTGCCCCACATCTGGCCGTCCGCTGAAAATGCATCCGGGGGACAGCCTGCAATAGCACTTGGCACACCATTCTCGTCCATCTGGAACATCATCGGATTCGCCCATGCATCCGCACTGTCAATAGCCACATAGATTGGAAGATCTCCGATAATGGTGATTCCCTTCTTATTAGCATATGCTTTCAGTTTGTTCCACTGACAGTCAAACTCATATTCCAGAAACTGGTAGTATTCCATCTCTTTTTCCAGCTCTTTTTTCTTATTCTGCACTTCTTTGGAATCACTTTTTCGCAGTTCTTCCGGCCAGGTTGTCCACAGTGCACCGTTCTGGCTGTCCTTGATAGCACGGAACAGACAGTACGGTTCCAGCCATTCCTGCTCTTTTTTACAGAAAGCATAAAATTTATCATCTGCATCAAAACGCCCGTACGCTTTTCTCAAAATCTCATTTTTTGAAAAGTAGATTCTTTCATAATCTACAAATCTCGGATCCCCTCCCCACTGCAGCTGTTCACATTCTTCTTTAAAAAGGAGACCTTCTTCCACCAGCATATCCAGATCGATAAAGTACGGATTACCTGCGAATGTGGAAAACGGCTGATACGGAGAATCTCCATATCCGGTAGGTCCCAATGGAAGGACCTGCCATTTTGACTGGCCTGCACGCTCCAGGCAGTCCACAAATTCATATGCCTCTTTCGAAAAGCAACCGATCCCATATCTGGACGGCAAAGAAGAAACAGGCATCAACACACCACTTGCTCTCATTTGTATACCCTCCCTGTGTATTCTCTTACTAACATTAGCACATCACTTCTTTCTTTTCAAGCAATCCCATAATTTTGCCTGTTTTTCTAACAATTAAAAAAATTTATTTTTTTTCAAAAAAAGTGTTGACATTTGACTAACTCTCCCTTATAATAGGCTTTGTTGTGAGGGACAACCGAACAACACAAACAAAAATGTGCGTTTAGCTCAGCTGGATAGAGCGTTTGGCTACGGACCAAAAGGCCGGGGGTTCGAATCCTCTAACGCACGCTTAACCGTCAGAATTTGATTCTGGCGGTTTTTGTTTTATCATTTCAAAAAAGCAGTTCCTCGGATTATTTATAGGATCCCATGTCAAAAAATCAATAAATTGTTTGATTTTTCTACAATTCTATTGATTTTTTTCACCCCTTTCTTTATACTAGGATGTGTTGGAGATGGGGTTTTCTGTATGAAACTACGTAACTGTTCAGTACCTTCACAGTTACGAGCCAAAATGCCATCACCTTCGGTGATGGCATTTTGGCTTGTATGTCTCGGGATTTTGACATATTCATGTCAAAACACCTCGTGGGACAGTGGCTACTGAATAGTTACGAAACTACTATAGAATAAGTAATTTTACGGAGGATAGAAATATGTATGGATTGACACCCAGGGAAGAACAGATTATGAATACCATATGGAACATGGATCATCCTTGTCTGATTTCGGAAATTTTAAAAGCATCGCCTGCTTTAAAAAGAAATACAGTAGCTCCCGCACTGGTTGTCCTTGAAAATAAAGGTTATCTGAAAGTTGATTCGATTGGGAAATCTTATACAAGAACCGGTAAAGCATATGTTGCTGCTATTTCAAAAGAAGCCTATAAAGAACAGCAGGCATTCTTAAATGCCATTTCTCAAAGCCGTGATACTGAAACAGGAGTTCTTGATTTTCTTACCGCCTATGTAAAATCAAAAAATATGAGTGCTGATTTTCCACAGCGAATCCGGGAAATTCTTGAACATTACTAATACCCCGTTGTTGTTTCACAGCGTATCAGACCACATGATCTGCTTTTTAAAAATAAAATATGGATTTTCATAAAACACCAGGTAATCTCTCGTTACCTGGTGTTTTATGTTTTCCGTAAAATCAAAATTGGTCCACCGGGCCAGTTATTGATATGCAACGTAAGAACAAAGAATGTGCCAAGGCACATTCTCGCGTCTGCGGCGGTCGCTTGCAGCATCTACCTTATACACCGAAGTGCGCATCCTCGCGGAGCGTTTTTTGCTTTACAGGAACACAATTTCCTGTAAAACAAAAAACTGTCCGTAAACATTTCAGTCTACGGACAGTTTTCTATTATATAATTATACGTTTGGGTCTGTTGGATCCCAATCCTGACCTGCCGGAATCTTAATGGTTGCCGGTTTGTCAAACAGCATTGCTGCTGTATCAGAAATTGTTACTGTGGTTCCAAGTGCACAATTATCATAGATCCATTTTGCATCTCTTACGCAGAGTCGCACACATCCATGAGATGCCGGCTGACCAAGCATATTATAGTTACCGGCACTCAGATTGTGACTGGTCATGTTAGAACCAGCTACAGAGTGGAATAATACACCACCTACGATTCTTGTACAATACTGACCATAAGATGGTCCCATCAGGGTATGCCAACGATATTTTGCAGGTGTTGTAAACGTACCTGTCGGTGTTGGTGTGCCTGGCAGTCCAACAGAACATGTAAATGTTTTTACCGGAATATCGTATTTTCCTGTTTCACTCTTTGCATATACCATTACCTGACATGCTACACGGTTTACAGTGATATAGTAGGAAGACTGACGTCCGATGACGCTGTCAAGATCCTGTACCATTGCTCCTGCAGCATTGAAATAATATTTGTAACCATTGATACGTTTCCAACCGGTTGCCATTGCTCCGTTCGATTCAAAATAATACCAGCTGCCTTTGATTCTCAGCCATCTGTTTGCAACTCTGTTTCCATTACTGTCTGCATAATACCAAGTATTTCCTACCTGCTGCCAGCCGGCTCCACCAGTACCTGCTGTTGTCCCAGCACTGCTTCCATATCCAGGAACCCATTTTCCATCAGCACCTACCCAATAAGAACCGATCCATGTATTGGTTGCCATTGCTCCGCTTCCTGTCACATAATAGTTGCCGATCCAGCGATTTGCTGCCATTGCTCCGCTTCCATCCATATAATACCAGTTGTTTCCTACTTTTACCCAACCAGTCTGCATTGTTCCGTCAGAATTACTGTAGTACCAGTTTCCACCAACTACATACCAACCGGTCGCCATTGCTCCACTTCCTGTCAGATAATACCAACCACTGGCTGTTTTAACCCAACCGGTCTGCATCGCTCCGCTTCCATTCATATAATACCAGGTATTTCCTACTTTTGCCCAGCCAGTTACCATAACACCATCAGAGTTACTGTAATACCAGGTTCCTCCAACCATATACCAGCCGGTTGCCATCGCTCCGCTTCCTGTCAAATAATACCAAGTGCCTCCACGGTTTAGCCAACCAGTCTGCATCGCTCCGCTTCCATTCATATAATACCAGGTATTTCCTACTTTTGCCCAACCGGTTGCCATAGAACCATCGGCATTCAGATAATACCAGCCGCTCGGACGACTCAGCCAGCCACTGTAAATAGAACCATTGGAATTCATCCAGTACCACTTACCACCGATCACATTCCATCCCGGATTGCCTACCATAGCTCCGCTTCCGTCGCTGTAGTACAGACCGCCGTTTGCATCACGGAAAAATCCGGTCTTCATAACACCGGTACTAGTTTCCATATAGTACCATTTGCCATTGATTACTCTCCAGCCTTTTGCCGGTGCTTCGTTTTCGTACCAGTACCAATTGCCATCAATCTTCTGCCAGCCATTACCAAGCACCTGTGTTGCAGTTCCCTTTGCCGCATCAAACATATACTCTTTTCCATTGACTGCCTGCTTTCCGGACTGTGCAACACCGTCTTTCAGGAAATATACTTTGTCATTGATGTTCTGCATACCGTTCTTTGTTTTGTCGGCAGTACCGTCATCTTTCAGATAAAGCCAGGTTTTATCTGCCACATTCTGCCAGCCGGTTTTAATTGTTCCCACACCTTTTGTGCTGTTGAACCAGATATCGCCGACATTTGCCCAGCCATTCACAGACTCGTCTACCGTACCGTCTGTTTTCAGAGCATACCAGGTTTTCTGGATATTCTGCCAGCCAGCTTTTTCTTTTGTATCCACTGCCCGACCATTTTCATCCAGATATCTCCACACAGTATTGTCTTTTACCCAGCTGCTCTTCTGGATATTTCCCAGGCCTTTTTCCGGTGTATCTCCATCTTTTGATGCATAGTATGTACCTGCCGCAACACTGTCTGCGGGTTTGCCAGATGCAAGATAGACATTAACTTTTCCTGTTGTTTCATCCGCTGCTGCATCCACAAATCCAGTACAGATATAACCTTTTGCATCTACATAATAGCAATATTCGCCCATTATATAAAAACCATTATGTCCGGTCACGACATTTCCATTCTGATCCTGCAACTGCCACTGACCATCCGCTGTTTTTTCAGATATTTTATAACTACTGATTTCTGTTCCTTCTTCATTCTGCTGTGCTTCCTGCGTCTGTGGAATACTCTGTGTGTTATCCGTAGCCGCATAGGTTGGAACAGACATCGATAAAGAAACTAAAACTCCCAGTCCAAATAAAAGACTTGCTCTCCTTTTCATTATCATTCTCCTCTCAAATGGGATCTTTTTCCTTATACCTGTCTTATTCTAGTACAATTACAGGGGCTTTTCAAGCCTAAAAAGCAGATATTCAGCAAATCGTAAGAAACAGATCACCTGCTTTCTTTATTAAGTCACTTATACTTATAAACTATAAGCAACACGCTACGCGAATTTCACAAGTTATCGCGGCAGTCGCTAAGGACTCGTGCAAGCACGGACTTTGGCTCGTTGCTCGCGTAAATCAAAATTGATTCACTGGATCAATTATTGATATGTAATATAACGAAAAACAGATCAGAAGACTTCTTCTGATCTGTTCGATGTATTTATCTTTTTGCATCTGCATCCGTAGGATCCCAGTTCTGCCTTGCCGGAATCTTAATAGTCGGTGCTTTGTCAAACGGTGTGTACTCGGTATCCGAAATATCAACTCTTGTGTACAGACCACAATTATCATAGATCCATTTTGCATCTCGTACACAAAGACGTACACATCCATGGGATGCCGGCTGACCTAACATATTATAATTTCCAGCTGCCAGCGCATAAGTTGGATCCGGATTACTGCAGGCTACCGAATGGAACCAGTCACCATAATTATTAATCTGTGTTCCATATTTACCCCAAGACGGTCCCATCAACTCTACTGGATTCTGTTTCTTCAGGGTTGCATAGGTTCCTGCATGTGTTGGTGTTCCTGCTTTACCTACCGAGCAGGTAAATGTTTTTACCGGAATACAATAATTACCGGTTTCATTTGCCGCATATACAGTAACCTGACACTTAACTCTGTTTACGGTAATTCTGTAGCTGGACTGTTTCCCAATCAGCTTGTCTACATCCTGTACCATTTTTCCATCTGTGCCAAAGTAGAATTTATAACCATCTACATATTTCCATCCGGTTGTCATGGCACCGTCTGCGCCAAAGTAATACCAGCTTCCATTAATTCTCTTCCAGGAATTTGTCAGTTTGCTTCCATCCGGTCTCTGATAGTACCAGGTATTTCCGGATTTCACCCAGTTGGCATTAACATCCGGGTCATAATTAGGAATCCATTTTCCATCTGCTCCAACCCAGTAAGAACCAACCCAGGTGTTCGTCAGCATCTCACCGTTTCCACCGACATAATAGTTACCAATCCAGCGATTGCTGTACATAGCACCACTTCCGTCAAAGTAATACCATTTGTTATTGATCAGATGCCAGCCGGCACCCACCATATCACCATTGCTCGGGTTCAGGTAATACCAAGTTCCTCCCAGATTGATCCAACCGGTTGCCATCGCTCCGCTTCCCGTCAGATAATACCAGGTTCCTCCACGATTCAGCCAGCCGGTCTGCATCGCTCCGCTTCCATTGGAATAATACCATGCACCATTCACCTGATACCAGCCAATTTTCATATCACCATTGCCCGGGTTCAGGTAATACCAGGTTCCTCCCAGATTGATCCAACCGGTTGCCATCGCTCCGCTTCCCGTCAGATAATACCAGGTTCCTCCACGATTCAGCCAGCCGGTCTGCATCGCTCCGCTTCCATTGGAATAATACCATACACCTTTCACCTGATACCAGCCGGTTTTCATAGCACCGTTTTCACCCATGTAGTACCAGGTTCCGCCAACATTGATCCAGCCGGTTGCCAGAGATCCGTTTCCATTTACCCAGTACCAGGTTCCATTCATCAGATACCAGCCGGTAGTACTTAACATTGCGCCGCTTCCATCACTGTAGAACAACTGTCCGGTTGCATCCTTATAGAATCCGGTGAGCATTCTTCCGTCTGCCGGATTCAGATAATACCACTTACCATTGATTACTCTCCAGCCGGTTGCCACCCTTCCGTTTTCGATCCAGTACCAGGAACCATTCATCTGCTGCCAATTATTTCCCAGCTGTCTTGCTGTTCCTGCCTGTACATCAAAATAATAGGCAACGCCGTTTACTGTCTGGAATCCGTTCTGTGGTACTCCTTCTGCATTCAAAAAATAGGTTTTTCCATTTATTCCTGTCTGCATACCGGTTTTCGAAGTATCTCTGCTTCCGTCAGCTTTCAGGAAGTACCAGTTTCCGTTGATCTGCTGCCAGTTCACTTTAGAAGTGTCTCTGCTTCCATCGTTTTTCAGCATATACCATCTGTTTTCAATCTGATACCAGCCTGCTTTCTGAATAGTTGCCACACCTTTGCCGGCTTTCATCCATACATTTTCAATCTGCACCCAGCCTGCTTTAGAAGTATCAATGGTTCCATCCTCTTTCAGATAATACCAGTCTTTTTCAGGCTGCTGCCATCCTGCTTTTTCTCCGGTATTTACCGCTTTTCCATCGGATCCCAGATAATGCCATGCACCGTTTTCATCTGCTTCCTGTGCCCAACAGTCTTTCAACATACTTCCAAGAGTATCTGCGGAAGGATCGTTTCCTTCTTTTGAAAAATAGTACAATCCCGGTTCGAGTTTATCAGCTGACGGATCTGTTGCTGAATCATCCACTTTGACGTATCCGGTCGACATATCTCCATCTTTATTAATATAGTATGTATTTCCATTATTGGTATAGACCGTGTCACGTGCATAGCCATCATTGTCCGGTGGAGTACTCTCACCCAGTTTTAACCGCCAAACATCGCCGTTCTCTGTTTCATATTTTTCCCATGTCGGTGTGACTTCTTTTTCTTTCCCATCAGCGTCCGCAGTTTTTTCTTCATCCTGTATCTGTGGAATCTGAGCTGCATCTGTCTCATTTTCTTTCGATGCTTCCTGCGCTTGTTCATTCTCGACAGAATCCTGTGTAACAGTAGTACCTGTTACATTTTCTGCTGCTACCGCCGGAACAGCCACCGATAATGACAGTACAATTCCCAAAGCGAATAATATGCCTCTTCTCTTTTTCATCTGTTCCCCTCCTGTATTTTTCCGTACATACAAATGTACACTTTTTATTTATTATATTATACTTATATTAATATTCTAATCATATTTCGTTACAGTTTTCTTACATTTCCGTCTCTTTATGTGTTTTTTGGTTGCAGCCTTTTCTCCCCCACACCATTTTTCTTGACATTCCCTGAAAACTGCACTACAATCGTAACGTTATTATTGTGTTTTATTCACAGGAGGATTCTTTCGTTATGGTAAAGTCTGAGTTCGATGACTGCTTTCAAAACGGAAATTATGATGCGCTCCGTCCTTATCATGTAGACAATGCCATCATCCTTGCCGCCGGTATGTGTTCCCGGTTCAAACCTCTGTCTGATACGAAGCCTAAAGCTTTTCTGAAAGTCAAGGGAGAGATTCTTATTGAAAGGATGATCCGTCAGCTGATCGAGGCTGAGATTCCGGAAATCTATATCGTGGTTGGTCATCAAAAAGAAGCATTTTCTTATCTGGCAGAAAAATATGGTGTGTATCTGATTGAAAATACAGAGTATGCAGTCCGAAATAATCTTTCATCTATTTATGCCGCACGAAAAGTGCTGAAGAATTCATACATCTGTTGTTCTGATCTGTACTGTATGGAAAATATTTTTGATTCTTATGTATATGAATCTTATTACGCCGGTACTTTTTCTTCAGAAAAAACAGACAAGTTATGTGTTACTACCGGTTTTAACGGAAAAATTTCCCGTATTCGAAAAGGTGGCAGCAATTGCTGGTATATGACCGGTCCCGCTTACTGGGATAACCAGTTTTCTGCCCGTTTCTGTGAACTGATGCAGAAAGAATACGATGACCCTGGCTCAAAAGACCTCAGTTGGGAAGCTTTTTACAGTAATCATCTGGACGAACTTTCCCTGACTCTTCGAAAATATCCAGAAGGTATTGTCCGGGAGTTTAACAGTCTCGATGAACTCTGTCTTTTCGATACTTCCTATATCCCCTACAGGGATTCGCTGAAAGCAACCTGATCGTTCCCTGATCATTTATCGCCTTTTATACGGGCAGGAACTCTCTCCGTATCTGTGTACACCGGAACGAGTATTGTCTGATTTTGTTTATCCTGCAATACCAATCTGCTGTTTTGCTTCCTGAAGTCGTTGCTCAAACTGACTGTAAAAATCCCGTTTTCCATCATAGGGTTTCTGATAAAACAGTGTCAGCAGATACAGATGAAGTTTCTTTACCAGTGCTTCCTGTGAAATCCCCTCCAACACCTTCCGGGCATCTTTCTGAAAATAGTGCCACTGTGCCACAAAGTTCTCATATCTTCCGATCTCTTCCACGCCCAGCCAGTTTTTGATCTTTACTTTGGACTTCGGCTCTTTTTTGCACTCATATATCTGAAGAAAATACTGAAATCCACCTTCACCGTCATAGCATCTTCCCAGTGGAAATAACCGACAGATCCCCGGGCGAATCGCATGGATGTTACAGCGGCCTTTTTCATTTAAAAACGGACACTGTTCTTCTTTTCCGGTCATCTTCATATTCGGCTGGATAAATCCGTCCACCACCTGAAGTTCCACACAGGTACTTAAAAGATCTTCAAACGTACATTCCAATCCTGTTGTCAGCCGGTAAATATCCATTGGATCCAGAAAAATCGAGTTCCCCATCCCCCGACAGCAGTCAGAACACCCCTGACATTCACCGCATCCTGCTTTTACCATATCTTTATTTGTATATAATTTTCCATCAGATATTTTCTTTAAATCAATTTCTCTTTCCATAATTTCCTCATCTATTCTTTTTCTTGCGCCTTTGTTCTTTCCATATTATAATGAGTTCTGACAGCTGTAACAGCTGAAAAATGAAAAGAAAAAGGAGCGTTTATCATGTCAAATCCTGTTATTACGATCACAATGGAAAACGGTGATGTGATGAAGGGCGAACTCTATCCTGAAATCGCACCAAATACCGTCAACAACTTTATCAGCCTGGCAAACAAACATTTCTACGATGGAAAAATCTTTCATCGTGTCATTCCCGGTTTCATGATCCAGGGCGGATGCCCGGAGGGAACCGGTATGGGTGGTCCCGGATACTCCATCAAAGGAGAATTTGCACAGAATGGTTTTGCCAACGATCTGAAGCACACCCCTGGTGTTCTGTCCATGGCACGTGCCATGCATCCGGATTCTGCGGGAAGTCAGTTCTTCATCATGCATGAGACCTCCCCTCATCTGGATGGTGCTTATGCAGCCTTCGGTAAGATCACAGAAGGTCTTGATGTCATTGACAAAATCGCCAAAGTGCCAACTGATTTCCGTGACAGACCACTGGAAAATCAGGTGATTGCAACTATTGTAATCGACACACTGGGCGAGACTTATCCGGAACCGGTGACTGTTTAATCCGGAAGTTTCAAAACAATTGATCTGTCAAAACGCAGGGAAAACGTCGGTGTCATTTTCGGCACCGGCGTTTCTCACCCTCTCAGTTCATCCCCCATCAGTATCTTCCCGTTCCATACCGCATAATAGCAGCTATCCACAATCTCCTGACTGGCCCGTGCATTTGTTGCCTCTGTCAGCAATTTTTGAAAGTGTTCTGTCTCACTCATTGGAAGAAGTACCTGGAACCGTACTTTATCCGTATACTCAGACTCAAGCACCGGAATTTTATTTTCTCCGATCAAATACTGGATCTTTCCCACCCCGTTGTAATCCGTTCCGATCTCCAGGATATTTCCATACTGTTTTTCAATCAGATCACTCTGTGCCAGACCTTCCTGTACCGCCTTCGAATACGCACGCACAAGTCCTCCGGTTCCCAGAAGCGTTCCACCAAAGTATCTTGTTACCACAACCGCTGTGTTATACAGCTCTTCTCCGAGTAACACATCCAGCATGGGTTTTCCTGCTGTTCCACTTGGTTCTCCATCATCACTGCATCGCACACATTCTCTCCGCTCTCCGATCACATAGGCAAAACAGTTATGGGTGGCATTCCAGTACTTTTTCTTCATCTCTTCAATAAATGCCAGCGCTTCTTCTTCTGTCTCCACAAGACGTACCGTAGCAATAAAGCGGGATTTCTTTTCAATAATTTCCCCTTCTTTTCCACGATAGACTGTTTTATATCGCTCCAACATGGTAATTCTCCTTATAAGTATCATTCATTGTTTTTTTATTATAGGGGATTTTCCTTTCTGGATGCAAGGAAAATGTGAACTTTTTAATTCAGTCTTTTATTGAATTTTGAAATTTGCTATAATAAGCAGGATAAAGGAGGTACACAAATGAATTTTGGAAAAAATTCCACCCAGAAAAAGCGAAAACAACTGTCTTCCGCCTCCTCGAAAAGAGGAAAACGGGCGGGTGTCACTTTTCTGCGCATTCTGTTTCTGAGTTTTGCTGCAGTATGTGTGATCTTCTGTTGCATGGGGATTGGCGCCTTCCGTGCTATTCTCGATACTGCTCCGGATATCTCTGATGTAAACATCATGCCCAGTGGAAATGCCACCTTCGTGTATGATGCAGATGGTAATCAGCTTCAGAAACTGTCCGCTCCCAATGCCAACCGTATGTCGGTATCGATCAGCAAGATTCCGCTGAATATGCAGCATGCAATCGTTGCCATCGAGGATGAACGTTTTTACGAACATAATGGAATTGATATCCAGGGAATTTTACGTGCTTTTGTAAACGGTGTCTCCCATGGATTTCATTTTAATGAGGGCGCCAGTACTCTGACACAGCAGCTTCTGAAAAATAATGTATTTACCAACTGGACCAACGAAGGTAAGATCGAACGTTTCAAGCGTAAGATCCAGGAACAGTATCTGGCACTTCAGCTGGAAGCTTCCCTGACTGCCGAAGGAATGGATACCAAAAGTGTAATTCTGGAAAATTATCTGAATACCATCAATCTGTCTGCGGGAACTTATGGTGTTCAGGCCGCGGCTCAGCGCTATTTTGGAAAAAACAGTGAAGATCTGACACTTTCCGAATGTGCTGTACTTGCTGCAATCCCCCAGAATCCTTATGCATATAATCCGATTCGTTTTCCGGAAGAAAATGCAAAACGTCGCAAAAAGGTACTGACCAATATGCGGAATCAGGGATATATTTCCGAAGCAGAATATCAGGAAGCGCTTGCTGACAACGTCTATGAACGGATCCAGGAAACAGATTCTTCCCAGGAAACCGCTACCCCGTACTCTTATTTCATTGATGAACTGACCTCACAGATCATTACCGATCTGCAGGAACAGAAAGGCTATACAAAAGTACAGGCACAAAATGCACTTTACAGTGGTGGTCTTCGGATCTATACCACACAGGATCCGGCAATTCAGTCTATCCTGGATGAAGAATATCAAAATGAAGAAAACTTTCCGGCTCATATACAGCTCGGTATCGACTGGGCCCTGACAGTGCAGAAAGCAGACGGAACCATCCAGAACTATAGTAAAGAAATGATGAAACTATATTTCAAAGATCATGGAGAAGATAATTTTGATCTTTTATTTGACTCCGAAGAAGAAGCACAACACTATGTGGATGAATATAAAGCAGCCGTCGTTGGTGAAGGTGAAACTATTCTTGCCGAACGAATCAGCTTTGCTCCTCAGCCACAATCTTCTATGGTTATCATTGACCAGCACACCGGATATGTCAAAGCTCTGGTCGGAGGACGTGGTGAAAAGACTGCCAGTCTTACTCTGAACCGGGCAACCGATACCTACCGCCAGCCTGGTTCTACTTTCAAACCGTTGGCTGTTTACGGACCTGCTATCAATGATCTTGGACTTACTCTGGCAGACACTTATGTGGATCAGGCCATCACTTATGAGAATATAAACCGCCCGGTAAAAAATGCCTACAGCGGTTATCGCGGTACCATGACGATCCGTGATGCTCTCAAGTATTCCTGTAATACCATTGCCGTACAGTGCTTCCGTGATGTGACCCCACGACTTGGATATACGTATCTGAAAGATCTAGGGTTCGAAAAAGTTACCGATCACGAAGTAATCAACGGTCAGGTTTTCGATGACGCCAGAGAACCTACTGCCCTGGGCGGTATCACCAACGGTGTTTCCACATTGGAACTGACTGCTGCCTACGCTGCAATCGCTAACGGTGGTACTTACACCAAACCGGTATTTTATACCAAGATTCTGGATCAGAACGGGGATGTGGTACTGGAAAACAAACCAAAAATAACCGAAGTCTTCCGTGAAAGCACCGCCTATCTGCTCACAAGTGCTCTCGAAAGTGTTGTCAACGATGAGGGTGGTACCGGTAACGGTCTGAAACTGGATAATATGCCGGTAGCAGGTAAGACAGGTACAACTTCTGCAACCCGTGACGTGTGGTTTGCAGGTTTTACACCATATTACACCTGTGCCGTATGGGCAGGTTATGACACCAACGAATTTCTGGAAGATGACTGCAAATCTTTCCATAAAAACTTGTGGAAAAAGGTTATGGGCCGGATTCATGCGGATCTTCCTTATGTGGATTTCGAGATTCCTTCCACTGTAAAGCAGGCTACGATCTGTACCTCCAGCGGACTGCTGGCAGGTTCCGGATGCCCAACCCGTACAGAATATTTTGAAACTTCTACAATTCCTTCTGTGCGGTGTACCCGCCATTATGTGGCTCCTACACCACCTCCATTGCCCTCACCGGAAGCAAGTCCTTCCGACTCTGAGAGCAATACAGATGGTGATACCACTACCGGAGAAACCACAGATTCTGCGACCGGAGATGGCACAACAACGGATGCCGGTGCTGGCGCAACACCGTCGGATACCGGTGGCACCGATGCTGCACCACCGGATGCTTCTGCTCCGGCTGCAGGCGGTGATCCTGCCACTCCGGATACCGGCGGACAGGATGCAGCTCCGGCCGCCTGACAGATCCACATAACAGATGGAATCATAATTGGTCCACCGGACCGGTTATCGCGATACAATGCAACAAAAAGAACGGATACAATACCATGTTTTTCATGGATTTGTATCCGTTCTTTTTGTTATTCAGACGTAACTGTTCAGTACCTTCACAGTTACGTGGATACTGAATAGTTACATTCAGACAACGATTTCATCTCATTGTTTGTTCTTATTTTCATCTAAGCGACTACCAGTTTTGCAGCTCCGTAGATTCCGGCATCGTTGTCCAGTTTTGCCAGAACGATCGGAGTGCCTTTACAGCTGATGAAAGCGTGTTCTTTGTAGTAGCCTGCCACTGCATCTATCAGAGGCTGACCTGCTTTGGATACACCACCACCAATAACGATTACTTCCGGGTCTACTACACAGGTGAAAATAGCCAGTGCCGTTCCCAGATACTCGGCAAATTTATCTACGATCTGTTTTGCTACACTGTCGCCTTCTTTATATGCGTCAAAGATGGTTTTTGCACTGAAATTATCCAGATGCAGTTTTGTCTCAGCAGTATTTTCTGCCATGATTTTTTTACCGATTCTTACGATACCGGTAGCAGAAGCCAGCTGTTCCAGACACCCTTTATTTCCACAGTTACAGCTTTCGGTTTCTTCCGGTTCCACACAGGCATGTCCGATTTCTCCACCTGCCCCATGTGCTCCGGTGACAATCTTACCGTCCACAATAATACCGCCGCCAACGCCGGTTCCCAGTGTAGCCATGATCAGGTTCTTTGTACCTTCTCCACCGCCTTTCCACATCTCACCAAGAGCTGCAACGTTAGCATCATTTCCTACTTTTACCGGAATCTGATCCAGCAGTTTTTCCAGATCATCTGCCAGCATGGTATATCCCCAGTGCAGATTAACTGCCACCTGTACTTCTCTTTCTTTTACAACCGGTCCCGGAACACCTACACCCACACCAGTAACTTCTGTTTTTTCAATTCCTTTTTCTTCCATTTTTTTCAGGATCGTTTCTGCTACATCCGGAAGGATTGCTTTTCCATTTTCTTCTGTACGGGTTTTGATCTCCCATTTTTCCAGAAGTACACCTTCTGTTGTAAATAATCCGCATTTTACGGTTGTTCCTCCGATATCAATTCCAAAACAATAACTCATCTTTTTAGTCCTCCTTCTTTTTTGCCAGGTTCGCCTGTACACGGTTATACAGTTCCTGTGCCGCATTATATCCCATCTTTTTCTGACGGTGGTTGACTGCCGCAGATTCCACGATAACAGCCAGATTTCGACCCGGACGGATTGGCAAAGAATGGCACACCACTTTATTGCCAAGGATCTCTGTATATTCTTCTTTCAGTCCCAGACGGTCGTATTCTTTATCCCGGCTCCATTCTTCCAGTTTGATGACCAGATCGATGGACTGGGTATTTTTTACACTTTCCACACCAAACAGCGTCTTCACATCAATGATACCGATACCACGCAGTTCAATAAAATGCCGGGTGATATCCGGTGCAGTTCCCACCAGTTCCACATCACTGACTTTGCTGATCTCCACCACATCATCACTTACCAGACGATGACCGCGTTTGATCAGCTCCAGAGCTGCTTCACTCTTACCGATACCGCTCTCACCCATGATAAGAACACCTTCGCCATATACATCCACCAGTACACCATGAATGGAGATACACGGTGCCAGCTGCACATTCAGCCAGCGGATAATCTCTGCCATGAAATTGGATGTGGTTTTTTCTGTTACAAGAATCGGCACATTGTACTTTCTTCCCATATCCAGCATATCTTCATCCGGTTCCGTCATCGTCGTAAAGATCACACAGGGAATCTGTTTGGATACAAAATTCTCAAAACTGCGTTTTCTCTCTTCCGGATTCAGGTGCATCAAATAAGTATACTCTACATAACCGATAATCTGTACACGTTCAGAGGCAAAATGTTCAAAATATCCTGTCAGCTGAAGGGCCGGTCTGTTAATATCCGGAAGAGTGATGCGTACATGCTCCATGTCCACTTCCGGCGTAAGATTCTTCAGGTTCATTTCTTGAACCAGTTTGGTCAGTTTTACAGCCTTCATATCTCGCTCTCCTTTTTCAAAACTTTATAAATATCTTATCACATGAAACCTCAAACTGCAAGAAATCAACCATCAAGAATGAAAAAATTGGTACACTTTTTGTGCAGACTGCCGATTCATCGACGGAACATTACCAAGCTCCTCTTCACTTGCCACCCGGATCTCCTCGATGGATTTGAAATATTTCATCAGTGCCTTTCTCCGTGTCGGCCCGATACCCTCAATATCATCCAGAATCGAATGGATCTGTCCCTTGCTTCGAAGCAGACGGTGATATTCAATAGCAAACCGATGCACTTCATCCTGGATCCTCGTAATCAGCTTAAACCCCTCACTGGTGTGACTGATAGGAATCTCATGCTCCTGATAGTACAGCCCCCTTGTCCGGTGATTGTCATCTTTGACCATACCGCATACCGGAATCGTAAGCCCGAGTTCCGCCAGTACCTGTTCTGCCACATGCACCTGTCCCTTTCCACCATCCATCAGGATCAGGTCTGGGAACTGACTGAAACCACTGAATTCCTCTTCTTCTTTGTCTTTTTGTTCCTCAATTCCTCTCCGGAACCGCCTTGTCAGCACTTCTTCCATGCTGGCGTAATCGTCCGGTCCCTGTACAGATTTGATCTTAAACTTGCGATAATCATTTCTTTTCGGTTTCCCTTTTTCATAAACCACCATGGAACCTACCGACTCAAATCCGCTGATGTTGGAGATATCATAGGACTCTACCCGCTGCAGACTGTCCAGTTCCAGAAGATCGCAGATTTCTTTCATAGCTCCGATTGTTCTTCCCTCTTCCCGTTTCAGTTTCTCCTTATCCTGGGTCAGTACCATTCGTGCATTCCTTGCTGCCAGTTCCACCAGTTTCTCTTTCGTTCCCTTTTTCGGCACCCTGATATGCACTTTCTGTCCACGTTTTTTACTGAGCCACTCCTCTAGCACTTCAATCTCATCAATATCTCTTTGCAGCATCAGCTCTTTCGGGATAAACGGTGTCCCTGCATAGAACTGTTTCACAAAATTCAGAAGGATCTGCGATGGTGTGGCATCTGCTGCGATCCGCAGATAGAAATGATCTCTTCCGATCATTTTACCTTCCCGGATAAAAAACACCTGTACCACTGCATCTTCTTCATCCATCGCCATCGCGATCACATCCTTATCCTCTCCCTGACTTCCGGTGATCTTCTGACGCTCACCGATCTTCTGTACACTCTGCATCAGATCCCGATATTCCCCGGCCTCCTCAAAACGCAGCTCTTCTGATGCCGCAAGCATCTTCTCTTCGAGTTCTTTTAACAGTTTTTTATAATCCCCGTTCAAGAAATCCAGCACCCCCTCAATCTGCTTCTGATACTCCTCTTTAGAAATATACCCCTGACACGGTGCCTTACACTGTTTGATGTGATAATACAGGCAGGGGCGCTCCTTGCCGATATCCCGTGGCAGATTCCGGTTGCAGGTACGGACATGGTAGAGCTTGCGGATCAGCTCCATCGAATCCTTGACCGCATTGGAACTGGTGTACGGTCCGAAATATTTTGCTTTGTCCTTTTTCATCTGCCGCACAAACAGTACCCGTGGATATTCCTCATTAACCGTCACTTTCAGATAAGGATAAGTTTTGTCGTCCTTGAGCATCGTGTTGTACTTCGGCCGGTGTTCCTTGATCAGGTTACACTCCAGCACCAGAGCCTCCAGCTCGGAATCTGTGATGATGTACTCAAACCGAGCGATCTGCTGCACCATCTGTTCTTTCTTGATTCCAAGATTTCTGCTACTTTGAAAATACTGCCGGACCCTGTTTTTCAAACTGATGGCTTTCCCCACATAGATGATCGTATCTTTCGCATCGTGCATAATGTAAACTCCCGGTTTTCCCGGCAGTTTTTTCAGTTCTTCCTGTATATCAAACATAACCCATGTTTTCCCTTCTTTCCTGTGTTTCTCAGATCTCTGTTTTTGAAAAAAGGAAAATGGCGCAGTCCCCTGTTCCATTTTCCTTTCTCTTTGCCTTCCGGCAGATATTTCTTTTATTCCTGTATCGGAGATTCCTGTGAGTCTTCCTTCACCGGCTCCTGTACTTTCTTTTCTTCTGGTGTATCGCTGACAGGATCCGCAGTTACTTCTTCCTCCTGCAATGCGGCTTCTGTCATCGGTTCCGCATCCGGTGTTTCCGTTGTTGCTTCCACTGCTGTTTCTGCGGGTTCCGGTTCTTTTCCCTCTATACCTTCTGCTTCATGGAAAATCTCCATGAATTCTTTTCCGGTGATCGTCTCGCGTTCGATCAGGAATGCGGCTATCTTGTCCAGTGTTTTCCTGTGTTCGCAAAGCATCTGTTTTGCCTGCTCGTAAGACTCTTTCAGCATCTTCATCACTTCGTGATCAATCTCAGTTGCTGTTGCATCGCCACAGTTCAGAGTTGCACGGCCATTCAGATACTCATGCTCCACACTCGCCAGTCCCATCAGTCCGAACTTTTCAGACATGCCGTACTGGGTGATCATCGCTTTCGCAATCTGCGTAGCTTTTTCAATATCATTAGATGCTCCGGTTGTTACATTCCCGAATACCACTTCTTCTGCAGCACGACCACCAAGGAGACCTACCAGCATCGCTTCCAGCTCCGCTTTGGTATTCAGATATTTTTCTTCTTCCGGTACCTGCATGACATATCCGAGTGCTCCCATGGTCCGCGGTACAATCGTAATCTTCTGCACAGGCTCCGCATCCTTCTGCAGTGCACTTACCAGTGCATGACCCACCTCATGGTAAGAAACGATCCGACGTTCTTCCTGACTGAGAATACGATCCTTCTTTTCTTTACCGACCAGGACAACTTCCACTGCTTCATAGAGATCTTTCTGAGAAACGGCTTTTCTTCCGTTCTTTACAGCAAGAATGGCTGCCTCATTGATCATATTGGCAAGATCAGATCCTACTGCTCCGGAAGTTGCCAGTGCAATCGCATCCAGATCTACGGTTTCATCCAGTGACACATCTTTTGCATGCACTTTCAGGATATTGACACGTCCTTTCAGATCCGGACGTTCCACAATAACCCGACGGTCAAAACGACCCGGACGAAGCAGTGCCGGGTCCAGAATCTCCGGACGATTGGTCGCCGCCAGGATCAGAATACCCTTGGATGAATCAAAACCATCCATCTCCGCAAGCAGCTGGTTCAGTGTCTGTTCCCGTTCATCGTTACCGCCACCATACCGGCTGTCACGGCTTTTACCAATTGCATCAATCTCATCAATAAAAATGATACACGGTGCGTTCTTCTTAGCTTCTTCAAACAAATCACGGACACGGGAAGCACCCACACCGACAAACATCTCCACAAAATCAGACCCTGACAAAGAAAAGAATGGTACATGCGCCTCTCCGGCAACTGCTTTGGCCAACAGAGTTTTTCCTGTTCCCGGAGGTCCTACAAGAAGGGCTCCTTTTGGCAGTTTTGCACCGATTGTCGTGTATTTTCCCGGATTATGCAGGAAATCCACCACTTCCTGCAAGGATTCTTTCGCTTCATCCTCACCGGCTACGTCTTTGAACGTAACACCGGTTTCTTGCTGTACATAGGCTTTGGCTTTGCTTTTTCCAACCCCCATCATTCCGCCGCCTTTGTTCATCTTTCTCATCAACCAGTTCATCAGGATAATCAGGAATACAAAGGGTACCAGCAGACTTAAAATAGTATAGATGATCGATCCGGTTGGGTCTGGCTGAATCTCATTAAAAGTAATCTTATTTCCGGTTTTCTGTTCTGCCTCCAGAAGTCTCGCTGTCAATGTTGTGCTGTCTTCCATCGCAGTGGTAGAATATTCAAATTCCACACCCTCCACTTTCTGTTCCCTTGGAACAATAGTGAGCACACCACTTTGCAGTTCTACTGATTTGACTTCTCCTTTATCCAGCATCTCCAGAAATTTATCATAAGTGATTTCTTTCGATGTGGAACTTTGTAAAATATTGCTGAACACTGTCCAGATCAGCAGGGTTGCCAGTACACAGATCA
>ERZ506977.443-NODE-443-length-23581-cov-4.327085_pt1 | contig 23581 bp, 23 predicted proteins | sample MGYA00513168_ERZ506977 | MGnify/ENA metagenome assembly ERZ506977
ACACGACGCTCTTCCGATCTTACCGACACGTTGCTGAATACCATCAGATATTCAAGCGTACCGCGTGTGCGATCGTCGGAAGAGACAAAATGCCCAATAACGATTGCGATCAACGTTACAAATAAATAGGTGATGGAGCCCCATTCGATAATCTCCAGCACCATATCGAGGCTGGGAAATGCGGTGCTGTTGAGTACCGCAGCCACAATCATGCAAGGCATAGTAACGTTCAGCACCAGGAAAGAAAGCTTGGCGTCAAATTCGTCGGTCATCACGCCCTTCTTACGGCAGCCGAAACCAACTGCAATCATCGCGAAAAGAAGCGCCATCTGAGCAGCTGCCGTCTCGAATATTTCCATCATGCCATCCTTGCTGTTCCATGCGTGCCCATTTAAGGGCCCAATCGTTAATGCGTAAAGAACTATAGGAATCAAGGGCATAACCCTCAATTGTTTTAGGTCCAATTCAGGGTTATTGCAGGTATGGTTTTGCATGGTTTAGACTGTTTATCATGCAAGATTTGAATAATTAAGCTGAGGTATTCCGATGAACCTTTCCCACCTGCATTATTTCAGGGAGCTGGCACAGGTGCAGCACTACACCAAAGCGGCTCACAACCTGTTTATTTCGCAGCCAACGCTCTCTCATTCAATCGCAGCTCTGGAAGACGAACTTGACGTGAAGCTCTTCGAGAAAGACGGACGAACGGTCAGGCTGACCGATGATGGCGCCCTGTTCGCCCAGTATGTCGAAAAATCGCTTGATGCCCTAGAAGACGGAATCGGCGAACTCGAAAAGCGCAGGGGGCGCCTGTCTGGAACAGTGCGCCTTGGGGCAATTCATTCGGTTCGCTCAGCTTTCCTCCCTGAAGCGGTGTTAGCCTATCGCCGCACCCACGGAAATCTTGTTGAATTGAAAATAGATCAGGGCTCAACGAAAGAATTGCTGGAATACCTCCATGCCGGTGAAAACGACCTCGCTATTACTTCAGAGGTCAAAGCCGATGGCTTCGTGTTCACGCCACTCTTCCGCCAAAGGCTGGTTGTCATCGTCCATGAGGGCCACCCGTTCGCTTCCCGCAGCAGCATCAGCGTTAGCGAGCTTGCCGATATGCCGGTGTATACCTACCGAGAAGACATCATCGTGGGCACAGAAGTAAGCAATTTTCTGGAAAATCACGGACTCGACCTTAGCAAGATGAGCCTGAACCGAGATTCCGACGATGAGGTGATTCTAGGCGGTATCGTTTCACGCGCTCCCGTGGTAGGCTTGGCACTCGACTCTTCTGGGCTGTACCCGTTCCATAATCTGAAGCTCATCCCACTCGAAGAGCCAGAAGCCCAGGCAATCCATCCCATCGGTGTGCTGAGGCTTGCGGGCAAACGATTCAACCCCGCAACTAACGACTTCATTGAATTCCTGTTCGGCTTTGCGCATAATTTCTACCATTACGACGACCCTGAAAACGCTAACTTGACATCGCCTGTTGTCTGCTGTTAAATCAATACTCGCTGGGGATGTAGCTCAGTTGGGAGAGCGCAACGTTCGCAATGTTGAGGTCGTGGGTTCGATCCCCATCATCTCCACCAGCAAAGCACCGAATCGCAAAGCATATTTGCTTTGCGATTTTTTTGTTTTCAAATGCATTATTGGAACTATAGGCAGAACGTGCATCTCGGGCGCATATAACCCACAGGGCTGCTTTAGGCCTCACCTTGATGCACTCCGCTAGCAGCATCGCTGCTCCCATCCGCTTGCCGCGCCGCAGATAACCCACATGCAGCCCAGTAGCACTAAAGGCGATGGGCGCCCGAGAACATCACTACATAACAGTAGAGCCCGCTCAGATAACTGAGCGGGCTCTACATTCTAGCTTGGTTTCGGGCCTTATTCTTCGGCGTTTGCCTCAACTGCCACGGGCTCTTCGGTAGCATCTTCTTCAATGAAGCTGCCGAACAGAGGCTGGCCATCCTGGCTGAGCTCGACCATACCAGTAAGAACATCTACATACTGATAAGACTGGCGAGCGGAAGCACCACGCTTACGCTTTACTTCCATGATAAACAGCTGCGGATGCACCTGCATGAGCACGCCTTCGCTCTCAACGATTTTCGAACGCCCCATGTTAGCGCGAACGCGAAGTTTTTCGCCTACATACTGGCTAAGCGTGTCATGGATGTTGCCGATAATCTGTGCTTGCTTTGCGAGATCCATATAAGGTTGTTCTTTCCACTTTGGACACAATAAAACTTAACTAGTATATCATCTGTCACTTTGCTACGGGACAATCTCCATCTTGTAACCATAGAAGCATTATTCCAGATAAGCTCCCGTTTGGCGGTTCCATAGATGAGCATACTCCCCACCCCGGGAAACCAATTCATCGTGGGGGCCATCTTCGATGATTTTGCCTCCATCAAGCACCACGATCCTGTCCAAACTGGCCACCGTAGAAAGGCGATGAGCGACAACGATGCACGTACGGCCTTCCATAAGGGTAGCCAAAGCATCTTGCACCAGCTTTTCGCTTTCAGAATCGAGCGCGCTTGTTGCTTCATCGAGCACCAGCACCGGACAGTCGGCTAAGAGCGCACGTGCAATAGCGATGCGCTGACGCTGACCGCCGGAAAGCTTGATGCCGCGTTCTCCCGTAATAGTGTCGAATCCCTGCGGAAGCTTCTCGATAAACTCAAGAGCATTGGCCTGCTTGGCCGCTCTTCGAATTTGATCCATGCTGGCTTCGGGTTTGCCATACGAAATATTCTCGGCAATTGAGCGGTGGAACAGCAGAGCCTCTTGCGGTACATAGGCAATTTGGCGACGCAACGATTGTTGGGTGGTATCGGCTATGTTTTGCCCATCAATAAGAATCTGCCCTTCCTGAATATCGGAAAGGCGAAGCAGGAGCTTTGTGAGCGTTGTTTTCCCTGCACCGCTCATTCCAACCAAGCCAACGCGCTGACCTGCAGGAATATGAAGCTCAAACTTATCAAATACCTGGGTCTTCGCATTGCCGTCAGTGTAGAAGAAGTCAATTCCCTGAAAGTCGATGGCGCCATGGCTTACCTTTAAATCCGGAGCACCAGGTTTGTCCGCCACCAGACGAGGTTCATCAAGAATGGCAGTCATGCCGCTTGCATCACCAAAAGCACGGTTGAAGCGTTGAAGGCCGTTGTTGATGAAATTGAACTGATTGGTAACAGTATACGTATAAGTAAACATAACAACCAAAGTGCCTGGAGTTATGCCGTACCACGCGTTGCCACCTGCGATAAACACGGTTACCACCGACATAATTACCACTGTGATGCAGGCGGTAATAATGCCGCGCGTAAGCGATGCCCACATGCGTTTCGAATCACGCGCCACCACTTCCCTGTTGGCGTTATCGAACAAGCCACGCTCGTAGTCTTCGCGACCATACGTTTTTACCGCCAAAATATTAGCTACCGAATCCGACAACTCGCCCGAAAGCTGGTTCTGTGCACTCGCAGCCTTTTCGTTCAGGGAAAGAATCCGCTTATACAGGTAATAGGAGATGCTTGCGTAAACAGCCAGCAGCACCATCAGAATGGCAACGTACAGGGGAACGCGCGGAAGGAGGATTCCGCAGGTAAAAATTACCGAACATAGCACCGGCAGGAAAGGAAACATGATGGTTTCGATTAATTGCTGGTATGCGCTCATGAACTTCGTAGTTTGGCTAACAAGCGTGCCGCCGAAGCGGTTCGAGTGAAACGACATGCTCTGATTGCACAAAGCGTCAAAACTCATAGTTGCCAAATCGTATGAGGCGGCAATTTCCAGCTTGTACATAGTGTAATCCTGCAGCTTGCTGGCAGCTTGGCCAAAAACGTTGATCAAAATAAGAGCCACAATATAGGGCCCAAACACAGTAAACACTTGATCCGCTTCAACGGGTCGAGCGCTAACCTGGTCGACGATCAGGCTCATCACGTACGGATTGCCGTAGCTCAGCAAAGCAACAAAGGCAAACGTCGACGCCATCAGCGCCGCAAACAATACCTTGTGTCTGCGCGTCACCTGCCAGTAGTAATGGAGGGTCCTGCGCGTCAAAGAAGACTTGGCGTTAGCCATCGAGTTCCTTTCTTCGATTAAAAGCAGCGGCAACGAAAGAACCGATACGTCGCATATCGATTCCAGCTTGCAAGGAAAAACATCAGGAAACAACGGAAGGGCACGAGGCGCAACACCTCGTGCCCTTTACGCTATTCGTGCATTGCCAAGTATGCACGACCCAGTTCAATAAAGGTTTCGCGTTCGAGAGATTCGCCGCGAGCCTTTGCAGAAACACCCGCCCGTTCGAGCGTTTCGGGGATGGATGCCAACATACGCTCATCGTAGGTCTGAGGATTCGAGAAGTACATTTTCAGGGAGTTCGCAATGGTTTTCCGGCGGTTAGCGAAAGAAGCGTCCGCCATCACCATAGCAGCATGACGCAATTCTTCAGGTAGTTGCTCCGCCCTGCGATCAAAACGAATAACGGCGCTTTTTACGCGCGGAGGCGGAAAGAAATTACCCTCAGAAACAGCAAAGCGCCCATGGTATTCGGCAAGAAGGCCCAACTTTACGGTGTAGGCGCCGTAGTTCTTCGTGCCGGTTTTTGCGCACATGCGATCGGCGACTTCCGCCTGGACCATCACGGTCTGGCTCTGGAGCGATTCATAGCGCTCAAAGAAATCAAGCACAATGGTAGCAGCAACCGCATAGGGCAAGTTCGCCGCAAGTTTGGTAGGAGCAAAGGGAACCTGATCAGGGTTTACTGCCAAGGCATCACCCTGAATAAGGGTGAATCTATCAGCCCATTCGGCACAGGTTTCCGCCAAAACAGCCGGCAGATCGGTATCCATTTCGATAGAGGCAACCTGGCCCGCACGTTGCAGCAAAGCAACGGTAAGCGTCCCAATACCAGGGCCGACCTCCAAGACTTTGTCTTCAGGGCCCAACTCAGCCAAATCGCAAATGTGCTGCACGATGCCATCGTTGATGAGAAAATGCTGCCCCAACGCCTTCTTCGTCATAAGACCATGGGCTTCGAGAACAGCGCGCGTTTCTGCCACGCTTGCCAAATATGAAAGCTTGCCCATCAGGCAACACCCCACTTTCCCAAGTGCTCACGATTGAGGCGATTAACCCCAATCAGTGGAACTGTTTCTTCAAGAGCAAAACCGGCAAGGGCCATAGATGAACGAACGCTGGCAACCAGGGGTTCGTACCCATGAGGATCGCCGCCATCGCCCACCACAAACAACGACAAAGGACGCTTAGCCGGCAGAGGCTCCCCTGCTTTTTTTCGATCCAGGTAGGACCAAAAGAACGGCTGCAGCCTATCCAGCACAGCCTTTAACTGAGAAGGAGCGCCCGCAAAGTAGATAGGCGCCACCAAAAATACTCGCTCCGCCTTGTTCAGGTCATCGATGAATTGCATCATGTCGTCTTCGATGATGCACTCTTCGTTGGTCTTGCAGAACTCGCAGCCATTGCATCCCGAAACATCCATGCGGCCAACCTCGTACTCGACAAGGCTCACTTCAGGATGACTCTGCTCGATTGACACCTTCAGCATGCGAATAAGGCGCGCACATTTGCCATTCAAGCGAGGAGAGCCGTTTATCACAACCCACGTACCCACTTAAGCCCCCGTAAGAACATCGGCATTCGCGCGTTGCCACTGCGTAGGCTGACGATCGAGCAGAGCGAGCGCGTTTTCGTACATTTGACCCAATAGTTCTTCCTGTTCAGCCTGCGTTTCAGCGCCCAAAACCTCTAAGATCTTTGCGGCCGTGAACACCACATGAGCAGGGCCGCAATCGATACCGCGCATAGGCTCGGGGGTCATGTAAGGACTGTCTGTTTCGGTAAGGAGAAGGTTGCGGGCAACCTTGGTTGCGCCAGAGCGCACTTCATCGGCCTTTTTGAAGGTGATAGGGCCACCATATGCAATGTAGCAACCGTGTTCCGCCCATGGAGCAAGCGCCTCTTCATCCAAGTTGAAGCAATGCAGCAATACCCCACTCTTTGGGAATCCTTCATCTTCCAAGATAGCCAAACCCTCTTCATGGGCTTCGCGCATATGCAGGATAAGCGGAAGGCCCGCCATTTTTGCAAGCTGCACTTGGCGACGGAACACCCCGCGCTGCATGGCACGAGGCGAAAGGTCGTAATGATAGTCAAGGCCCACTTCGCCCAGGGCGCAGACACGAGGATCCGCCAGACGCTGCATCAGCGTATGTTCCATGCGCATATCCCACATCTTGGCGTTATGGGGATGTACGCCCATAGCGATACGAAGATGCGGTATGGCATCCCTATAAGAGCCAAGGCCAGCTTCTTCAAGGATGCCTTGGGCATCTTGCTGCCACATTTCCAAATTATCGAAGGTTGTGTGGCTGTCTTCAGCAGGATCGCACATAGCACACACGAAGCGAACGTTATGGTATGCACATTTAGCCAGTTCAGCAGCTGGATTTTTCAGCATTTCCAGATGTGCGTGCGTATCGGCAACCATGCCCGGCAAAACAGGCGCAGCTATTTCACGATACTTGTGATGCTTACGTTTCTGAAAAAAGGAAACGCTGAACGCCCCCTCTTCAACAAAAGCGGCGTTCAGCGATTGCGTTTCCTCAGTCATGATAACGGCCGTTTCCTACTACTCGATGGAAAGATCGATAGCATCAGCGTCCAAACGCGGATACAGCGGATCGCCCACGGCAACGGCAGAACCAGCCTCAAGCTGACCCCATACCGTAGCGGCTTCGATATCGATGATTGCGAAGATGTCGCCCAAGCCCAGACGATTGAATACCTCGGCGGAAGTGTTGGGCATAAACGGAGCCATATACAGCGCAATAATACGGATAGCCTCCAGCGCGTTATAGATAACCGCAGCAAGTTCATCAGCGGTTTCTTCGCTCTTTGCCAGATTCCACGGTGCAGAATCTTCAACGTACAGGTTTACACGGCTGGCAAGCTTCTGAACAGCGGCAGCAGCATTGGTGAAATCAACCTGGCCCATGCACTTATCATATTCGGCATACAGCTCGTCAGCGATTTCGCGCAGGGGGTTTTCCGAAGCACTAGCAGGTGCTGAGGGAACCTTGCCCTCGAAATACTTCTTTGTCATGTTGAACACACGGCTGCACAGATTGCCCCAGGTATTGGCAAGATCAGCGTTGTACACCTGAACCATACGCTCAATGGAAATGGAACCATCATGGCCGAACTGAACGTCAGAAAGGAAGTAGTAACGGTATGCGTCAACGCCGAACACTTTAACCAAATCTGCAGGCTTCAACGCATTGCCCTTAGACTTCGACATCTTTTCACCCTTGGTAAGCAGGAAGCCGTGGCCAAATACCGTGTGGGTGACCGGCAAACCAGCAGCCATCAGCATTGCAGGCCAGATTACGCAGTGGAAGCGCGTAATGTCTTTGCCGACAAAGTGATACTGCATGGGCCAGCGCTGCTCAAATTCGCCTGCGCGCTCTTCGCTGCCATAGCCGATGCCGGTGAAGTAGGCCAACAGTGCGTCAGCCCATACATAGGCAACATGACCTTCGTCGAAGGGCAGCGGAACGCCCCAGTCGAAGGTGGAACGAGAAATGGAAAGGTCTTTCAGACCGCTCTTCACGAAGGAAACGATTTCATTCTTGCGAGTTTCAGGGCGAATGAAATCAGGATTCTCCTCGTAAAACTTCAGCAGCGGCTCCTGAAATTCGGAAAGCTTGAAGAACCAATTCTCTTCACCACCAGCTTTCTGAACAGGACGCTTGCAATCGGGGCATACAAATTCGCCTTCGTCGTTCTTCAGAAGGTCGCTTTCGTTGTAATAGGTTTCCTCGTGGACGCAATACCAACCCTCGTACGAACCCTTGTAGCAGTAGCCCTTGTCGTACAGGTCCTGCCAGAACTTCTTAACCGTTTCAGCGTGGCGAGGCTCGGTGGTGCGAACAAAGTCGGTGTAGGTGATGTCAAGCATGTCCCAACAATCGCGGAAAGCGGGTTCCATGGAATCGCACCAATCCTGGGGCGTCATGCCCTTGGCCGCTGCCGTGTCGGCAACCTTCTGGCCGTGTTCGTCCATGCCGGTTACGAAGGCAACGTCATAGCCGTTCATACGCTGATAACGTGCAACTGCATCGGCAGCGATAGTGGTATAGGCGGTGCCCAGGTGAGGGGCCGCGTTAACGTAGTAAATGGGAGTGGTGAAGGAATAGGTTCCCTTGCTCATGCTCATGCTCTCTTTCTTGGCGAAAACGGCTGATGATGCCGCCCGCCGCTTCAGATTACTTGCTTGTTCTGCGCCCTTTTGGCACAGCGTATAACTGAATTATTTTAGCACGAGAAAAAGCAGTAGCGCTTACGCGCATCAAGGGGATTGCCTACCGAGGATTCAAAATACGTTCTCGTTGTTTCCAATCGGGCATCACCTTGGTCATGAGGGCCTTGAAACCAGCACCATGATTCGGCTCCAGCATATGGCACAACTCGTGAACCACCACGTACTCCAGGCATTCTGGAGGGTAGAGTGCAAGGCGAATATTGATGCACACCCGCCCCGTTTGCGGCTGGCAACTCCCCCACCTGCTTTTCATATTGCGGTAGTCAAGCTTCTGCACGCGCACGCCAAGGATGCGCTCCCACTCGGCGACCAACGGCGGAACACACGCCTTCACCACTGTGCGCCATTGCTCTATTTCCTGCTTCGTTGCCCGCTCGGCACGGGCGGCCGGGGAATCTACTTGCTTTGCCTGCTGGGCACGAATCCAATCGGCCCTCGACCGAATAAATTCGCTTATGCGGGTTTTACTGGTGCCAAGCGGAGCAGACAACGTCACCTCACCTGTCGGTTTCACATGCAAGCGAATGCTCTTCATGCGCTTCAGCGTTACTTGAACGTCACTGCCATTAACTTGCAGGGTATATGTCGTGGATGTAGACATGCGTTTCTCCCTAGAGGAGCGGGTGGGCAAATAGGGACAGGTGCCATTTTCCCAGAAGCCTCCCTAATTGCCCCATTGGACCAAGGCAGACAAGGTGGTAAATTCTAGCGCTTTACGCGCATGCAGCGCATAGCGTTGAGAATAGCCAGAATGGCTACACCCACATCGGCGAACACCGCAAGCCACATGGTGGCCAAACCAATAGCAGCTAACACCAGCACCGCAAACTTCACGCCAAGAGCAAAGATGATGTTCTGCCATACGATGCGCATAGTTTTGCGCGCTATGCCGATGGCGGAAGCGATCTTGGAAGGCTTATCGTCCATCAAAACGATGTCAGCCGCCTCGATAGCCGCATCAGACCCCATGGCACCCATGGCAATGCCGATATCGGCACGAGTGAGCACCGGCGCATCGTTTATGCCGTCGCCCACAAAAGCGAGCTTTCCCTTTTCGGACGTTTCGCCAAGTAAGCGCTCCACCTGGTTAACCTTGTCTTCAGGCAAAAGCTGGCCGTGGTACTCGTCGAGCCCAAGTTTTTCGGCAACGGCCTTTGCAACCTCGGCGCGATCACCGGTGAGCATGACCGTCTTGCTAACGCCAGCAGCATGCAAACGCTCGATGCCCCCGACGGCATCATCCTTGACCACGTCGGCAATAATGATGTGGCCCGCGTACTTACCGTCGATTGAAACATGCAGGATGGTGCCGGTAAGTTCGCAGTCGTGGTAAACGATGCCCTCTTCGCGCATCAGCTTATCGTTGCCCACCAACACCACGCGCTGATCGACCACCGCACGTACGCCGTGGCCGCCTTCCTCACGAACGTCAGCGATGCGGCTCTGGTCGATTTCGCCTGTGAAAGCTTCCTTAACGGAAACGGCGATAGGATGATCGGAATAAGCTTCGGCATGCGCAGCGATCGACAGAATAAGATCGGGGTCCACTTCCGCCGCTGCATCGGGATGTACGGCAACCACGTTGAAGCTGCCATTGGTAAGGGTGCCTGTTTTGTCGAACACCACCGTTTCGGTATGCGCCAGCGCCTCCAAATAATTGCCGCCTTTCACCAGAATGCCAAGACGGGAAGCGCCGCCAATGCCACCGAAAAATGAAAGCGGAACAGAAATAACCAAAGCGCATGGGCATGAAACAACCAAGAAGGTCAGTCCACGCTCAATCCAGTCTGACCAGCTTTGAGCAAAAAGGAGCGGGGGCAGCATCGCCAGCACAAGAGCACCGATGGTAACAATGGGCGTGTAGTAGCGCGCGAAACGAGTAATGAAATTTTCGGTTTGAGCCTTCTTTTCGCTGGCACTTTCCACCAGTTCGAGAATGCGCGAAACGGTAGATTGCTCGAAGGGTTTGCTCACCTTCACCTTAATCTTGCCCGTCATGTTTACACAGCCGGAAATCACTTCGGCGCCCTCTTCCACATGACGGGGCACCGATTCACCGGTAAGAGCAGCAGTGTCGAGCTGGGTGGAGCCCTCCACGATGATGCCATCGAGCGGTACGCGCTCACCAGGCTTCACCACGATTTCATCGCCCACACCAATTTCATACGGATCAACTTGAACAAGCTTGCCATCACGCATTACGTTGGCAAAATCAGGGGCAATATCCATCATGTCAGCGATGGACTGACGCGACTTGCCCACCGCATAGCCTTGGAACAGCTCACCCACCTGATAGAAGAGCATAACCGCAGCACCCTCGGCCATATGGGGCTGCGAATCAGGGAACAGCACCAGGGCAAATGCGCCAACCGTCGCAATGGTCATCAGAAAGTTCTCGTCGAACACCTGGCCGTTGCCAATGTTGCGCGCTGCCTTCAGCAGCACGTCATAGCCCGCAATAAGATAGGGAATAAGGAACAGAACGAACTCAAGGTACAGTGCATTCGTTTCCCCGCCAGCATATGAGGCAAGCGGCACGAATTCGCAGATCGCAAAGACAACAGCAAAGATAGCGAGTGCAGCGACGATGCGATTACGCGTCCTTTTCTGCTTCTTGTTCATGCAGAATCCTCTCATATTATCTGCGGGTGCATCGGATTTCGATAGAACTGGTGCCCCGCGTTCTTTTTTGCTCAGAATCTCGCAGGATCAACGGCGGCAAAGAGCGGGCTTTTGATGAGTACCGGGGAATCGAAAGAGAAGGGGCAGCGTCCGTACCGCCCCGACCGATCAAAAATCACTGGCATCGCCAAAACGCCGCACAATGCTTTAGCGCCTCCGCGTATAAGCGAAAGCCGACAGGCTATCGCAAAATAACCATGTCGGGTTCGATCTTGCGGCAAATCTTTTCAGCTTCATCGAGGATGGCGTCCATTTTTTCAGGCTCGGCGTCGATCGCCAGCTTCTGGGTCATGAAGCTCATCGATGCCGTGTTTACGCCATCGATCTTCTTGATAGCGTCTTCCATTTTTGCGGCGCAGTTGGCGCAATCAAGATCCTGCAATTTGAATACCTTACGCATGGCTATTTCCTTTCCTGAAAAATATTCACTTAGCGGTCGTTCCGCACCGTTGCCTGATTATTCGCAGATATGCGTCATTCCCTGAGCAAGCATCGTATGTACGTGATTGTCTGAAAGCGAGTAGATTACGTTTTTCCCATCTCGCTTAGCACGAACCAAGCGACTTTGCTTCAGCGTTCGCAGCTGATGGGATACGGCACTTTGCGTCGCACCAATTTCTTCAGCCAAATCGGCCACGCATCGGTCCTTCGTCATAAGGGCATAAAGGATCTTGATGCGCGTAGTATCGCCGAACACCTTGAACAGGTCGGCCAAATCGTAAAGCAGCTCTTCATCGGGCATCATGTCAATGGCTTCATCCACCGCATCACAGCCACAACCGCATATGGTTTCCCCTTCAGAGGATGCGCTGCGATGAACTTGGCCCATTCCATTCAGTTCCTCTTCGGCCATCTCCGAACCTTTCTTCATGTGAACAACTGTTCATATGATAAACCGTGATTCGGTTTGCGTAAAGAGCAAAATGCCGTTACGGAAAGCAAGGCTAGGTACGCCCTCTCGGAAAAAGAAAGGCCGCAACCAGTAGAGCTGCGGCCTTTTGAGGATCAAAAATGAAGAGTTGCTCCTTGTAGGGATCTACTCCCCTTTTCGCACTTTGCGAGCAATCTTATCGGCAACGGAAAGCGCTTCGCGACGATCTGAACCCCAGAAAGAAATGGACACCATACCAGCACCAACGTGACTGCCGATGGTGGCACCGATGTTGTGCTTAACAACCGTGATGGAATCGTCTTGCTTGGCAAGCAATTCACAAACCCTGTCGGCATCCTTTTCGGAGTCGGCATGGCCGATGAGGGCGAAATTGCTGTGTTCAGCATGAGCCTTCTCATAAAAAGAAGCTAATTGCTTCAGGCCTTTCTTACGGCCATGAGAAGCGCCTGCCAAGGAAAGCTTGCCATTGGTATCGAAGTTGAGCAACGGCTTCAGGTCGAGCTTTGAACCCGCAAAAGCGACCGAAGCGGGGATGCGACCGCCACGATGCAGAGCGTCAAGGTCGTCGACCATGAACAGGGTCTGCACGAAGTAACGCGCCTCTTCCGCCCAAGCTACCATTTCTTCAGCGGTAAGCCCGCTTTCGCGCTGACGTAAAGCTTCCAGCACTAACAGGCCTTCGGGGGTAGAGCCGATGAGCAGGTCTACGATGTAGATGGGTGCTTCGGGGTGTTCTGCCTTCAGCTGACTCCAAATGGCATAAGCCGTGCTGTAATTGCTGGAAAGCCCGCTGGAAAAGCAAAGATATACCGTGGGGACGCCCGATTCGATGGCATTGCGGAATGCGGCTTCCGTTTCGGCAGGTGCAACCTGCGAGGTGCTTGGAGTAGCACCGTTTCGGATGTTGTCGTAGAACTCTTTGGGCGTTATAGACTGATAGAAATCGTCCTTGAACGTTTTATCGTCGATGATGTAGTTAAAATCGATCAGCTGAACGCCCTCCTGTTGAACGAGCTCCAATGGAAGATCGCAGCAAGAATCGATGATGAGATTACACTGAGCGGACACGACGTCCCCTTTCAACAAGCGCCATACATGCGCTTTATTCGATTAGCATATCGAAGCGTTATTGTAGCTGAATGCGGGCGAATTATGGTATTGCAGCAGCAAGCTCCCATCAGGCACGATAAAACTCCCCAAGAGGCTTTAGTGCACTAAAGAGGGACTGTCCCTATTAGACCACGAACCTGCGAAGATCTACCCCTAGGCGCTCGGCTATGCGACACAGCTCCTCCCCACTGGCTCGTTCGATATCAGCCACATCAAACACTGCGACAGGAAAGCCCGAGAACATGGCCGTGCCGCAATAATCAAGCAAGTACGCCCGCAGGGCATCGATGTCTATATCCACTATTGGCATAATGCCACCTACTTAGTTAGCGTTTCTATATCGGCGGCGAACTCCATCGTTGCTTTCGAACCGAATGCGTTGCAGAAATCAAGAGCGCTTCGAGTAACCGTTTCCACTACTCCTTCGCAATACTCGTTAAAACCGCTCATGTCCAAACGGTACAAGCCATTCACGTTCTGCATAAGTTTTGCGAAGCCGTACCAAAATGCATCAATATGTAGAGTTATATCGTCATCAAAGAAGTCGAGGTACTTCTGCTTGTTGAACCCCTTCATACGCTCAATGCTCTGCTGAAGGGTATCGCCATTAGGGCATTCCTCAACCCCATAAGGGATTTCTCCAAAGTCATCCTCTTTTGTCCTGGAGCTGAAGAAGATCCACCAATACTCGGGTCTACAGGCACCCGAGGTGGTGTCGGTTGAAAAAGCCGCAAAAAGGCCATTATCCCTCACCGCACGAGAAAACGTATCGAATGAAGCGCGAACTTCCTTCAACAAAAGAGCAGTCTCTTTGGCACTACCCACTAACCTGCATGTGCTGTCGGGCCGAAACGGCTGCGGGCTGTCGAAATACAACCTACCCGCAAAACCCTCTTTCTTCTTGAACGCCCCGGAACGAAGATCGGAGCCGACAGTCTCAGATGCATCGCCTGATGATTCGCCCGCTTCCTCGACGACCCCAGCCTCACCAGCAGAAAGCACCATAGCGTAGCCAACATACGAGGCAGCAGCATCCTTCAAAGCTGCGTCGGCATCGATCTTGGCACCCTCCGCAGCCCCTCCCCTCAAGATATCCCCCGCGAGCGAAAGCGTTTTGTCCAGCCCTGCCAAAACATCATCAGTAGAATCCATCTGCCGCAATGCGGCATAGCACTGCAAATAATCTATCGTGCGGGGCATACGCTTATCGGCAAACAGCGCGGCAGAAACCTGCCCCTCAACCCATTCGAAATATCGCCCCAACGCAGAGCCAAGCGTCGCGCGGGCGGCTTGGCTCTGCAGGGACTCAACAAAGTTTCCGCTCATAGCTAAATCTCCAAAGCTTTACGGGCGGCGGACACCGCATCGCCATCGGGGTAGAAATCGGGGCTTACACTGCTCATCAGCTCCTGCGGAACCGTTTGAAGCTGCGCAAGGCTGCTCATGGGAAGCAGGATCTTCTTTGCTCCCGCGTTCTTCGCCACACGGAAAATATCCTCCAAATCGCGCAGTTCATCCATACTGCCAGACATGCGCAAAATACCCGGAATAACCAGCGAAGCCGCTACCGGACGCCCACATGCCGCCGAACATAAGCCCACGAACTCCGCCAAAGAAACCTCCGCCGAAAGGCCCTTTTTCTGCAGGTCGTTGAAGAACATCAGGTAATCGTAAGCGCCTGCACGCACGCCCAACGCAACCTTGTTGGCGTTGTTGCCGAAGTACTTGAACGCCGCCTCAATACCATCGTTAACTGCGCGGTTATAGCCCAGCCCTTCTGTTTCGAGCTTAAAATCGCCTGCAACTGCCTTGTTTTCAAGCTTGTACACTGCCATTTCGCCTTCGATGGAATGCCCCACGGCGAACACATGACCCGCCTGCAAGGGGCCATCAGGCACCAGAGCGCTCTTCGACTGCTCGGGCACATACACCACATGATTCTCGGCAGGATTCTCCACGTCGATGTAGCCAAGGTTCACGTCGATGAACTCAACACCCGCCATAATCTTCAGCTGCTCTTTCACGCGGCGGCGGCCCTCGACAGCGTACCCCATGAGCATCCGCACATCTTCCTTGGTCATGTTTTCGTCTGGAAACAAAAGCTTGGCCATACCGCTGAAGGTTTTGCGCACGCCAATTTCATCGCGCTTGTTGAAATCGCTGTTCAAACGGAAGTAATCATCCGCCAAATGCGTGAAATCGCGCTTACGCATTTCATGGCAAAACTCACTTAGGCAGTCGGTGATAAGCCCGTAGTGGCCAGTGAGCAAATCGCTGCGCATCTTGGGCACTTCCCAGCCGGGCAGGTACAAGTGAATGCGGTCGAAGAACGCCGAATCGTTGTTGAATTCGGGCGGAAACGGCTGGAACAAGTGCGTGGTTTTCAGGACGCTCTGAGGCGTGTCGTTGATATTTCCCTCGAACACCATGGAAGCGTCGGCATTCAGCTGATCTTTGCCGCGTGCGAACGATCCGGATGCCATGTAATCCTTCAGAATCTGAATGGCGTTCATATCCTTAAAGCGCATACCCGCCACTTCATCGAACGTAACGCAGTCCCAGTTGCCTACCAAACCAGCACGCGCTAGCGAATCGGCGCGGGCGTTGGCATTCATACGACCAAACAAGTTCGCTGTGGTGGTTTGTCCGCCTGACATAAGAATGGAATACGGCGAGATCTCCTTATACACATGGCTCTTGCCGGTACCGCGCGGACCCAGCTCGCACAGGTTGTAGTTATGCTCCACCAGCGGCACCATACGCGCAATGAAATGCAGCTTCTGCTTGAGCTTCAGCGCAGCGGGCTCATAGCCGCAACTACGTAGCAGCAAATCCATCCATTCCTCGGCCGTAAACTCACTGCGCAGCGCAATCATGCCATCCAAATCGAGATTAGGCATCTGAATAGGCTTCAGACTCACTACATGGAAGGGGCTGTCCTGCGGGCCGCGCTTGCGGCTTTTCTTCTTTGATTTAGGCTTCGGCGCGTCATCGAAAAAATCCGCCAGCGCATCTTCATCGGCATCTTCGGGCTGCAGGTACTCAATGCGCAGAATGCACCAAATACCACCCTGTAGGATCTTCGCATAGTTGCGCACATATTCGGCAGGCATCACGAATGGCTCAATGGCAAGGTTACTGAAACTCGCCACATAAATGTCTTCGTATTCGTCGAGCTTAGCGTGAACCTTGTCAATGATGGTGTACTGGCCCAGCTCCTTGATCTTCGACTTAATGGCTTCGCTTTCATCAGGGCGCACGTAGTTTTCGGTAAGGATCTTACGAATGCGCTCGATGCCCTGCGCCACCATCTCGTCATCTTCCGTAGAGCAGTACATGCCCAGCAGATACTCCAGCACAAAGGTTGGCACGTTGGCACCGCGCTTCATCAGCGCCGTTAAATCCTTGCGCACGATTTTGCCGGGGAAATTCGCCACGACTTTTTCATCAAGCGTGTCCAGCTCAAGCACGGGTATCGTCGACTTCTTCTTTTCTTCTTCCATTGCTTATGCCTTTACTATCGAAAGCGCTTACCGCCGCCCCGCTCGAAACCGAGCGGCGGCAAGCGTGCTAAAACCCAAAATCTATCGGAGCGAATGAAACCTCTATGCGGTATTCTTCGCGCCAGGCAATGGTGCCGGTTTTCTTATCGCGCGCCACCAAGTAATACGCATCTTTTGCCGAAAAGCTCAGATCAGAGCGCAAGTTAAACCGCACTTCCAGCACACGGTCTTGCGGGTTTTCCGACGTTCTATCGGCATGCGCCTTCACCACCGTGCTCACTTCGTTGCCTGAAGCATCGGTGAACGCCAGCTCGTATTCGCACGGCAGCGTTTTCTCTACCGCCGGTTCGTTCTGGATAAGCTTTATGCGGAACAGCGAATTGGTAATGCGCCGAGTATCGTCAAGCACGCGCAGCGTGGCAAACTGCGTGTCCTCGAATTCTTTGGAACGCGCATTGACCTTGCGGAACCCCACCACAGGCACGCACATTTCCTGCAAGCTTACGCCACCATGCACATAACGCGAGGTGCCGCCGGGACGCTTGATGCGCACGCTTTGGCGCGGAGCCAACCCTACATATTCGCCGCCCCCAAGGGCGTCCATATTCATGCGGATGAACAGCATGGCATCGGGGTTTCCTGCACCGAACCAACTTTTCAGCTGGGCAGACTGAGCAACCATATGGCGTTTCCCCGAAATGGCCTCTGCTTCCGGCAAGGCGCTTTTGCCCACGCGTTGGCACTCCTCTAATTCGTGGCGGGTGTACAAAAAGCCATGATCAGCGGTAATTACCACACGCGCAGCGGGCACATCGGTGCACACGCGGCGTGCCAAAGCGCACAATTCCTCAACCGTATCGGCGCACGCGTCGAACACGTCCTGCTCGGTTGCGGGCTTTTCGCCGGTGGCGTCGATTTTATTGTGGTACAGGTACACCAGCTCTGCATCTTTCAGCAGGGCCTTTCGCTGGGCACTTGGCATTTCCAAGTACTGCGATGCCCGCAGGGCACGCGCCGTGGAGCGCACTGTTTGCAGCACCGCTTCGCGCTGTTCGGTGGTTACGGTAGGCTTTTCATCTGCGAAAACGGCACCCTGCTCCCAATTCAGCGAAAGCGCTTTCTGCGGCAAAAGAGCCGACATGCCGAACTCCGTTACTGTAGGGAACGTTGCCTGCATGCTGCCCAGCTTCACCTTGCCGCCGCGTTCACGGTTCAGGGTTGCAGCAATCTCGCACGCAACCTCGTAACGCAGCGCATCGGACACTACAACCACCGTTGTTTTCATGTCGGAGTATTCGGGCAACGTTTCCCAGAAGAATTTCCGCTGCTGCGGCACGCCCTCCACAAAGCCGTGCGCTTCCCATTGCTGCGAAGCGGCATTCGTCCAGCAATGACACGACTTGGCCAAGAACCAGTTTTCGTACAGGCCTTCCGCCCAGTCGACAACGGTACGCGATGCTTCCTCCAACGCCGGAATACCCGCTTTTTGGCAGGCAGAATACGCCACGCACAGCTTTCGGTACTGCATATCCATATGCCACCAGTCTTGTGTATAGGCAGCCCACACCTCTTGCGCATTCGCCAGGCCAAACGCATCTGCGTGCTTCTGCTCGAATTCCTGCATGCCAATAGCGGCTTCCAGCATTTCGAAATAAGCGGAAACGCGCCTGTACCAGGCCAAATCCTTACGGCGAGCAATAACAGCACGCGCTTCTTCCGCACGGTTGGAGCCACCTGCAACAGAGGCAAACAGCTGTTGCAGAAGAGCTTCGTTCACACAGGGGAACACATCGCATTCCATAATGCTGGCAAGCGGAAGGGCAGCGAAGCGAGCAGGCAGTCCGCACTCGCTTTCCACCGGGCGGCACACTTCGAACAAGTCTTCCGCCGCAGAAGGTTCACGGTCCCATTCCTTTACCACCGCCAGGCAAAACGGTGCGTACTGCTTGGCAATATGCGCCTCCAGACCCGAAAGCGCGCCTTCGGGCATAACGTGCGAAGCCGCCGTTAACAGAAGGTGCGCAGCAAATTCGCTCATCGAGTCTCGTTCGGCGATGGCGCCCTGGAAACCCGTGCGGCGAGCAACCAAGTCCACCAAGGTTTCTTCCACGTTGAACTTTGTCAACAGCTGCTGCGCCTCTTCAAAGCCCGAATGCAGCAACAGCTGCAAATATGCGCGCGCCACAAAGGCAACGCTTGCCTGTTCGGGTTGCGTGGCGCCAAGCAGTACCGCCAAAATGCCCAGATCAACGTCCTCACCCGATGCGGGAGCGGGCATTACCGCAGAAAAATGCTTGATGCGCGTTTGCGCTGCAAAGAACTTCTTGTGCTTTTGCAGCGCTTCGCGCACTGCGCCGGAATCGGCGGCACCAATTTGGTCTGCCAAAAGCGAGAAATAATCAGCCTGAAAATGATCAGCATACAGCTCAACATCGGCAAGCCAATCGCCTTCCGCAACGCCACGGGGCTGCTTGCGGTACAGCAAAATATCGTTTGCGGCATCTTCGCGGTTCACCAGGCGCTTTACCGCGAACATCACGCCATCTTCAGCTTTCACGAAACGAACGGCACGCGGGAAATCCCCGCTAGCAGGCATAACGCCATCGACAACACCCGCATCATCGAAACCCCGTTGCGCAAGACCATCGAACTGCTCTTCAAATTCGCCATCTGCATCATGCCACACCACAATGCGCCGCTGAGCGCACTCCCCCAACGGCTCTGCAAACCGCTGCTTCAGCTGCTCTATCACATCAATTTGGGACATAGACTATTTCTCCGGTTGGCCTTCAGCTCGCGAGGAAATGCTCTGCATTGCCTCAACTAAGCGCTGCGCCTCTTCAAAATAGCCCCGGATATCACCGTTGTCGTCTTCATAGGCATCGTTAATAGCGTCCTCAAGGTCACGCATCACACAGGTAAGCTTCTTAAGCAAAACCTGAGAACTATTAATCTTTGAACGGTCTTCTGGAAAAATGACCAAAATGCCATCCAGCTCAACGCCGAGATCCCTAAAAGAGATAGACCCATACATCTCATCCAACTTATGGGTCAGCTTAGACAAATTGGAGTAATAGAGATCGTCATCGTCTTCGGTAAGGATTTCAGGATGCCTGGACTCAAATTCATCCAAGACACTGTTCCTAAGAACCGCCCTGACGCCATAGCAGTCCATGACATTTGACTCGTCTGCCCTTGCATTTTCAAATGATTTGGCAAGCTCCTCTTCAAGCGTCTTCTCATCCATCATCAGGATCACCTTTCCTTACTTAATCTTTGCCAGCACGTCTTGGAATTTGGCGTAGTTCACTTTCACGCCATCGTCTAAGTCGATTTCAATCATCTGATCCGCCAAGTGGTGCAACTTTTCTTCGAAAGCAGTTGCCTCGGTTAGCTGGTCGTTTAGCTTCTTGATGCGTTTATCCAACTTTACGCGGGCGCCCTTTTCCGCCGTTGCAAGTTCGTTTTCCGCAAACTCGATCTGGGTGCGATAACGATCTTGCTGCTGATGCACATATTCAGTACGCACACACGCCAGCAAATCGGGCTGGTAACGATGCATATAGACAAGTGCCCGAAAACCCGCCTTCTTGCCGGAGTCGAACAGCCAATAAATAGGGCGCTTCTTGTACGTTTTACAGTGGTCCTTGTAGAATTCCTTCAGGAAGTACTGGCGAATAACCTGACGAGGTGAGCCCTTGCCACCCAACGCATCGGCAATGAACTGCAGGTTCTGCTCCAGCGTTTCTACGCCATACACCGCTTCAACGAACACGACGAAACGGCCCACGATGTCGTCGCCGAAATACTCTTCATCGGTGATAGGGATTGCATTGTCGTCATCAGGCATGAAAGTAACATTGTTCGGGTCGGGCATCTTTGCCAGGTAGTTTTCCAACGTGTCGCCCTGATCGGCAAGCACTAAGCCGTCAACATCCAACGAATAGCGACCGAACATGCAGCCCACCGCATAGCTAATTAAGCTGGTAATTTCATCGCGCTTGGTGCGCACATATTTGTTGCCTTTGTACGACTCAGGGATTTCCTCTTCGGTATCGAAAATCTTTGCCACCGAAACGTACTTATCCTCGACCTCGATAGGCACCTCGCCAACCATGTTGTAGATTTCAGCGAAAATACGGTTCAACTCTTCCTCGTTAGCGCGAAGCTGCTCAAACCGCTCGTTTACCTCTTTCTTTCGAGCTTCATATTTATCTGCAAGAAGTGTTGCCACAATCATCAACCCCAATCAATAACGCCAAACGCTGTTTTCCCAATCAAATTTGTCGTATTCGGAAAACACTTTCTGAATCATAAAATTAATTTGATGACATGGATTTTCTAGAAAGTACGAACCAGCCTCGAGCTCAGCAGACCTGAGTTTATAAGTACAACCTTTCGACCCATCAATTCGTCGAACGTAATACTCGTCCGCAAGCCATTCCATAATGCGCTCGCACTTATAGCCAACATCACCAGTTAACTCGACTATGAATTTGCCAACCTCCTCTGAAGCAACGGGCCGCTGCATATCCGCCATATAAAGTAAAACGGACGAGGATAAGAGGATGAATTTGGTTTTGTTTTCAGCATCGGCCTCGGTGGTGAACTCCCTGAATCTCTCTTTGCGAGCCTTATAGTTACCAGCTAAATCACAAATACGAAGCCAATTTTCAACTTCCTCCCAAGCAATGCGCAGCATGCACCAGCGGTGCACAGATCTCCCCGCCTCGGCAATCTCTGCCATTTTCGCCTTTTTCTCCCCAAACTTAAACAGCCCTAAACTAGAGAGCTCGGAACTCAGCCTTCTCTTTTCGGCAAGCCTGCTTTCGATATGCTCTTCAAGTTTCGGAGCCAACTCTCGCACAACCACAAGACCACGCTCTCGAGCCACTTCGATATCGATAGCCGCACTATTTTTTTCGGTTCTATAGCCCTGCTCTACTCTTTTATGAACATCAGCCATGGATTCTTTGCTGTTCTCCACCTTGCCTTCAGGGAGATTTCTTGCCGAAGAATCGCCCGGAGAGCCTTCTATCTCGGCAAAGCGCTCGGAGTCAAGCGTGTTGAGACACGCCTTCAAAGTATCAAGACGCGAGCCACTCTGCTTAGCGACGATGCTAATTTCAGGCGCGCAATCGACATCCATAACCAAAATGTCGTCTTGGGCGCCAGGCACCACGTCAACAGATTCATCAAAACATGCATCGGCATCGATACTGCGCGTGGGCAGGAAGTCAACCTTGAATGGAACGCCCCTGCCAGAACGGGTAAGCTGCCTAAAATCCCAAATCAAACGAGCAGAAAGATTAAAGAAGCATGGGATACCCTGCGCAAGCCGCCTGTCGAAAAGCACGGCGTAATCGTCGTCGCCCACTTCACGCACTATCAACGCTGAGCCGCATGCTGCCAAATTCGCAAACGTGATTGGTGTTAAATCGCCCTCGGGCAACCCCTTTGCAACGCCAGGCGCAATACTCGAACGAGGAATAGCAAACTCTTCATCCGTTTCTATGTTTGTCAGGAAAGCAACGAAATAGTCCAGTGCCTCTTTGATGTTGTCAAAGTCAGAGTTTTCCGAGACGAACGGCATAAACCCATCGACTTTAGCGGCGTTCACTTGCAAGCCGTTAATGGCATGACGTTTCCCATCCCAGGTTATTTCCCCTTCCTGAAAAAACATCCAGTCATCCGAAAGGAACGTCATAAAAAATGCAGCAAAATCCATAGCTATCTCCTTAAACGGTGTGGGGTTGGGTAGGAGTCATTTCTAAAAGCCGTTTCACGACTTGGGATTGGGCGGTTTTGCGGAACGGACGCGGACGTTCCATTTCCTGAAGCTTCATTAAGCTAGTGAATAGTCGCCTCTGCGAAGGATACAAGACGAAAATGCCCAGCCCATCTGCGGTTATTGTAAAACCTGATGACTTTCTCATTTCCGCTTGCAAAGTGTTGAAAGAGCCACCCTTCCAACCCAATTCGGAAAAAGGAATTCCCTTAGCTGAAGTGTCCCGAACTGGGGTTTCCCACACATAAAACTGAACCAACCTCTGCAGATTCTTGTCGTTACCCAGGGAAATCTTTTGCTTAAAAGTCCACTTACATGCCATAGCCATCGCCCAGCCTAAAAGACATGCAGTGTCCATAAAGGTCAAAAGGAGCCTCTACGGGTTTTCTGGCAACAAGGCATAGCATCATCGAAGAGCCTCCGACGACACCACGGGGCAGCGGAAAGTGTTTCGCAAAGCAATCTCAGTCGCGCAATCTACGCCTGGCGAAACGATTATTTCCGAAAAAGGAGGTTCATTGCTTAAATCTTCGAATCCAACTAGACACCCTGCTTTGTTGTCTTTATCCGAAACAAAATCATTCGCAAAACAGATGAAACGAACTTCTTTCTCTTCAGAAAAGCAGTCCCGCTTTACGAATTCGTTCGAAGGATAAGTGGACATTTCGATTGAATTCTTCGAATAAAAAACTGGTCTTATAGGATGGATCGACTCATCAATACTATTAAGTTCCTCGTCAGAGAAATACCGCACGAACCCGCAAGGAATGTCAGTCACTCCCAGAGAATTGCGGAGCATCGATGGAATAGACACGCAGCAAATTCCAGCAGCGGCTGCCCCAAATTCCTCCCACATGTATTTACGGTCGCACCCATCGTGAACAGTCCAGCATGACACAAGAGGCATATGGGTTGCCCTCTTCGCATCCTGCATTAGCGAAAGCTGTTCTAAGCTAAACCCCTGTTTGCGACGTTTGAAAAGGGCATGATATTCCCCTTCGCTTTCATCGCTCATGCGGTCAAATCGGGAAAACCAAATGCCAGGTTTTTCTATCAGCAACTTAACTTTTTCCTTACTGAAATATCTGGCAATTGCAATTTCATTTCCATAAGGCAGCAAATCAAAGTCTGTCTGCAGCACATAGATGTCATTCGGGTTCATCCTCGACCACCTACACCAAAGGATGGCGTTTGAAATCCCAAGAGGTTTCGAACGAATCATGGTCGAGATCGGAAGAGCACAC
>ERZ506977.453-NODE-453-length-23311-cov-10.234348_pt1 | contig 23311 bp, 20 predicted proteins | sample MGYA00513168_ERZ506977 | MGnify/ENA metagenome assembly ERZ506977
TCTGCAAGCAGATTGCGTGCAAAGCCGTCAGGCGGGCTTTATGCAGTGTTTCCTTGAGTATGACAACAGGCGATCCGCTTCTTTCAACAGAGAGAAACGGATTCATAAAAGGGTAGGTGTGTTTTTACAAAAATGGTAAAACGTTTTTGGAAATTATATCGCAGTGTGATTTTGTGCGTGGCAATTTGTATTGCAGTTCTGGCATGTTCCGCCGGCTATACTGTGGGTGTGGTCGGCATGAACAATGTGATCGCACAGATCGATGTCAATATTGGCTCGATAGAGGCATATCTGGAGAAGAACCAGAATGCAACGGAACTGCTGACAGAGGAATTCAAAGAGGACTATTCTGCCAAGACCAGAACTATCGCCATGCTGCTGTCGCAGGACAGTTCCTTTATTACCGATGACCGGACACTGGAGGAACTTCGCGTGACCGTCAATGCAGACATGATCAGTATTTCTGATCATGAGGGCAATGTGATCGCCAGTACAGACCCGTCCGGTGCGGGGAACTCCATTCGGGAAGAGTTTCGTTCGCACCTGACAGATGATGTCTATACCGATGTTCTGTTTCTGCTGGATTCGGATACGCCCACCATTGTGGCGGCATCTTCACTGGACGGCGGAAACGGTCTGGTGCAGATTACGTTTTCGGCGGATTCCGTGGTATCTCTGTTACAGGACGCAGACTGGGCAAACATTGCTTCGGATATGCCGCTGTATTCTTCCGGTACAACGGCAATTCTGGAAACCGACACGCTGAAATATATCAGCTGCACCAATACAGACCTGATCGGCAAGACAACAGACTACGACAAGGAACAGTTACAGCGGAACAAGGGCAAATTTAATGTGAAAGATGCAGACGGCAAAACGGAAATGGTGCACTATCAGACCAGCGGCGATTACATCATTCTGGCGACAGTGCCCTATTCTGATATTTACCATATGCGGAATGTAGTCGTGGGCTGGATCGTTGTCGGCGGTGCGGTGATTCTGGCAGTCACTTGCCTGGCACTGCGAATGCAGCTGCTCCGGCAGGACACGAAAAACAAGAAAAAGTAACTGAAATCATTTCTCAGAAGTCACCTCTGTCCGCAGAGGCGGCTTTTGTTTTTTATAGGAGTTTCACGGATTGCGGGAACTTACAGACACGTAAAGCAAACGGAAAGGAATCTGCTATGAGAATATATGAAGTACAGGAAAGAACAACGCCGCTGCTGGAAAAACTATTGGACATCTGGGAGCAGTCCGTCCGAGTCACGCATACATTTCTCTCCGAGGAAGGATTGAAACGACTTAAGACTTATGTTCCTGCGGCAATTTGCGACGTGGAACATCTCCTGATAGCGGAATCCGCATCAGGGGAGCCTGTCGGTTTTATGGGCACCGTTGGAAAGCGGCTGGTAATGTTTTTCCTTCTGCCGGAGGAACAAGGAAAAGATTCGGGCAGGCAGCTGCTGCAATACGGCATGCAGCATTACGGTATAGAGGAAGATATTGTGAATGAACATGATCCGAAAATAGCAGGATTTTACGCTTTCAATTCGCCCATACCATTGGATACAGATACATTTTTGTGATATTGCACATTACATATTGACATTTCCTGAAAAATGATGTATAATATGCTTGTACTTCGAAAATGGAAGTACCAATAAATTTTATCGTGAGGTGCATGCATTATGGCAAATCGTATTGTATTGAACAACATTTCTTATCATGGAAAAGGTGCGATTCAGGAAATCGTCAGTGAAGTAAAAAGCAACGGCTACCAGCATCTGTTTATTGCAACAGATCCGGATCTGCTGCAATTTGGCGTGACGGCAAAGGTGACAGACATTTTGGACAATGCCGGCATTGCATACACGGTTTACTCGAAGATCAAGCCGAATCCCACCATTCAGAACGTGCAGGAGGGTGTAACGGCTTTTCAGGCTTGCGGAGCAGATGCCATCGTTGCCATTGGCGGCGGCTCCTCTATGGACACGGCAAAGGCGATCGGCATTATCATTACCAATCCGGAATTCGCAGATGTGCGTTCGCTGGAGGGTGTTGCTCCGACGAAGAACCACGCCGTTCCCACCATTGCGATTCCGACAACTGCCGGCACTGCCGCAGAAGTAACGATCAACTATGTCATCACAGATGTGGAAAAACAGCGGAAGTTCGTCTGCGTGGATACCAATGATATTCCGGCTGTTGCCATTGTGGATCCGGATATGATGTCCTCCATGCCCAAGGGACTGACTGCCGCAACCGGTATGGACGCACTGACTCATGCCATTGAGGGATACACCACCAAAGCAGCATGGGAGATTCCGGACATGTTCCACATGGAAGCCATTCGCCTGATCTCGGAGAATCTCCGTGATGCTGTAGCCAATAAGCCCAGCGGCAGAGAGGGCATGGCTCTGGCACAGTACATTGCCGGCATGGGCTTTTCCAATGTAGGGCTGGGAATCGACCACTCTATGGCACATACATTGAGTGCACACTATGACACCCCGCACGGTGTGGCTTGTGCAATGCTGCTGCCGATCTCCATGGAGTTCAATCGGGACTACACCGGTGACCGGTATCGTGCGATTGCAAAGGCAATGGGCGTAGAGGGTACTGAAACCATGACACAGGAGGAATACCGTGATGCGGCAATTGCGGCAGTTCGTCAGCTGTCCAAGGACGTAGGCATTCCGGAAAAGAACGAACGCATCAGGGAAGAAGATCTGGAGCAGCTGGCAAAAGATGCTCTGGCAGATGCCTGCTATCCGGGCAACCCCAGAGAGGCAACGCAGGAACAGGTGATCGAAATGTTCCGCATGCTGATGGTATAACCGGCGGCAGCGTTTCTCTTGTTCTGTTTTTTACAATTTTTCCTCCCGTAATTGTGATAAGATAATACTCGAACAAAGGAGTTCAGATGAATCAGTCATCTGAACTCCTTTTTATTTTTCAGGAAAGCAGCGTACAGCGTCGTGCGTGATGCGTTCCGGAGGAGGTATTTCAGATGAGCTATCCAGAAGTTGATTTTTTGTATCTGAATGAGGAGGACATGGTGGCAGCCGGTGTCAAGGATATGGCAGGCTGTATCGAAGCCATGGAGGAAATGTTCAAGCTGATGAAGGTGGGAAACTACCGCATGGGCGGTGCGAACGGGAACTCCCACGGCTGTATGGTCATGTTCCCGCCGTCTTCTCCGTTTCCGGAAATGCCGGTAGATGGACCGGACAGAAGATTCATGGCAATGCCGGCTTATCTGGGAGGCGTGTTTGATATGGCAGGCATGAAGTGGTACGGCTCCAACTGTGCCAACAAGGAAAAGGGCTTGCCCCGTTCCATTCTGATGCTGACGCTGAACGACAAGGATACCGGTGCACCGGTGGCATACATGTCCGCAAATATTCTTTCCGCATACCGGACTGGTGCAGTGCCGGGGGTAGGATATAAGCACTTGTCCAAGCCGGATTCCAAGGTGGTTGCCATTATCGGTCCGGGCGTGATGAGCAAGACTGCACTGGCGGCGATCATGGCAGTCCGTCCGAACATCGAAACCATTAAGGTCAAGGGACGCGGCAAGGCTTCACTGGAAAAGTTCATTGCCCACGTGAAAAAAGAATATCCGCAGGTAAATGTGTACGCTGTGGATACCATAGAAGAAGCAGTCCGAGATGCGGACATTGTTTCGGCAAGTACTTCCACCCCTACCGGTGACCCCAGCCTGTATCCGTACATCAAAGAGGAATGGATCAAGCCGGGTGCATTGATCAGTTCCACGGCGGCTCTCCGGTTTGATGATGACTTCATAATTCACCGTGCGAGAACTGTAACGGACAACATCAAGCTGTACGAGGCATGGGAAGAAGAAATGAAACCGAATGCCTACAACACTGTGCCGATTCCGGCGGTGCATGTCATGGACCTGATCGCAGAGGGCAAGATGAAGCCGGAGCAGGTCGATGATCTGGGCGATATTCTGATGGGCAACATTCCGCTGCATCGGAAAGAGAACGAAATTATTGTGTATTCCATTGGCGGCATGCCGGTGGAAGATGTAGCCTGGGGCACTATGGTTTACCGCAATGCACTGAAAAAAGGCATCGGTACAAAGCTGAAGCTTTGGGATACCCCGCAAATGGTATGATCAGACAGGAGGAGCAGACATGAGAATTCAGGAACACCCGATTCTGGGGACATATGAAAAGGGAAAGCTGGTTTCCTTTACTTTTGACGGAAAGCCTTTGGAGGGATATGCCGGAGAGCCCATTGCAATGGCACTGAAAAATGCCGGCGTGATGGTACACCGCTATACCCGAAAGGAACACAAACCGAGAGGGATCTTCTGTGCGATCGGTCGCTGTACAGACTGCGTAATGGTCGTAAATGGGCAGCCGAATGTGCGGACATGTATTACGCCTCTGGAAGAAGGCATGGAGATTCGGACACAATATGGTGTGACAGCAGAACAGCCGGGAGGTGCAGCAAAATGATGAAGCGTTATGATATGATCGTCGTCGGTGCAGGTCCGGCAGGATTGTCCGCAGCCATTGAAGCCGCGAAAAAGGGGATGCACGTTGTCGTTTACGACGAAAATGCCAAGCCCGGCGGACAGCTGTTCAAACAGATCCATAAGTTTTTCGGCTCCAAGGAACACAAGGCAAAGATTCGCGGATTCCACATCGGGGAAGAACTTCTGGCAGAAGCCGCAGAACTGGGTGTAGAGGTTGTCCTGAATGCCATTGTCATCGGTATCTTTCCGGAAAAGGAAGTTACCGTAAAGGTAGAAGATCACGTCATTCATGTGAAAGGCGATACCATTCTGATCGCCACCGGTGCCAGCGAGAACATGGTCACATTTCCGGGCTGGACCCTGCCGGGCGTTATCGGAGCAGGTGCCGCACAGACAATGATGAACCTTCACGGCACCCTGCCGGGCAAGCGTGTGCTGATGCTGGGCTCCGGCAACGTCGGCCTGGTAGTCAGCTTCCAGCTGATGCAGGCTGGCTGTGAAGTGGTTGCCGTTGCCGATGCAGCTCCCCGCGTAGGCGGCTATGGTGTCCATGCGGCAAAGGTGGCAAGATGCGGCGTACCGTTTTATTTGTCCCATACAATTATTTCCGCAGACGGGGAAGATTGCGTCACCGGCGTGACGATCGGAGAAGTGGACAAGAACTGGCAGATCATTCCGGGCACGGAAAAACATTTCGATGTGGATACGATTTGTCTGGCAGTCGGGCTTTCGCCGATGTCCAAGCTTTGCGATATGGCGGGCTGTGCCATGGAGGACAATCCGGCAAAGGCTGGATTTGTTCCCACTGTCAACGAGTACGGTGAAACGTCGGTTCCCGGCATCTATGCTGCCGGTGACGTGTCCGGTATTGAAGAAGCTTCCAGTGCCATGATCGAGGGCAGAATCGCCGGCATTGCCGCAGCGGCAAGACTGGGATTCATTTCGGAGGAAACCTGTAAGGAAGAAGCTGCCAAGCAGGAAGCCGCTTTGGAGGGACTGCGGCAGGGCATGTTTGCTCCGGGTATGCGTGGCAAGCAGATCACCGAAACCGAAGAAGGTGTGGAAATTTCGCAAAACCTGTTGAAACATGGTTTCGTTGCTGAGGAAGAAATCGAACGGTTCCCCGGTGTGACACACAGTGCCGGTGTGCACCCTGTCATTGAGTGTACTCAGAATATTCCGTGCAACCCGTGTCAGGACGCTTGTCCGAAGCACTGTATCCGTATCGGCAGCAACATCACGGCACTGCCGTCTATTGATCCGGAGAAGAAATGCACCGGCTGCGGCATGTGCGTGGCTTCCTGTTCCGGTCAGGCGATCTTCTTGGTCAACGAAGACTGCGGCGACGGCACGGCGGAAGTGACACTGCCTTATGAATTCCTGCCGCTGCCGCAAAAGGGTGACAAGGGCGTGGCTCTGAACCGAAAGGGTGAAAAGGTCTGTGCCGCAGAGGTGGTTCATGTGCGGAGTGCCAAGGCGTTCGACCACACCAATCTGCTTACGATGAAAGTACCGAAAGAATATGCCATGAAAGCAAGATTTTTTCGGGAGGAGGAGACAGCATGAATGACAGAAACCGGGAACTGAAACCCTTCGTACCGCAGCCGGACGATGATATGATCGTTTGCCGCTGTGAAGAAATTACCAAAGGTGAGATTCGCCGTGCCGTACATGACGGCATGTTTACATTGACGGAAATCCGTCGCTATCTGAGAACTGGTATGGGGCTTTGTCAGGGACAGACCTGTACCAAACTGGTGAAAGGCATTGTGTCACGGGAACTGGGTGTACGTCCCAACGAGTTGGGACCGGCAACCGGCAGAGCTCCCATGCGTCCGATCGAAATGAAAGTGCTGGCAAAAGATAAGGAGGAAACAAAATGAATGCAGAAGTCATCATTGTTGGCGGCGGCATCATTGGCTGTGCGGCAGCGTATAACCTTGCAAAAAACGGCGTTTCTGTCCTTGTGCTGGAGGGCAGCGAAAATATCGGCAACGGCGGCTCTACCCGCAACGGCGGCGGTGTTCGCCAGTCCGGACGTGATCCCAGAGAACTGCCGCTGGTGATGTACTCCATTGAGCACATCTGGCCGCAGCTTTCGGATATGCTGGATACCAACGTGGAATATTATCAGGAGGGCAATCTCCGTCTGGGCAGCACGCCCCAGCATCAGAAGATCCTGACAGGTCTGGCAGACAGTGCCGCTGCACACGGTGTCGATGTCCGCATGATCACCGGCGACGAAGCCAGACGCATCAACCCGTACCTGTCTGAGGCAGTCACCTGTGCAAGCTGGTGTCCCACGGACGGTCACGCCAACCCGCTGATGGCGACCATGGGCTATTACAAAATGGCACGCCGCCTGGGAGCACATTTCATCTCCGGCGAAAAGGTTGTGGAACTGCGGAAGATCAAGGGTGCGGCAAGACAGGTCGTCACAGCGTCCGGCAATGTCTACGAAGGCGACAAGATCATTCTAGCGGCAGGCTATGAGAGCCGTTTTATTGCCTCTACAGTAGGCATTGACGTGCCCATGCAGCCGGTGCTGCTGGAAACACTGGTCACAGAAGCGGTAGGTCCGATGTTCTGGCAGATGCTGGGTACCGCAGATGCAGACTTCTACGGACACCAGACTGAGCATGGCTCTTTCGTATTCGGCTTGAACTCCGGCTTGGAACCGTATGCAAAGCCGGGCAAGCCGCTGTCGTCCAGCATTGCCGCTTCGGCAGCCTGCCGCGGTATCATGCATTATTTCCCTGATCTGGCAAACATCAAGGTCGTCCGGACGTGGGCTGGCTGGATGGACGCATGTGCCGACCATGTGCCGGTCATCAGCAAGGTCGAGGAAGTGCCGGGACTGATTCTGGCATGCGGCTTTACTGGACATGGCTTCGGCATCTCGCCGGCAGTGGGACTGGTACTGTCACAGCTGGCAATGGAGCAGGAAACAGCAGTGGACTTGTCCGCACTGCGGTACGACCGGTTTCAGTAAGGCAACACCGCAGTATTTTGCAGGTTCTGATTTTTACAATTTTTCAGGTGTGTTATCTGCTATAATAGAGTACAGAAAGACAAAGATGTCGAATTTCGCGGAAATTCGGCATCTTTTCTTTTTTGGGAAATTTTTTGTAATCGTGGGAGGAATTCGTTATGAAATTATCCAGAGTTGAGATCATCACCGGCATCTCCAAGATCGAGCCGCTGAAAAAGGCGTTGGGAAAATTCCACATCACCGGCATGACAGTATATCAGGTGCTGGGCTGCGGGGTGCAGCACGGCACACAGGAATTTGAAGTGGAGGAGAAGAACAAGGAGATCAGCCTGCTGCCGAAAGAGGTTGTCATGATCGTTTTGCCCACTGAGGAACTGGACGGACTGCTGGAATTTGTCAAGAAAGAGCTGTACACCGGTCATATCGGCGACGGAAAAATTTTTGTTTCTGATGTGACAAATGTGGTTCGTGTCCGTACCGGCGAGGAGGGCGTTGATGCCCTGCTGTACGGGGAAAAATAAGGGCAATACTGTAAATAAGTGTTTGAAAAGAGTTGAGCGTAATGCAAGAGAAAAAGTTGGGGCTGCCCAGTATTGTGGCAACCGGTGTGGGACTGATTATCGCCACAAGCTGTCTGCTTTCTATCGGGCAGGGAGCATCGACCATTGGTCTGCCGTTTATCATTACAATGGCAATTGCCTGTGCTTTTAACATTCTGACGGCATTTTCAATTTGTGAACTGAATGCCCTGATGCCGAACCTGACCGGCGGCATGGCACAGTATACACTGGCATGTTTCGGACCGTTTGTGTCCATTGTCATTACTGTGGGCGGTTATCTGACATGTCAGACAATCATGGGCAGTTCCGAAGCGGCAATGTTCGGCAATACCTTGAGCAATGTGCTGACAGGTGTGCCGATACCGGGATCTGTGTATTCCATTGTGCTGATTCTGATTCTGTTGGGACTGAACCTGTTCGGCGTGGATATGTTCGCCAAGGTACAGAACATTGTGGCATACGGGCTGATCGGTTCGCTGCTGTTTCTGGGCATTATGGGAACGATCAAGCTTGGCACCGGTCAGGTCGTGGAACAGCCGGCAGTGCTTTCCTCAAAACCCGGCGATGTGTTCTCTCTGCTGGGACTGGCATTCTTCCTGTTTATCGGGGTAGAGTTTATCGTGCCGATTTCCACACAGGTGAAGAACCCGCGGAAAAAAGTGCCGCTGGGCATGGTCATCAGTCTGGTTGCCATTCTGGTGATGCAGATCTTCATGGTCATTGGTTTCAGCCACTACACCCCATGGGACGAACTGGGTGTAAGCACTGTGCCGCATATCCTGTACGGTTCACTGCTGTACGGCAAGGTCGGTACGATCTGGATGACGGTGATTTCCCTGCTGGCTGTAATCAGCACGCTGAACACGGCGATGTTTTCCATTGCACAGATTTGTTCCGGTATGGCAAAGATCCAGCTGCTGCCTTCTGTTTTCATGCGGAAGAACAAGCGTGGAACACCTTATGTAGGACTGCTGCTGGTGGCTGTGGCAATGATTCTCATCAACATCACCGGACTTTCCACCAGCGATCAGCTGACATTCCTGATTCTGACGGGCTGTACTTTCTGGATCTTCTCCTACATCATTCTGCATTTTGATGTGCTGATTCTCCGGAAGCGTCTGCCGAAAGCCCCCAGAACTTTCAAGCTGCCCTTTGGCCCGCTGATTCCGATCATCGGTATTATCGGCAACGGCTTTATGATCTACAATATTGACTCCAGCTGGGAAGTCAAAAAGCGGATCTATTTGATTTTCGTGATTACTGTTGCGATTTTGTCCGTCTACGCTGTGATCTGGATCAAGTGTGTGATGAAGCGACCGATGTTCAAGGCGTATCAGATCAAGGAAGTTATGGCAATGGAATCGGATCTGTACCAGATCAACCACAATCCCTACGTTGCCAAGAAGCTGCATCTGGATGCAAAACCGGAAATCGAAAGCATGCCGGCAGATGTCAACACCGGTACTCGTCCGGAATAATATTGAATAATTTCTAAGGCAGTACCGCACAAAGTCGCCAGACGCTCTTTGTGCGATATTGCTCTAAAACCGGCTGTCGCAGGGAAAATACTGCGGCAGCCGGTTTTTTGCGGTATTGTCCAAAAAGGTTCACGAAAAAACGCTTTTTCGCCTACTTGCAAAAAAGTCGGTTTTGTATTATAATAGAAAATTGAGGCAATACCGCACAAAGAGCGTCAGGCGACTTTGCACGCCATCTGCTTGCAAATTTTCCGTCATATTTCACAAAAATGCTCGTGAATACATCCAGTATTCACTCCGCTTTTTGTTTCATCTGACGAAAAATTTGACGACGCATCTGCCGCACAATTTTTGTGCGGTATTGCCCTAGGGAAAACAAAAAAGAGGACAAGCCGTCTTGCCCTCTTTCAGAATCGGATCATTTCCGGTATCGGTTACAGTACGACACCGTTCTGCTCCAGCAGAGCCCGGGCGGTTTCCACAGAGTCCACGCCCACAGCATTTTTCACCGGAGCGAATTCCTTGCTGCGGTCTACCTCAAACGCCAGACAGCTGTCCTGCATGTGCACCATATCCAGCACCAGCGTTTCGAACTTGTAGCCATTGGGTTCCTCCGGCTTCACCAGCTCCCCTGCTTCGTTGAGATGAGAGATCTTTTTGTGTGCGATGTGCAGCGGGAAATCCGAGCCCAGCGTATGCATCAGAGCATCTATGCGGAACAGGTAGTTCAAAATCACGCCGAACCGATACGCCAGCGAGCCGTCCTCGTTCCGCAGTGTCCGCATTTCTTCGGTCATTTCGTAGTATTCCACGATCGAGGGCTTGTTGTCCTCCAGACAGAGTACACCCACCCGTTCGTCCGGATCTGCCTTGCTGACGACCTTTCCGCCGGAGGCACAGCCGGAAGCGATGGTTGCCCCGATGAATACCGGATCGGCGATCTGCTGGAGCACATTGTCCACAGCAAAGACGTTCAGCCATTCCAGCCCGATCTCCTCGATCGTTTGCAGCAGACCGGCTCTCTGCATCGAGGAGAACCAGCCGCCGTTTCCGTTGGGGGAAAGTACGATCTGATCGGGAGCGTTCAGGAAAATTTTGCCGTTTTCGTCCACTGCCGGTTCCGTTTCCTGCTTGAAAAAGTGTACGTTGTCCGCACTGTAGCCGAAGTAATCGTGTTCTTTCAGAAATGCACGGGTTTCCGCATCATTCTGTTCGCTGGTCATGATCATCAGCGGCACATACGCCTCCGCCTCGTCAGTGACCTTTTTCAGGTTGTGGATCAGGCATTCAAAGATGTACAGATCCCGTGTCTTGCCCATGTTGTACATGCCCTTGGGGTGATCGAATCCCAGACGGGAGCCCTGTCCACCAGCCAGCAGAACGGCTCCCACTTTGGCATCACGAATTGCCTGTAAGCCGATCCTGCGGTATTCGTCCGCCTTTTCTGCGATCTGTTCCAGTGTCACAGCCCCCAGCGGTGCAAAGTGTCCCCGCTGCTGTGCCGCCGCTTCGCGGTTCTGGAACTGGGGGCGTTCCAGATGCAGGTTGGAGATCTGTTCCAGCAGGTGTTCCTGCTGTGCCGGTGTCAGAGTGGGATAATACCGGAGCAGGTGCTGCTGACCGTGGGCAGTCAGATAAGTCAATGCTTCTTCATACGTCATGTGTATAACCCTTTCTTGAAAAACCGGTGCCGTACCGGAAGTATTGTCTTCGGAAATCTCGGAAATCTCGGAAATCCCGCCGAAATTCCCGTTTCGATAGGAATAAACACATTATATCATAATATGCAGAAAAATACAAGCCTTTTTGAAAAAAAACATGCTTTTTCGAAATAATATGTGCTCCGTGCGAAATCGTTTTCATATGCACACGAAAACTTTCTTTCATTCGAAGAATTCATGCGGTATGCTTCGGAATAAAATTGTACACGGAAATCAATTTTCAAAAATATGTTGGTTTAAATTGTGCAAAATTATGAAGTTTGACAAATGAGGCTCCCCTGAAAGGGGAGCTGGCAGTGCGTAGCACTGACTGAGGGGTTTCCACTTATGCCGAAAACGTCGTAAAAAGATTTTACGAAAGCACATCTCCACCGCCTAATGGCGATTTTCCTCTCTCTTTAGGGGAGGCTATTGTGAAAATTGATTTCCGTGAAAATTGCAGAATCGCCCTTTACAAACACGGGGCGTTATAGTATAATGAAGATAAAGAGAGCTTATCAGTAGACGGTTTGCTCCCGCTGTTTTGGTTAACAGAAATAACCGCCACAAGTTTGGAGACAGGGGCGGTTATTTTTGTTTCTAGCACATATTATGGGCAATACCGCACCCTTTTCCGGAAAACTCCGGCAAAGGGTGCGGTTTTCTACTATCATATTTCCTACTATTATAAAGCTATCCTCATCGGGAATACGGCACCATGCCTAGAATCTCAAACGCCTGTGAACGCTGCCACAGGTCGGCGGTGACGTAGATGTCGAAGCCCTCTCCCGGCTGGCACTGTAACTCCTGCGGGGAAATTTTCGGCAGCCCGAATCCTGCCAGCATGTTGGCGATCATGCCGCCGTGGGTGATGACGGCACAGTGGAGCAGATCCTCCTGCATCATGTCCCGAATGATCTCCCGCAGCGAACGGAAGATTCGCAGCTGCACTTCCTTGACGCTCTCGCCCTGCGGCGGACGGCAGTCCATACCGCCTTTCAGCCACTCCTTGAACTCCGGCTTGTGTACCAGTTCGTCAGCGGATTTTCCCTCAAATGTGCCGAAATCCATTTCAATGAGATTGTCCACCGTCTGGATCTGTACGTCCGGAAAGAGAATTTCCGCGGTTTCGGTGCAGCGACGCAGCGGGCTGCTGTACACCCTCGCCACGTTGGGATACCGGAACTCGTCCATTTTACCGGCAAGCTCTGCTGCCCCTTTGTCGGAAAGCGGAAAATCGGTTCTGCCGATGTAAATGCCTTTGTCATTTGCGGCAGTTCTGCCGTGGCGGATCACGCTGATGCGGTAACCTTTCATAAAAAATAAACCTCCATTGTGGAATTCGTTGGATAGTCGATACATCTTCGGAAATTTTGCGAAAAAGGTAATAATTTCGCTGTAAAATAAACAATTATTTACCGTTTACAAAATAAACGGCTTGTATTATAATAAAGGGTAGGCATTTTTGAAGAAATCGGACAAGTTCCGTCCGGAAATGCCGGCTTTTAGGCAACACCGCACAAAGCTTGTGCGTAAGATCTGCAAGCAGATTACGTGCAAAGCCGTCAGGCGGGCTTTGTGCGGTGTTGCCTTTAATTATATCACATTTCCCTCGGAAAAGAAAGATGTTTTTATGATGCACGGGAAAAAACTTTTTGCGGTGTTGCTGCCGCTGGTGCTGACGGCATGCACTTCTGCAAAGCCGGCTCAGACCGAAACCGTCTGGGCAATGGATACCGCCTGTACTATTTCTCTCCACGGCGGCGGCGTTTCCGAAACGGCTTCGCTGCTGAAAACGCTGGACAAGACGCTGGACAATTATCAGGAAAACAGTGCGATCTCCCGGCTGAATCAGAGCGGCACAATTTCTGGGAACGATACCATATACCAGCTGGTGTCCGAAACGGCTGCCCTGCAAAAACGATTCGGGGACAGTGTAGACCTGACTGTGGGACAGCTGACGGCACTGTGGGGCATTACCACAGATACGCCCCACGTGCCCACGGCGGCGGAACTGGAACCGGTACTGAAAACCATTTCTCCCGACCACGTGACGGCGGCAGACGGCACCGTGACCCTCACCGACGGAGCACAGCTGGACTGCGGAGCCGTGGGAAAGGGCTACAGTCTGGACTGCGTGAAAGAGGCTCTCGACCAGTCCGGCACCGCCAGCTATGGCACAGTTTCCATGACATCTTCCATTTTGTGCTACGGGGAGAAGCCTGACGGGAAACCGTTTCAGATCGAGATCCGTGACCCGTCCGGCGACGGTACGCTGGGCACCGTGTCAACTGACAGTTGTTTCCTGTCCACCTCCGGCGGATACGAACGGTACTTTATTGCTGATGACGGAAAGCAATACTGCCACATTCTCGACCCTAAGACAGGCATGCCGGCGGAATCCGACTTGACCACAGTGACGGTGTTCTGTGACAGCGGGCTGCAATCCGACTTTCTCTCCACGCTGATCTGGCTGGAGGGCACAGAGCATCTGGAGGAACACCTTCACGCAGAGGATTATCAGATCGTAGCACAAGACCAGTCCGGCAAGCTGTACGTCAGCGACGGGCTGCACTTCACCCCCAATGCGTAAAACTCCTGTACATTGTAATACGATGAACAGCTAAAACTATAGAAATAAGCCTCCCTTGAAAAGGGTGACTCCCCACGGGGTGGGGAGATGCCCGCAGGGCAGAGGGGACCGCTCAGTACGAGGGGGATCAGCGAAGCTGGTGGAGGGATTCTTCTGTGGAATTTCACACATGAAGAAAAAAATTCCCACCCTATAAATCATTCCCAACGCCTATCGCAGAAACCACTCCGTTTCTGTAGATATATAAAGGAAACACTGCACGCAGATTGCGTGCAAAGCCGTCAGGCGTGCTTTATTCAGTGTTTCCTAAAGTAAAGCAATCCGAAAAAGTGAAAGGAGCTGTATTCTATGAAGAAACTGCATGGCGTGCATCTGGCACACCATAAGAACACAGAAAACAGTGCTTCTGTACCGCTGCCGCTGCCGAAACTGGTGCGGATTCCCATGAGCATGCATATCGGTGCACCCTGTACACCTCTTGTAAAGCCGCGGGATACCGTGCTGGTGGGGCAGAAGATCGGCGATACCGACGCATTCATGGCAGTGCCGATCCACTCCGGTGTTTCCGGCAAAGTCAAGGCAGTTTCCACCTACCGTATGTCCAACGGCAGGACATGTCCCATGGTGGAGATCGAAACCGACGGCGAACAGACCGTTTCTCCGGATGTCTGTCCGCCCGCTGTCACCGATAAAGAGAGTTTCCTCAAGGCAGTGCGGGAAAGCGGACTGGTGGGCATGGGCGGTGCAAGCTTCCCCACTCACGTGAAGCTGAACCCCAAACAGACCGTGGACACGCTGGTCATCAACGCGGCAGAGTGTGAGCCCTATATCACCTCGGACTACCGCCAGATGATCGAAGCACCGGACGAAGTGCTGGACGGCGTGCGGCAGGTACTGCACTGGCTGCAAATCCCCAAGGCAGTCATTGGCATTGAAACCAATAAGCCGGAGGCGATCCGCGTCCTGACGGAAAAGACCAAGTCCGAACCGGAGATTCAGATCTTCTCCCTTCCCACCACGTACCCGCAGGGTGCAGAAAAGGTGCTGATCTATCACACACTGGGACGCACCGTCATGGAGGGACAGCTGCCGGCAGATCAGGGCGTGATCGTGATGAACGTGTCCTCCGTGGCATTCCTCAGCCGCTACCTGAAAACCGGCATGCCGATGGTGCAGCGTATGGTGACGGTGGACGGCGATGCTGTAGGCAAGCCCTGCAATGTCATGGTGCCTATGGGCACACCGGTGCAGGACGTGCTGGATTTTGCACAGTGCGATATGGAACGGGCAAAGAAAGTGCTCTACGGCGGTCCCATGATGGGTATCGCTGTGCCGGACACTGCCGACCCGATTCTGAAAGCCAATAACGCCGTGCTGGCTCTGGAGAAATTCGTTTCCCCGAAGTCTACCGCCTGCATTCACTGCGGCAGATGCGTTCACGCCTGTCCCCTGCGGCTGATGCCCACGGAGATCGCCAAGGCGTTCCGGCAGGGGGACAGCGAAGCACTGGGCAAACTGAAAGTCACCCTGTGCATGAACTGCGGCTGCTGTACTTACGCCTGTCCGGCAAAGCGTCCGGTGGCAGAAACCAACCAGCTGGCAAAGGCATTCTATATGTCCAGCATCAAAAAATAAGCATGGCATCCGGAGAGTTGACAGCCCTTGTTGTAGGGGACGATGCCCAGCCCGTCGCCCAGCGGAAATGGCGACGGCAGACTTGCCCAAGGATAGCAAGCCACATCGCCCCGCTATTCATTATAATAGTGACAACTAAATAAGCCTCCCCTGAAAGGGGAGGGGGACCAGCGAAGCTGGTGGAGGGGTCTTACTCGATGTGTTATATTTAATATGTATTGCTTTGTGAGATCCTTCTGAAAAGAACGATACCTCATATTACAACTGCACATATTTAAAATCCCCCAGACTCTCCGACCAATCCATGAAAATAGGAGGAAAAACCATGACATCATTATTGACTGTTTCTCCGTCACCTCACGTGAGAAGCGGCATGACCACGCAAAAGATCATGCTGCTGGTGGTGCTGGCTCTGGTGCCGGCGATCGTGGCGGCGACGGTGGTCTTTGGACCGCGAGCATTGTTTCTGGTTGTGTTCTGTGCTGTCATCAGCATGTTCACCGAAATGGTCTGTCAGAAGCTGATGCAGAAAGAAACCACCTATACCGACGGCAGTGCCATGCTCACCGGCGTGCTGCTGGCTCTGAATCTGCCGGCAACGCTGCCCCTGTGGGAAGCGGCGATCGGCTGCGTCTTTGCCATTGCAGTCGTCAAGCAGCTGTTCGGCGGACTGGGCTGTAACTTCGCCAATCCCGCCATTACCGGACGTGTGTTCCTGCTGCTGTCTTTCGGCGGCGATATGACCACTTGGGTGAAGCCCTTTTTCTATCGCGGCAGAAGCTTCTTTGAAATGTTTGCCGCTACCGGAAACCTCCCCGACGGCGTGACCGGTGCCACTCCGCTGGCTTCCGGTGATGCCGGTCTGCTGGACTTGTTCCTCGGCAACGTGGGCGGTTCGCTGGGTGAAACCTCGGTACTGGCTCTGCTCATCGGCGGCGTGTTCCTGCTGGTGCTGGGGCTGATCTCGTGGCACACCCCTGTGGCATATCTGGGCGGTCTGGCAGTGCTGGAACTGTTCTATACCCTCGCCACCGGCGGTGAAATGACCGACGTGCTCTACGCCCTGCTCAGCGGCGGTGTGATTCTGGGAGCATTCTTTATGGCGACCGACTATGTGACCACTCCCATGACCGGTGCGGGAAAGCTGATTTTCGGTCTGGGCTGTGCGGTGCTGACCTTTGTCATTCGGGAGTTTGCCAACATGCCGGAGGGCTGCTCGTTCTCGATCCTGCTGATGAACCTGCTGACTCCGTACATCGACAAGCTGACCATGACCCACCCCTTTGGGGCAAAGCCCGCAGTGAAAAAGGAGGCGAAGTAACATGGCAGAGGCAAAGACATCTTCTGTAAAATCCATGGTGCTGCCGCCGCTGGTGCTGGCACTGATCTGTGCAGTTTGCTGTGCATTTCTGGCACTTGCCAATATGGTGACCAAGGACAAGATCGCTGCCGCAGAGGCAGATGCCATTCAGACCAGTCTGAAACAGCTGCCCGATGCCGGTACATTTGAGGAAGTCACAGACTTCCAGCCGGAGAATAACGAAAAGGCATCTGCCACCGGTCTGTATCTGGACGAAAACGGACAGTATGCCGTGCTGGTGACCGCAGACGGCTATAACAAAGGCGGCCTGCAGGTCGTCATCGGCGTGGACAAGGGCGGAGCCGTTACCGGCGTTTCCTTCGTCACCGTTTCGGAAACCCCCGGACTGGGCACAAAGGTGCAGTCCAATCCGGAACTGCTGGTAGATCATCTGGTGGGACTGTCGGACAGTGACGCAGTAGACGGCGTGGACAATATCACCGGAGCGACCTATTCTTCCAAGGGCATGAAAGCCGCTGTGAACTGTGCCCTTGCAACTGTACATGCCAATCAGGAGGTGACCGGTGCATGAACTACGGAAAAGAATTTACCAAGGGTATCCTGAAAGAAAACCCGACACTGGTAGGACTGCTGGGCATGTGCCCGACGCTGGCAGTTACCACCGCAGCATTTAACGGCATCGGCATGGGCTTGTCTACCATGTTCGTGCTGATCTGTTCCAATATCGTGATCTCTCTGCTGCGGAAAGTGATTCCGGAGCAGGTGAAACTCCCCTGCTATATCGTAATCATTGCTTCGTTCGTAACGGTCATTCAGTTTCTGGTGCACGGCTTTGTGCCGGCGTTGTATACCAGTCTGGGAGCATTTCTGGAACTGATTACTGTAAACTGTATCATTCTGGGACGGGCGGAAATGTTCGCCTCCAAGAATAACGTGCTGGCTTCGGCTCTGGACGGTGCCGGCATGGGACTGGGCTTCACACTGGCTCTGTTCCTCATGGGCAGCGTGCGGGAGATCCTCGGCAGCGGCACATGGTTCGGACTGACGATTCCCGGCATGGTAGGACATACCATGAGCCTGTTTGTCATGCCGGCAGGCGGCTTTCTGGTGCTGGGCTTCGTGATCGCTGTGGTCTGTGCTCTGTCCAGGAAGAATCCCCCGAAAAAGATCGGCTGTGCAAGCTGCCCCAATGCGGCGGCATGTCACGCAAAGTGTGAGGAGGCTGACGCATGAGTACCTATATTGCAATCATCATTGCGGCTGTGCTGACGAACAACTTCGTTCTGTCGAAATTTTACGGCTGCTGTCCGTTTCTGGGCGTTTCGAAAAAGCTGGATTCCAGCGTGGGCATGGGTGCCGCAGTGGTTTTCGTCATGCTGTGTGCGTCCCTGTGCACTTATCCCATTTACTACTTTGTCCTGAAGCCGCTGGAACTGACTTATCTGCGGACGGTGGCATTCATTCTGGTCATTGCCGTATTTGTACAGCTGCTGGAAATGGTCATCAAAAAACTGATGCCGCCGCTGTATAAAACGCTGGGCGTGTATCTGCCTTTGATCACCACCAACTGTGCCGTGCTGGGTGTTACCATTATGAACATCGACGAAAGCTACAGCTTCGGACAGTCGCTGGTGAATGCCGTGTTCTCCGGCGTAGGCTTTGCACTGGCAATGGTGATCTTCTCCGGTGTCCGTTCCCGCGTGGACGATGCCGAGAGCGAAACCCCGAAGATGTTTCGCGGCGTTCCGGCAACGCTTATCGCAGCCGCCATTGTGTCCATGAGTTTTCTGGGCTTTGGCGGACTGGGACAGTAAGGAGGGTGTGTCATGGAATTTGTCTATCCCATTCTGATATTTGTGGTCATGGGCATTGTGTTCGGTGTCCTGCTGGTCGTGATCTCAAAGGTGTTCGCGGTGAAAACCGATGAGCGTGCGGTGCAGATCACCGAGGCACTGCCGGGTGCAAACTGCGGGGCCTGCGGTTATGCCGGCTGTGCAGACTATGCCGATGCCATTGTGAATAAAGGTGCTCCCATGAATGCCTGTCTGCCCGGCGGTGCCAATGCTGCGGCAGCGATCGGTGACATCATGGGCGTGTCTGTGACTGCGTCGGAACGCATGGTGCCGGTGCTGCACTGTAACGGTACCTGCGAAGCCACCAACCGGAAGTTTACGTTTGACGGTGTGCAGTCCTGTACCGCTGCGAAACGGTTTTACGGCGGCACCGGTGTCTGTGCCTATGGCTGTCTGGGACTGGGGGACTGCGTTTCCGTCTGTGAAAACGATGTCATCTCGATCAAAGACGGCATTGCCACATTCTGTACGGAAAAGTGTGTTGCCTGCAACAAGTGTGCGAAAGTCTGTCCCAACGGACTGATCGAACTGCGGTCGGAAAAGAAAAAGGTGGACGTTCGCTGCTCCTCCCGCAATATGGGCAAGGTGGCAATGCAGTCCTGTCAGAACTCCTGTATCGGCTGTAAGAAGTGCGAGAAGGTCTGCAAGTTTGAGGCGATCATCGTCGAGAACGCCTATCCGGTCATCGATTATGACAAGTGTAAGTCCTGCGGCTTGTGTGCAAAGGAATGCCCCAGAGGGTGTATTGAAAACCTGCGGAAGCCTAAGGTAGTTGCCCCGAAGCCGGAGCCGGTAAAGGAAAAGCCGGCGGCAGAAGAATAAAAAAACGCCGGTCTGCCCCTTGACAAACCGGAGAAAAATGCGTATAATAAAAATAGAAAGAGCACATCGGAAACGGTCTGCTCCCACAATTAGAAATGTTATCGAAATAACCGTCTAAGTTGGTCGCTTGGGGCGGTTATTTCCGTTTATTGCTGTTTTGCAAGATCAAAATGATGTCGCAAACGACATTGCACAAAGTGAGAAACTCCATCCAAGTCATCGCAATCACTCCCTTCCGGGAGCAGGATTCGACCGCCGAATACAGAATATGTACCCGTTCCAATGCACTCTGCTTATGATTATAGCACACCCTGCCGAATATTGTCAAGGCACACCCAATAAACACAAAAAGCGGAGATCCGATGAAAACCGGATCTCCGTTTTTTTACTGCGGCAGCAGTGAATGCTGCCCTGAGGGGGAATGGGCATTCCTGCTTCTACAGGCACTATTTCAAGAGAGGAAATACAGAGCGTTTATGCGAACACGCTCCGGAAACTGTTTTGCGGTATTGCCTTAGAACGGGCGGTTGTTTCCGCCGCCGCCCCAGCCGCCGTTGCCGCCGGAACTTGCAGAAACGGCCGTACCACCGCTAATGGTTCCGCCGTAGCCGCAGCGGTCTGTGTCGTTCTGACTTGCGAAATATGTCGTGCCGGAGAGCGTGCCGCCGGTATAGCAGGTCACACTGGATTCCTTGCTGGACATTACCATTTCCGCAGAGCCATTGGGCAGGGTAAATGTGGCAAGCACGTTGCCGCTGGCATCTGTAAAGGTAATGGTCTGTCCGGCAGAAACAGAAGTCTGGGACAGGAAAGAATAGCTGCTGGGTGTTTCGAACATATCACTGCTGCCGGCTGCAATGACGGTGCCGCCGGAATAGGTGATCGAGTTATTGCTGTCGCCGCAGTCCAGCGGGCCGTTTCCGCCGCCGGTCTGGGAAACAAAGACATAGCCGCCGTTGAAGGAAATGTTGCCGTTGGAGTCCAGCCCGTCGCCGGCTGCATTGACATAGGTATAACCGCCGTTAAAGGTCATGGTCTGACTGCCGTTACTGGAGTTTCCGCCGCCGGGGCCGCCCCAGCCGCCTTGTCCCCAGCCGCCGTTGTTATTGTTGCCGCTGCTGTCGGAACCGCCTGCGGCATTGTAGCCGTCGTCGCTGGAGGTTACCATAACAGTACCGCTGTTCTGGGTAATATCCACACCCTCAATGCCTTCATAGGACTTGGTGATGTTCACATAGGGAGTGTCATCATCGCCGCCGGTGCTGCCGATAATCAGAGCGTGGTCACTGTGTACACCGTCGTCTGCGGTGGCAAGGGTCATGCTGCCGCCCAGCAGCTGCATATCGCCGCCGCAGTGCAGGCTGTCGTCGGAGGAGTCAATGGTGATCGTACCGCCGTTGACGATCAGGTTGCCGCCGCTTTGCCATGTGGTGCCGGCCTCATCATACAGCCCGACTGCTTTGATGCCCTTGGCACTGATGTCAGTCTTGTCGGAGTTGCCGTCACCGCCCATGCCGCCGCCCCAGCCGCCGGAAGCATTGCCGGAAAAGTCAGAGCCCTGATATGTGGTAATATTCAGGTCGCCGCCGTTCATGGTGAAGGTCTGCTCTGCCTGAATGCCGTCTGCATAAGAATTGATGTTGACTGTACCGCCGTTGATGGTGATATAGCCCTTATCCGTTTCAGTGGAGTTGCTCTTGATGCCGTCGCCGCCGGTGCTGCCGTTGTTGGTGTTCACCGTCACAGACAGAGTGCTGTAATCGGTGGCATCAGGGTCGCCGATGCGGACGGAGCCGTTGCCGCGAATGCCGTCATCTGCGGCGTTGACGGTAATGCTGCCGTTCCAGATCTTCAGGTCGTTCTTGCAGACGATGCCGTCCTCGGTGTTGCCGTTGACGATCAGCGTGCCCTTGCCCTTCAGCTTCAGGTCGTCGCGGGAGAAGATCGCCCCGTTGACAGGATTGGTGTTGCCGTCGCTGTCCACATAGGTGTCCGTGTGGGACGTGCCGTCAGAAATGGTATTGGTCGTGCCGTTCTTGGCAGAGATCTGCACTTCGTCACCGATCGCCTCCACATAGATCGGGGCAACGCTGTCGTTGGACAAGGTCAGTCCCTCCAGATTCAGCACCACTTTGCCCTCCGGTTCCGCAGTCTTATCCACGTTGACGGCAAGCTGTCCGCTGGTGCTTTCACCGCTGACAGAGAGTTCGCCGGAAGCGGTAACCGTTACATTGGCTCCGGAGATCGTCAGGTTCGAGGGGTTGGAAACTACACTGCCGGAAGCGTTGGTCGCCGTGACGCTGCTGCCGCTGTAGACCAGAGCCGTTGCCACAGTGTCGTCCGTCGGTGTCACGCTGCCGCCGGCGAGTTCCTGTACGCCAGTGAACTTGGTGAGGATGCCGGTCATGGCAAAGGTGCCGTTATCGGAACCGTCGTGTGTCATCTGGGTGCCGCCGGTGTATAGAGTGCAGTTGTCCGAACCGGAAAGGCTGCCGCTGCTTGCCAGCACATAGGTGTATTTCTTGTTCGGTGTCATTTCAAAGACAGTGCTGCTGCCCTTTTTCAGAGTCACAGCATTGCTCTTTTTCCACTCTGCCGCATAGTCCAGCTGTACCACGCCCTGCGTGCAGCCGGAAGTGTCCACAGTCACAGCTGTACCGGCAGAATCCATGCCGAATGCGTAGTCCGTCGCCGTTGCCAGCACATCGCCGCCGGTAATGGCAAGCACGCCGTTTTCGTCCAGCGTAAAGCCGCGGTCACCGCTGGCGGTCACCGTACCGCCGGAGATGTTCAGGGCTGTGGCAGCCTGCACGGCATCATTGCCTGCCTTGATGCTGACTTTGCCGGAGAGAATGGAAACGTCCTCCTTGGAGGATTTCAGACCGTCTGCGGAAGAAGTCACGGTCACCGAAGCACCGTCTATTTCCAGTGTATTATTTGCCCGAATGGCATCGGCATCAGAAGTGGCATCGACATCTGTGTTGATGCTGATGTTGCCGCCGTTCAGCTTGATGTCGTCCTTGGAACGGATCGCCGTGTTCATGCTGCTGGTGATGTTCAGGGTGCCGGTGCTATTCTTGGTGACGGTAATGTCACAGTCGCCGTAGATGACACCGCTGGTGTCGGCGTTGACAGCTGCCGCCGTGTCAGTCAGGGTGTTGATGCCGGAGCAGGTCAGCTTCAGCTTCCCTGCACTCTGTCCCAGAATGCAGGGAGCACCGGTGGAAGATGTCATAGTCACGCCCTGCAAGTACAGGGAAACTGCATCAGAATCCGCAGTGGGATCTGCCACATTGACCAGAATCTGTCCGTCTGTAATGGTGCCGTCTACGGTGTAGTTGCCGGAGGCGGAAATGGTCACGGTTTTTCCGGAAACAGCAGTGACACCCTTGGTGTCGCCCTCTACGGTAATGCCGCTGTTGCTCAGGTGAATGGCAATGGCATCGCTGACCGGTACAGTGGCGATCATCTGCCGCAGGCGGGACAAGTCCAGACCGTTGACAGCACCGTCACCGGTGACATCGGCGTTGGCATACTGCTGGGCAGTCAGCTTGGAGCTGCCCAGCAGAGCAGTCTGCAAAATGGCAGCGTCTGCGGCAGTGACAGAGCCGTTCCCGTTCAGATCACCGGAGGCACTTGCGGCTCCTGCCGGCATAGCCAGTACGCAGGGAATCGCTGCGGCACAGAGCATGGACAAAGCAACCATGCCTGCTGCTGTTTTCCGCATATAGCGGTGGGGTTGTTTCTTCATATCATTCACTTCTCCTTTGATGCAGTCTGTTGCGGAGCTATGGAAACACTGCATAAAGCCCGCCTGACGGCTTTGCACGCAATCTGCTTGCAGATT
>ERZ506977.473-NODE-473-length-22396-cov-10.302448_pt1 | contig 22396 bp, 16 predicted proteins | sample MGYA00513168_ERZ506977 | MGnify/ENA metagenome assembly ERZ506977
TTGTTACAATGGAATCGAATGAAGTGCGTGGAAAAGGATTCAAGCCAATATAATACCCAGAGAAGTTTTTTGTTTACACCGTTCCGCAGAAGTTCTTTGCGGATGTAGTCAAAGTTTGGCATACGTTTATTCGCTGCAGACTTATCTTTGCTACGGTATTATACGGATAAATCCAGAGTGGCTAATATGAAAAATGGTACGATACATATATTAAACAAGATCATTCATCCGGCATTACAGTTGGCGGTGGAAGACGATATTATTCGGAAAAACCCTGCAGATGGAACAATGAAATATTTTCAAGTTGAAAGTGAAAAAAAATATGCTTTGTCAATGACGGAAGAACAAGAGTTTCTGGATCGGTTGGTAATGAAAAACTGGTCGAAATATTACTATCCTTTTTTCACGATATTGCTTTATACAGGCTTACGTCTGAGCGAAGCATTAGGTCTCACATGGGAAGATGTAGATTTGAAAAATAAAATGATTGATATCAATCATCAATTACAATATCGGCCAATTAATGGAAAACAGACCTTATACTGCATTGATTTAAGAAAGGGAGAAGCTAGGACTAAAACGGCCAGTGGAAGAAGGGTGATTCCAATGACTCCTAATGTTTATGAAATGTTCTGTGAACAGAGAAAAATCTGGCTTTCGATGAAAAAAGATCCGGATTTTGAAGTTGATGGGTATAAGAATTTTATCTTTTTATCAAAAACAACAGGGAGAAATCTGTATCCTGTTAATATCAGGAAAACTCTACAACGAATAGTTAATATGAATGATACCAGAGAAATACAGCTTCCCAATATTTCGCCACACATATTACGCCACACGACATGTACAAGATATGCAGAAGCAGGAATGGATATCAAAACCAATCAGTATTTGCTCGGACAAAGTGATGTAAAAACGACAATAAAAGTATACAACCATGTAGATATGGAAAGAACAAAACGTGAGCTTGCGCGGGTTGAAAAATGGGAAAAAGATAATGTCGATGGTTACACCAAAATTTACACCAATTTGCAGTAATCATATAAAGAGTAGTGTGGATTTATGTGGATATTACACAAAATCATTGTGAAAAACAGCTAAAAAATATACTTGTATGCAGACTTATAATGAGTTATAATGAACAAGAATTTAAGGATAATTCTTCGGGGCGGGGTGTGATTCCCCACCGGCGGTATAGTCCGCGACCCATGGAAACATGGCTGAACCGGTGTGATTCCGGTACCGACAGTATAGTCTGGATGAGAGAAGAGTGCAGCGTGCGTAAGCGTAAAATATAGATTTTCTGATTTTATATCAGGAAAGAAAAAGCACAGAGAGAACACCCCGGAAAGGATTTACTTTCCGGGGTTTTTTTACGCGAGCAACGAGCCAAAGTCCGTGCCTGCACGAGACCTTGGCGACTGCCGCGATAACTTGAGAAACGCGCGAAGCGTGTTTCTCATAGTTTTGTGTCAGGCTGCAGAAACCGGGAATTTCCTTTTGAGAAAGAAAGGAGATTGAAGAAAATGAACAACACAACAACAAAAGCAGCAGAGACTGCGAAAAAGGCCGGAACTACGAGAAATACAGGTGTCAGAACCATGGTGCAGATTGCCATGCTGGCAGCTGTAGCGACTGTTTTGATGCTCTGGGAGGTACCGCTTCCGTTTATTGCACCGAGTTTTTATAAGATGGATCTGAGTGAAGTGCCGATCATGATCGGGGCGTTTGCGATGGGACCGCTGGCAGCGGCAGTGATCGAACTGATCAAGATTCTGCTGAACTTTGTCCTGAACGGAACAACGACCGCAGGTGTGGGAGAACTTGGTAACTTTATCATGGGATGCGCACTGGTTATGCCGGCCGGCTTTATTTATAAACAGGCAAAAACAAAGAAACATGCAATCATCGGTATGGCAACCGGAATCGTATGCATGGCAGTGGCCAGTGCTCTGGTGAATGGTCTGTTACTGCTTCCGGCTTACGGAAAAGCATTTGGTATGCCGGTGGATACCTTTGTGGAGATGGGAGCAGCCATCATTCCGGCGATCCACAGTCTGACAACGTTCTGCCTTTTCAGCGTTGCACCGTTTAATATTATAAAAGGTATTGTAGTTTCTTTGATAACTCTGGTATTATATAAACATATCAGCCGGTTGTTAAAAGGCTCTCAGGCATAATTGATCCGTCCTGTACAAGGAGCCTCCGACCGGGGTGGGAGGAATACCAGATGGGAAAAATCAATAAAGTAAACAAACAGACAACCAATCCATATCTGAATCTCTATGATCTGGATGTCGTGAATAAAGTAGGACGGGAAGGACACTATTATGTGGCATCCCGGGCGAAGACTGAGGATGATCTGAAACTGAGCCATGCAGAAAATAATGATCCGGACGGTGTGGCCATCTACAGTCTCTACGGAGAAAAGAAAGACAGGGTGGTACTGATCCGACAGTTCCGTTATCCGCTGGGTGGTTATGTGTATGAACTGCCGGCCGGACTGGTGGATCCGGGAGAGAATTATCACACCGCAGCGATCCGGGAACTGAAAGAAGAGACCGGTCTGAAGCTGGAGCCGATCGTGGTGGATGATATTTATCAGAAGCCTTATTATACATCCGTCGGGATGACCGATGAGTGCTGCGGAACGGTTTACGGATATGCTTCCGGCGAGATCAGTAAAAAATACATGGAAGACAGCGAGGAAATCGAAGTGGTTCTGGCAGACCGGAAGGAAGTGGCACGGATCATGAAAGAAGAACGGGTAGCGCTTCTGTGCGCCTATATGATGATGCACTTTCTTCACGATGAAGAACCCTTTGCGTTCTTACATGCCAAAGAAAAATAAATCCGTACCAGGTGCATAAAGCGGGTCAGTAATATTCACGAAAAAGAGACAGAGGAGAAAAAATATTATGGAATACTGGGATATCTACGATGAAAAGAAACAGAAAACCGGCCGTACGATGAAGCGAAACGACTGGAACATGAAACCGGATGAATACCATCTGACGGTGCTTGGTGTGCTGAAACGTCCGGATGGCCGCTATCTGATCACCCAGAGAAAGCTGGACAAAGAATGGGGTGCCGGCTGGTGGGAAGTACCGGGAGGCGGAGTCAACGCGGGAGAAGATTCCAGGGACGCAGTGATCCGCGAGATCCGCGAGGAGACCGGAATTGATGTGAGTCAGGCTGCAGGCGGCTACGCATTTTCCTATAAACGGGTGAATCCGGAGGAAAAAAACAACTATTTTGTGGATATCTACAAATTTATTCTGGACTTTGTGGATAACGATGTGAAAGTACAGCCGGAGGAAGTGGAAGGCTTTAAGATCGCCACACTCGAAGAGATCCGGGCATTTGCCCAGGAAGGGATTTTCCTGCATTATGACAGTATGAAAGAAGTATTCGATTAGAGCGTGTCTGAGAAAATATAAGAAGCAGTTATTTCTGTACATCAGTAAGTGTACAGAAATAACTGCTTTTTCACTTTACCGGAAACTGCTTTTCTGTAAAGTAAAAACACTCTGTGAGGATGCGCACTGCGGCGTATAAGGCAGATGTCGCAGGCGCGGGAATGTGGCAAGATACATTCTTTGTTTTATGCAGGAAAGAACGAACTGTCATCCCGCATAGAAAACAGCTCATGAAGATGGATATGATGGCATCCGGGGGACAGAATCAGTGATGTTGGTAAATACATACAAAAAACAAAGATAAAAATTATGCTTTTTAGCAATGGATTTTTCAGGAAAAAAGATATAAACTCAACTTATGATTAAGATACAATCAAAAGTAAAAAACGAAACTCAATGTATCCACAGAAGAAAAAGATTCATGTGGATAACAGATAACAGAAAAAAGAAAGAGGAGGATATTTACCATGAAATTAACACTGGATGGAATCAAAGATCGTCAGGCATGGGAAAAAGCAGGTATCAAACTGCCGGGGTACGATGTGGAAGCAGTATCGAAGAAAGCAAAAGATGCACCGGGATGGGTACATTTTGGAATCGGAAACATTTTCCGTGTTTTCATCGGTGGAATTGCAGACGGACTTCTGGAAGAAGGTGTCCTGGATCGAGGCATTACCTGTGTGGAGACCTTTGATTACGATGTGATAGATAAGATCTATAAACCTTATGACAATCTGAGTCTGAGCGTGATCCTCCACGGTGACGGAACCAGAGAATACAAAGTTATGGGAGCGCTGGCAGAGGCGGTAAAAGCACAGTCACCCGATCCGGAACAATGGAACCGTCTGAAGGAAATCTTCAAAGCAAAATCCCTGCAGCTGGTTTCTTTCACGATCACAGAAAAAGGCTATGCCCTGCAGAAAGCAGACGGCGGCTGGTTCCCGTTTGTGGAAGCAGATATCAAGAACGGCCCGGACAGAGCCACCGGAGCAATGGCGGTTCTGACAGCGATGTTATATGAACGTTATAAAGCAGGAAAATATCCGATCGCTCTGGTTTCCATGGACAATTGCTCCAAAAACGGCGCGAAACTTCGGGAGTCTGTACTGACGATGACCGAAGAATGGAAGAAACACGGTTTTGTGGATCAGGATTTTATGGATTATGTGAGTGATGAAAGCATAGTTGCCTTCCCGTGGACGATGATCGACAAGATCACCCCGCGTCCGAGTGAACAGATTGCAGCAGATCTGGAAGCGATTGGTGTAGAAGATATGCAGCCGGTGATCACCGGAAAGAAGACCTATATTGCTCCGTTTGTCAATGCAGAGAAACCACAGTATCTGGTCATTGAAGACAGCTTCCCGAACGGTCGCCCGGCACTGGAAAAGGGATTTGGCGTATATATGGCGGACAGAGAAACCGTGAATCTGTCTGAACGCATGAAAGTGACAGTATGTCTGAATCCGGTACATTCTGCCACCGGTCCGCTGGGTGTGGTACAGGGATATGAACTGTTTGCGCATATGTTAAATACAAACGAAGACATGATGAAGATGGCACGGATGATCGCCTACGACGAAGGCCTTCCGGTCGTTCCGAACCCGGGCATCCTTTCCCCGCAGGCATTTGTGGATGAACTGTTTCATGACCGGTTCCCGAATGAATATCTGGGTGATACCAACATGCGTCTGTCAGTAGATGTATCTCAGATGGTTGGTATCCGCTTTGGCGAAACCATCAAGGCTTATGTAAAGAAATTCGGAGATGCTTCCCGTCTGACTGCTATTCCCCTTGGAATAGCCGGCTGGCTGCGCTACATGCTGGGTGTAGACGACAAAGGAAATACATATGAGCTTGCTCCGGATCCTATGAACGAAGAGATTCAGGAACAGTTCAAAGATATCGTGGTTGGAAAACCGGAGACTTTTACGAATCAGCTGAAATCGATTCTTTCCAACGAAAGACTGTTTTTCACAGACCTGTATAAAGACGGTGTGGGAGAAAAAATTGAGACCATGTTCCGTGAGATGCTTGCGGGACCGGGAGCCGTGAAAGCTACGATCCATAAATATGTAAACCAATAAAATAATGAAAAAGAGAAAAGGACTGCTGTTCGGTAGGATATTATTCTGCCGGCAGCAGTCTTTTTGATTGCATTACATACCAATAATTGGTCCGGTGGATCAATTTTGATTTACACGGGCAATGAGCCAAAGTCCGTGCCTGCACGAAAAACTCGCGGAGAAGGTTTCTCATAGTTCAAGCTGCGTGGATAGGACATCCGGGGAAAAAGTAAACGGGAAAAAGCTGCTTCCATATATTGTAGTAGAATGAAAAATCATCAGGAACGGAACATGAATAATCAGAAAACCGGCAACACTTTAAATCTTGCTCTCGATGCCACATCCAGGGAACGGGAAGCATCGATGAATCTGAACGCAGGGTATGAAAAAGAAACACAGAGGTGGAAGCTGATCATTCGTTACTTCGGGGCGGCATCGGAGCTTGAGACGGATGAGATTGTTATTACACCCCTTCTTGGAAATTATGGAATTGCAGATATTCCACAGGATCAGATCGAAGGGTTTGCACAGAATCCGGCGGTAGAGTATATCGAAGCACCGAAGAGATTGTATTTTGCTGCATATGAAGGCAGGCAGACTTCCTGTGTGAATCCGATCCAGAATCAGTCGCCGTATCTGTTTGGTAAAGGGATTCTGATTGCCTGTATCGATTCGGGCGTGGATTATACGCATCCGGACTTTCGGAACGAAGATGGATCCACACGGATCCTGCGGCTGTGGGATCAGTCGATCCCGGGCAATCCCCCCAAAGGGTATCGGATCGGCAGTGAGTACACACAGGAGCAGATCAATCGGGCACTGGAAGCGAATACGATGGCAGAAAGAGAGGCGCTGGTTCCAAGCATAGATACGAGTGGTCACGGGACGGCTGTACTGGGGATCGCAGCGGGAAATGGAAGAGAAAGTCAGGGAACGGAGCGTGGCGTAGCGCCGGAGAGCAGTCTGCTGGTGGTGAAGCTGGGGATCCGGAATCCGAATGGATTTCCCAGAACCACAGAACTGATGCAGGGGGTGGACTATGCGATCCGCACCGCACAGGAGCTTCAGATGCCGGTGGTGATCAATCTGAGCTTCGGAAACAGTTATGGAGCACATAACGGAACATCTCTGTTGGAAACGTATCTGAATCAGGCGGTTGGGTATGGTCGTGTGACACTCTGTGTGGGAACCGGTAATGAAGGAAATCGGGCAGGGCATACGGCGGGCCGCGTACGACAGGGAGAAAATTATGAGGCAGAACTGGGGATCGGAACTTATGAACCGGCTATGAACCTGCAGATCTGGAAAAACTATCAGGACCAGATGGAGATTTCCCTGGTACATCCGGACGGAACGATTATCGGTCCGCTGGAACAGACGCTGGGAACACAGAGATACCGGCATGCCGGAACACAGCTTCTGATTTATTATGGAAAACCGTCTCCTTACAGCACTTCGCAGGAAATCTACATCGATTTTCTTCCCACAGAAAGTTATATTGACAGCGGCATCTGGCGTATACGTCTGATTCCGCGCCGTATCCTGCAGGGAGAATTCTCTATGTGGCTTCCCGGTGGAAAAACAGTAGGGGAGGCCACCCGCTTCTACCGCCCGACCCCGGAAACCACACTTACGATTCCCTCCACCGCGCTGTCTGCTATCTCCGTAGCAGCCTACGATTCCCGCCGCCAGTCCTACGCCGATTTCTCCGGCCGCGGTTACACCCGCCTCCCTGTTCAGATCAAACCGGACCTTGCCGCTCCGGGCGTCGATATCCGTGCACCACGTCCGGGCGGTGGTTATCAGACGGTCACGGGAACCTCCTTTGCAACCCCCTTTGTCAGCGGAGCGGCAGCACTTCTGATGGAATGGGGGATTGTGCGGGGAAATGACCCGTATCTGTATGGGGAGAAGGTGAAGAGCTATCTGATCAACGGAGCAAAACAGCTGCCCGGGGAGACGGAGTGGCCGAATGCGAGAGTGGGATGGGGAACCCTATGTACAGCACAAAGTCTCCCTGAAATATAAAAACCCGATCCCCCGGACCAGCAAAGACAAAGTTCCGGCGGATCGTTTTGTTATATCAGTGAATCTATCGGACGATTTTCTTTGTACCTTTCCGGTTCAGCCGGAGGAAGACCGATGGTAAGGAACTTTCCACACTGACAGCCTGTGCAAAAACGGTGGCAAGGGCTGCTCCGGCAGCATCCAGATGGAGTCCGGCAACGAGGATCAGATCACCGCCGATATTGACGATACAGGAAACAAGAACAAACAGCAGCGATAATTATATAGAGACAGTAAAAAAATATTAAGAGATTATGCAGGCAAAACAGAAAACAGATTCGATATTGCGAACATTGCAGTTTCCGGTAAAATCAGGTAGAATAGAGCACAGGAATATAAATCATATATGGGGTAAACATGGATGAAGAAAAGAGAAAAACGAGTAGCCTATATCCTTCGGGCAGGGATGACGGTACTCACGATAATACTGATTATTTTGTTTTTCGGTATCATGTCGCTGGTCAGTGACCTCCAGGGAACGGCAAGGGTCGTAAACTACGCCGGACTGGTTCGCGGAGAAACCCAGCGGGTGATCAAACTGGAAGTGTCAAAGGAGCCGGATGACGAGATGATAGCGACTGTGGAAACGATCATCAACGGACTTCGTTTCGGAAGTGACGAACTGGATCTGGTACGGCTGGAGGATACAGAATTCCAGGGGAAAATGGATGAACTTGCAGCTTACTTTACGGAATTAAAAGAAGAAATCTCGAAAGTACGGCAAAAAGGCTATGAACAGACAGCAATAATCAGTATGAGCGAGAATTTTTTCTGGATGTGTGATGAGGTAACCGGGATTGCGGAACGATATTCACAAAAAAGAGCGACTGCATTGAATCATCTTGAAAAGATTGTAGTTGCAGATATTGTCTACCTGGTACTTCTGATCGGTGTGGAACTGCTTCGGGCACTCCGCTTTGCGGCACAAAACAGGATCCTGCGAAAGAAAATCTATCTGGATGAATCCACAGGACTGCCGAACAAAAACAAATGCGAAGAGATCCTGAGCGATCCCACCCCTCTCGGAGAAGAAGAGAGTACAGCCATCTGTGTGTTTGATCTGAATAACCTGCGGATCATCAACAACAATCTGGGACATGACAAGGGAGACGAATATATCCGTTCCTTTGCCGAACAGCTTCGTCTCGCGGTAGATCCGGAAAACTTTGTCGGCAGGGACGGAGGAGATGAATTCATCGCGATTTTTCAAAAGACTGACCACTCGAAGATGCGGGAAACCTTAAAAAAGATCCGCACACAGATGGAAAACTACTCCGCAAAACACCCGGAGATGCCGATCAGCTATGCGGCAGGGTTTGCAATCTCCCTGGACTTTGCCGGTTCCACCCTCCGGGAACTGTTCCGGCTGGCGGATAAAAACATGTACGTGGACAAAAACAGGGCAAAGATCGAAGAAGCGACACAAAAACAGCAGAAAGCCTATGAACTGCTGGAATGGATCAAAAAAGAAAAATACCATTTTTCGGACTGTCTGTACTGTGATGCCCTGATGGATCAGTATGAGATCCTGCGGTCAAGCACCGGATACTTTCTTGCGGAAGACGGTAATTATTCCGGGGCGGTGGAACAGATCGTGGCAGAACTGGCAACCGACCGGGTGAGAAAAGAATTCTGGGATACCTTACAGCTTACCTCCCTGGAACAGCAGCTGACAAAGGACAATCCCCAGCTGGAGATTCCCTATCGCTACAAAAGAGAGAATGTGGTTCACCGGGGAAGAGTGATCCTGAGATTCCTGGATGCCACTGAAGATGGCAGACTACACCATTTTATCCTGGGACAGGAGAACTTCCGGGACAGCAGGCAGCACCTGATGGATGAAAAACAGGAACTGATCCGCTATTATGAGCAGATGAAACAGTCGATTCTGGAAAACAGCAATTATGTAGACGCATTAATGGAAACTGCGGAAGCGGTGTATACCGTAGATCTGACCAATGACTGCCTGGAAAATGCATTCTACCATGTGAAACGTGAAAGCATAGTGATCGACCGGGAGATGCCATGCTCTTACGATGCCTACTGCAGAGAACGGAGTCAGAAGGTGACAGACGATACGCTGGAAAGCTACCGGATCATGGATTCCTCGGAAAAGCTGCTGAAACGCTTCCGGGAAGGGGATAAACAGATCACCGTAGAGTACCGGGAAGAAAAACAGGATGGCAGGATGATCTGGCTTCAGAAGACGATCCTGATGTCCCGGGAACTGCTGTATGACCGGGAGACCGGAAAAGAACGTAGTGCTGTACATGGAATTATCCTGTTTAAGAACACTTCGGAATTCCACAAAAAAGAAGAAGAGGAAAAAGAACGGCTGCAAAAAGCGGTGCAGGAGGCCGATGCAGAAAGCAAAGCCAAGACAGACTTCATGAACCGCATAAGCCATGATATCCGTACACCGATCAACGGCATCATGGGGATGCTGGAGATCCTTCGGAAAAATGAACACAACCCGGAGAAGATGGAAGAATGTATGGATAAGATACAGGTATCTGCCGATCATCTGCTGGCGCTTGTCAACGATGTACTGGATATGAACAAACTGGAAACCAATCAGATCCAGGAAGAGAATGAACCGTTTGACCTTGAAGTGCTGATGCGGGAAGTGGCTGTACTGATAAATCCGCTTCTGGAACAGAACCAGATCACACACCGGGTACACCGGAAAAATATACAGCACACAGCACTGAAAGGAAGCCCGTTACAGCTGCGCCAGATCATGCTGAACCTGTTCAGCAATGCGGTCAAATACAACAAACCGCAGGGATCCGTGGATACCGGCGTGGAAGAATTATCCTGTGACGGAAAAATAGCCTGGTACGAATTCAGAATCGCAGATACCGGTATCGGCATGAGCGGGGACTTTGTAAAGAATCAGCTGTTTGAGCCGTTCACCCAGGAACAATACGGAGCCAGAACACGCTATCAGGGAACCGGACTTGGAATGTCGATCGTCAAAGGTCTGGTGGAAAAGATGGGCGGAACCATTCAGGTGGAGAGCGTCCGTGGAGAGGGAACCACATTTACCTTCCGTCTGCCGTTCACCGTCAGTGAGACAGCCGCTTCAGAAACAAACACAGTGGGAGAAGATATATCGGATCTCCTCCGTGACCGAAGGATCCTTCTGGTAGAGGATAATGAGATCAATATGGAGATCGCACAGTTCTATCTGGAAGAAGCAGGGGCAAAAGTAGAAAAAGCATGGAACGGACAGGAAGCAGTAGCTTTGTTTTCCAAAAAACCTGCCGGCAGTTTCGATGCGATCCTGATGGATGTGATGATGCCTGTGATGGACGGCATGGAAGCCACACAGCGTATCCGTGATCTGAAACGGGAAGATGCGGCATCGATTCCGATCATTGCGATGACTGCACAGACTACAGCAGACATCCGGGAAACCTGCCGCAAAGCAGGAATGGATGACTATATCGCAAAACCGATCCGTGAGGAAGAACTGGCGAAGGTGATCAGAAAATCGTGGAAAGTAAAAAAAGTGTAATGCTTTGCGTTGACAAAGAAGAGATTACTGACTAAAATAAAATCAGCGAGAAGTCGCTTCCGGGAGATACCATACCGGAGGCGATTTACTTTTCTATGATAAAAACGAAGAGTAGATGAGGGGAGGGAACCATATGGATAATCAGTTACCGGAACTCAAAGTGAATATGTTGGGAAGGTTCTCCATAACCTATGGAGAACAGCCGATAACCTTCAAGAGAAACTCGGCAACCAAAGCAGTAAAACTACTGCAGATCCTGTTACATTCCAGTCTGGTGGAGGACCGCGGGAGCACAGGAATCCCCAGAGCCCAGCTGCTTGACGATCTCTTTGGAAGAGAAGAGCTGGCCAATGTGGGCAATAACCTGCGTGTGACGGTATTCCGTCTGCGCAAGATGCTGATCGAGGCGGGACTGCCGGAATATGAGTATATCGTAAAAGAAAAAGGTGTCTTTTACTGGCGCAGCCCGATGAAAGTGGATCTGGATGTGGCACGCTTTATGGAACTTGTCAGAGAAGGAGAAGAAGAAGTAGACGAAACCAGGAAGATGAATCTGTGGGAGAAGGCCTGTAGGCTGTACAAAGGAGAACTTCTTCCGATGCAGTCCGGAGAAGACTGGGTCATCATGAACAGTGTCCGTTACAAAGACAAATATTCCAAGATACTCCGCCGGCTGTGTGCCTACAGAAAAGAACAGCACGAATACGACACCATTCTGGAACTGACAGACAATGCCATTGAGATCTATCCGTTCGACGAATGGCAGTCCTTAAAAATTGATGCCCTGATGGGTATGAACCGCTACAAAGAAGCATATCAGCTGTATGATGCGACTTCAAAAATGTTCTTTGAAGAACTGGGAATCACACCATCCGAGCGCATGATGAACCAGTTCCAGGAGATGAGCGAACGGATGGGAAGAAAATACCATGCGGCAGGAGAGATCAAGGAAGACCTGAAAGAACCGGAGTACGAAGACGGTGCCTTCTACTGCAGCCTGCCAAGCTTCCGGGATAACTACCGGCTGGTGCGTCGGCTGATCGAGCGAAATGGACAGTCCGCATTCCTTATGGTATGCTCCCTGACAGACGGCAACGGCCATCCGCTGGAAAACCGGGAAAAGCTGGATGTGATGTCCATGGAACTGCACCGGGCAGTAAAAAACAGTCTGCGCCGCGGAGATTCCTTTTCCAAATACAGCCCGTCTCAGTTCCTGATCCTTCTGGTGGGAACCAGCCAGGAAAACTGTGACATTATCTTCCGACGCATCGCCGGGCGGTTCACACAAAAACATGGATCCTGGAACAAATATCTGGAGTATTACGTATCATCCATCGCAGACGTGGAGAATCCAAATGCAAGATTAAGCTTTCAGAAAAATGAATTTCGCTGGAAATAGGTAACAGGAACAGGAGTGTGAAACATGAGTCAATTTTGGAATGGAGAAGTACTGGCAGCACCGAACCTGATCACGGTGTGTGTGGACGAAAGTCATGCCAGCGAGATATCCGGCCGACTATATCACGGTTATTCCCAGGAGCCACAGTCCTTTGAAAATGTCGTGCAGCTGATCCGTTACATGGCAGACTTTTACGACAGCATTCGTTTTCCGGAATCCTCCGTGATCCTTCGGAAGTTCACTTCGGAAAAGCGTGCGATGGAGGAACTACATGAAAAAAGTGTGGAATATCAGCAGCTGATGGAACAAAGCGGCATCTGCGCCACCTTCCACATCTTTGTCAAATACCGCCAGAACGCCACCTGGCAGGGCATCCTTGCATGGAAAGAAGGACATCAGAAGATGGAATTCTGCAGTGTCCTGGAACTGATCATCGAGATGGATGCCATACTGGGAAGAAAATAAAAGTACAGAAAAAAGCAGGAACTCTTAGGAAAGATAAGGATTCCTGCTTTTTCTGTACAGGCGGAAAACATCAAAAAGTATTACATTTCACATCCGGGTAATCCGATCACAGATCTGAATAAAATGAAAGCGTAATAAAAAACGAGTTTCTTCTATATATAATAGGATCCACCGGACTGATCTCAAAAACCATGTCATAAACCATAAAACCCCACATACAATATAAGTAATGAGGCAAAAATCCGTCAGAGAAACGTACCAATCCAAGGAAATACAGTAGATTCCACATATATCACCAGCAGACGGACATAATTACGCCAACAGGGAACAGGATCCGCACCGATATCACAAAACGTTACAGAATCCAACAAAAATAAAAAAAACATCAAATATATAATGACTGTAATGCTTTTAGTAATGGTGCGTCTATTATAATACATATATAAAAACAGAGTACAGAAGGAGGTGGAACAGCTGTGAGCGATTCTACTAAAAAGACGGAGACCTTTATCTTAAATATCTACAACAGGCAGAATGCCACCTGGCAGGGTTCGGTGACCTGGGTGGAAAAAAAAGAAAAGCAGCAGTTCCGCAGCGCTTTAGAATTATTAAAACTGATAGAGAGTGCTTTGGATGAAGAGGAGGGAGAAAACCATGAAAAGTAGAAATAAAAAAAGACTTCTGGCATTGGTGCTTTGCATGGTCGTTGCCATAAGCAACAGCAGCTTCATATTCGCATCCGAGACCGGACAGGCCGAATACCCACAGGAAGCGGAAGTACAGACTCAGGACGAAGCCGTTGCCAATGACATGGACGTGGCTGCCTACGCAGCAGATGAAGACCAGGCAGTAGCCGATGAACAACCCGCAACCGTGGAACAGGTTGCCGCAGAACCGGCCGCAGAACCGGAAACAACAGTCGAAACCCAGGAAGCCCAGCCGGTAGCGGAAGCACCTGCAGCAGAACAGCCGACAACAGAGGCACCTGCAGCAGAGACACCGGCAGCCCAGGAACCTGCAGCTGCACCGACCGAGGAGACAGCTCCCGCAGCAGAAAATGCTACAGCGGAAACTCCTGAGGAAGATACAACACAGGCGGAAGCTGAAAACCAGCAGCTCACATGGAGTCAGGTTGTTGGAAATACAACCGTTAACGTAACCGCAGAAGCAGGAGCACTTCCTGCAGACGCACAGCTTTCCGTAACAGAGATTACTGCAGAAGATGAAGTAAAGGAAATCGAAAAAGCAGTAGAAGAAAAAGCAATCGAAGAACAGTTTTCCATCAAAAATATCTTCTCCTACGATATCAAATTCTTGGTAAACGGTTCCGAAGTACAGCCAACCACTCCGGTACAGGTCAGCGTAGACACCCCGGAGATCACATCCAGCGAGAATGCAGCAGTACTGCATGTGGATGATAACAACGTAGCGGAAGACATGAAAGGTGCTGTTGACGGAGAAGGAAAAGTCGTATTTGATGCACCGCATTTTTCTAAGTATGTCATTGTTCAGAAAGGTGATTCGAAGGTTAACGTTACCATTGAATACTATGATAATACCCAGGATCCAAAGACTATGATATATGCAAGCAAAAAGGAATTATCGCCTGGGGAAAGCATAAGCAATTATGACATAGCTGATAACTGGAACATAAATTGGGCAGAGAAGAGTACTACAGATGGAAACTTCGAAAGAATATCAAATCTTGATGAAATCCAAGTTGTAAGCGATTGCACAATTAAGGTTTATTATACCCCTCAAGATAAGACGATTACAGGAAGTACTACATTTTATGACTATACCGTTAAAGCCGGTAAACAGAATGGAATATATTATTCATTTAACCAGTTGAAGAATGACAAGTCACCAGACATTGTTAATAAGCAAAAACTTATTGCAGGCACGAATGATTCAAACGTTGGTCAAAATTATCCGGAGTATCAAAAGTATAAGATTAGTTTGCCAGATAGTAAAGGTAATACAAAAGATGCAAACTGTTATACTGGAGGAGATAGTACAATCCCAGGATTGCTAAAAGAAATTGATGATAACGGAAATGTAATATTCAATTACGCAGAACCAGGATTTTTTGTGGATAGCGATTATAGCATTCAATTTGGAGGATATATATTCGGTGAAAAGAGAAATCTGAGAAAAGTGTATAAAGATTACACTCTGGAATTTAACCGAAAAGGTGATACTTATACACTTAATGGTGTAAGAAATAAAGATAACGGCTGGGTTACAGGCGCAGGAAACAATTTCTATCCATTAGACAGCGTGAAAACTTCTTATGAAGAAAGTGAAACAGATCATAACTATTATTTTGGAATGCGATATGATGTCACATTCAAAATTGGTGATTATGTAGGACCACTTAATTACAAATTCACAGGTGACGATGATTTATGGGTAGTACTTGACGGTAAGAAAATAGTAATTGACCTTGGTGGTATTCACAGCGCAGCAGAAAAAAATGTTGATTTGTGGCAGTATATTGGTGATAAAGAAAATCTGACAGAAGCACAAAAACAGCAGAATCATACATTGACAATTCTTTACATGGAACGTGGTGCAGGCGCATCTAATTGTCAAATGAAGTTTACTCTTCCATCAGCGAAGATACAGCAAGTCGATAAGACAAAGATGACAAACATTTCATTCTATAAAACAGATGCAGCTGGAACCGGTCTTTCCGGTGCACAGTTTACATTAACGAATGACAGCACAAAGACCACAATGTATGCAGCTTCCGAAAGTGATGGATTGGTTCAGTTCCAGCAGCTCGTAGCCGGAACCTATACATTAACAGAAACACAGGCACCAAAAGATTATGTTACGCCAACAACCTCATGGAAAGTAAAAGTAACTACTGATAGTAGTGGTGGTTTAAGTGCAAGGATATACCTGGCAGATGGTAGAACAGAACTGGGAAAGCTTACCAGTGGTGGATACCAGATTATCAACTCAGCAAGCACACCAGTACAGCCTCCAACACCGGGCGTTGTTGAGACAAAGAAAGAACTGTCTCATGAAAAGTACATTGCTAAGAATGAAGATGGTACATACAATCTTACATTAAATGTTTCAGGTGCAGTTGGAAGCGAGTCCTATGCGAATAAACTGGATGTACTGTTCGTGATGGATACGTCAAACAGTATGAAATGGGGAATGAATAATTCTACGAATCAAAAAAATTACACAACGAATCCGAACAGTCGTTTCTATAATCAGCAAAAAGCTGTAGAAGATGCGGTTGCCAAATTGAAAGAAAAGAAAAATGTAAATGCTCGATTTGCAGTGGTGTCGTTTGATACAGAAGCGGGTATTGAAACAAATTGGACGAATGGAACAATTTCTTATCCTAGCGAAGTTGCACAATATGATGATAGTAACGAGGACGCAGGTGGAACAAATTATCAAGCTGGATTGAGAAAAGCGGACGAATTACTTAAAAATGGAAGAGCCGATGCAACAAAAATAGTTGTATTTCTCTCGGATGGAGATCCGACTTTTTACTACGATACAAATAGAAAGGGACAAGAGAAGGTTTATGGTAGCGGATCAGGATATGATGAAACCGCAATGACTAAGGCCCAAACTCAACTTGGAACAATGAGTATGAACTACTTCTACACAGTCGGAGTTGGTCCTAAAGATAGTTACGATCATTTATCAAATCTGATCAGCAGTGCTCCGATTGGAACAGTAACCGGTAGTTACAACGGCACAGATTCAAGTAATTTGAAAAATGCTTTTGATTCAATCATCAGAGATGCAACAGAACTTCTTTGTACAGAGGTAACTGTAACCGATACGTTAACCGATGAAGTTGAATTGGCTGATCAAGAGTTACAGGTGGTTGTCAAAGATGAAACTGGAAAGGTTATCACCAAACTGAAAGATACTTCAGGAAATGCAGTAGACGTATCAGAGATTATAACTGTCAGTACAGCGAAAGACTCAGATGGCAAGACTCAGATTATTATGCATTTTAACTCTGATTATAAGCTGGAATCAGGTTACACATATTATGTAACAGCAAAAATCAGGCCAACTACAAAAGCCTATCTGAAGTATCAGAATCAAAGCTATACAGACACTGGTGATGAAAATACAGACGAATATCTTGGAACAGACAAAAAACCTGGAAAAGATACTAAGAATGATGGAACATCTTCAAAACAAAAAGGATTCTATTCAAACGTATCAGCTAATGTAACATACAAGTACAACAATGAAACATATACGAAACCTTATGCGAAACCTGTTATACAGGTAAATGCCAGTACAGTTTCTCACACAGTGGTTAAACAGTGGGAAAATGCCTCAGATAAAGTAGCCGTTGGTGTCGAGTTGAAGGCTTATGTAACAGAAGCGGCGGATTCTCAAATAAACGCTGATAATCCGAAGTATCTTACAAGTGCAGATGTAAAAAATCTTCCGACGTCCATGCAAGTTAATTTGTCAGAAACAAACAACTGGACATATACCTGGGAAAATCTTCCAACTAAATACTTCTACGAAACTACGGATGGTATCAAAGAAACAGATATCCATTACACAGTAGAAGAAGTCCAGACAGATGCAACAAAGGCATTTTACGGTCAGGTTACTGAGTCAAGTGATGGAAAGACCACTACAATTCGGAATAAGAAGAAAGATCAGGAGGATAAGCCGTTTATTGAAGTGACAAAAACATTTAAAGGGCTTACAAAAGATCAGATTCGAGAGTTGGCAGAGGCAGATAGTCCGTATACAATTACATTGAGTCATACTGAAACAAATACGACTAAAACGCTTACAATGGATGTAAGTAAATTAGACAGTATTCTTCAGGGTAGTGATGATGAAAAAGTATGGACATACACCTGGAAACTGGAAGATTGTTTGGATGGCACATACAAAGTCGACGAAAGTAATTACAGTAAAGAAGGATACGATGTAACCGTTACTGTCAACGGACAAACGGTGACAGACTGGAATGAATTTTCTGTAACTACAAAGGAAGCATCAATAGAAAAATATCAACGATCAGGAAATACTACTACGTGTTCACCAAAAGAGTTTTCTATAGGCAAAGTTAATTTAATTGTTGCGAAGCTTACTGGGAATGGAGGATATTTTGTGTGGACAAGCACACCGGTAAGCATCAGTGAACGTAAAGCAATAGTAAAATTGATAAATGATAAAACCAATGGAATCGGATTTAGTCCAGTAGCAGAATTAAAAAAATGCTATTTCTATAGTGGAAATGGAATAAAAGACACGTTGGTATTCAGAAATGGTGAGATCAAGTATGACGGGCAGGATAAACTTACGTTTGATGCATCAAAACAGTGGTCTATGTTTGCAGCTGGAACGTACACATTTACCGAAACACAGAACGCTGAGATTCAGATCACGAATACTTATTCAGAGCAAACTGCAGATTTAGATTTGATTAAGACTTCAGTAGCCGGAACAAAATTTGATGGTGCAGAATTCAAGCTGTATAAAAAGAATGATAAGGAAGTATATGAACTTCAGAAATTTGAATATACAGATAAGTCTGGAAATAATCAGACAAGAGAAACCATTAAGGTAATAAATACCGAAGGATCAAAAGCTGAACTTAAAAATCTTCAGTCTGGACAGTATTATCTGGAAGAAGTAAAGGCACCGGAAGCTTGTATGTTGTTAGCAGACAAGATTTATTTCAAACAGGAAAAGGGTAAGATTACTTTAACAGATAAGGATGGAGAAGTACTTGCAGATCAACCTACAATGTGGACACTTTCGAACACAGCTGGAAAATATACATTAACTGTAATGAATGAGATTATTTACGATCTCCCATCCACCGGACATTCCGGAATCTTCAACATCTTGACGAGTGGAATCCTGCTGATGTTTGCAGGCATTCTGATCATATACAAGATGAAAGGCAAGGAGGTGCTGAAAAAATAAGGAACCTTAATATTTCAGTGGCCTCCAAGCCACAACAATGATTTCCAGTGCAAATAAAAGGAGAGAAAGGCACTGAAAATAAAAGAGAGGAAATAAAAAAGAAAAGGAGAAAATCATATGAGTAAAATGAAAAGAATTTTATCAGTGATTATGGCGATGGTAATGGTACTGGCAATGAGCGTACCGACATTCGCAACAGGAACTGCTCCTAGTGATGCAGACAAAGCAACTATTACAGTAACAGGAATTGAAAATGGTGCAACAGTAAAGGCATATCGTATTGTAGAACCATTGTATAACGATAATGGATTGTATGGATATCAGGTTGTATCCCCGTATATCATTGCAGATCATACCAATTTTGTTCCAACGTTTGATGAAATTACAACAATTGCTGCTCAGGTTAGCGGTACACCTTATAGTTTGAACGGAAATTTTGCAAATGGATATTCAGCAACAGTTCCAGCAGGTGAGTATATTGTTATCATTGAAAGCACAAATTATACATACAATCCTGTTGTAGTAAGTGCAGCATATTCAAATGCAAATAATAAGGCATCCCTTGCTAATGGTACAATAAGTGCAACAGCAAAATGGACACTTGAAGATGGAAAATCAGCAGCTAAATCATCTAAAGTCGAAATTAATAAAACGGTTTCACAGCCAGATGCAGCAGTAGGTGATAAAGTTGATTATAAGATTACGGGTACAATCCCATCCTATGGTCCACAGTTCGTAGATCCTGTTTATAAAATTACAGATGAAATTAAAAATGCAAAATATGCAAGTGATATCACAGTGACAATTGGTGGTAAACCAGCAGTAAAAGGTACAGATTATACTATTACTGGTGGAACAGAAAGTGACGATAAATTTGAAATTGTCTTCAGCAATGTTGGTAGCTACTACAATAAAACTGAAGCTGATAGGGCCGTTGTGGTTACTTATAAAGCAGAAATTTTAGCAAGCGCAAAATCTACAGATCCGGCAACCAATAAAGCAAAACTGGAGTATAGCAATAAACCAGGAGAAACAGATAATGCTAAAGAGAAGGAAACATATACATATACTTTTGAATTAGATGACGAATTTACAAAAGTAGACGAGAATGGAAATCCTTTAGCAGATTGTACATTTACATTAACTAATAAGAAAACTAACAAGGTATACCACTGTACGACAAAAGTTGAGGATGGAAAAGCAAAAATTCATTTTGAAGGATTAGATGCTGGAGAATATGAATTAGTAGAGACTATTGCAAAAGATGGATACAGTATTAATAATACGAAGTACAGTGTAGAGATTATTCCAGAATACAATACAGATGGAACATTAATAGATAAAACTATTAAAATTGATGGTGTAGCAGATACTAAGGTAGAAGTTCAGAACACTAAGATTACCGCTCTGCCATCCACCGGTGGTATCGGTACAACAATCTTCACAATCGGCGGTTGCGCTATCATGATCGTAGCAGCTGGTCTGTTCTTCGCAACAAGAAGAAAAACTCAGAAATAATTAATCATAAGGAACCCCGTACACTCTCAGGAGAAACGGAAGAACCCATGAAAACGGGGCGGCTCGCCCGCCCCGTTTTTGATAAAAAAGCATGACACGACAGCATACAGATATAGCATTAGAGTTGAAACAAGATACAACAGTAAGGAGAGCCCGGATGAAGAAAAAATTATCAATTGTATTAGCAGGAATTTTGTTTTTAGCCGGTTTGTCCTTGTTGCTGTATCCGCTGGTGGCAAACCAGTGGAATAACTACAGACAGAGCCGACTGATCTCGGAATATGAATCTGTAGTAAAAGACGAATCAAGGAAAGGAACCATTAATTATGAAAAGGAATGGGAGCGGGCCGATGCGTATAACCAGTCTCTTCTCCCAAGCATCCTTCCCGATTCTTTCGCAATCGCAGCAGCATCCGATAAGCCCGGTGAGGAATATATGTCCTGTCTGAACATCCTGACAGATGAGATGATGGGATATGTGGAAGTGCCGAAGATCAATATCAAGATCCCGATCTTCCACACCACTTCGGAAGAAGTGCTTAGTAAAGGAGCCGGTCATCTGGAAGGAAGTTCCCTTCCGGTAGGTGGAGAGAATACCCATTCGGTAATCTCTGCACACCGTGGTCTTCCAAGTGCCAGTCTTTTCACAGACCTGGATCAGCTGGAAGACGGAGATCATTTCCTGATTCGTGTACTGGATCAGACACTCTGCTACGAAGTGGATCAGATCCATATCGTGGAACCGGAGAATACCAGTGATCTGGCAGTGGAGCCGGGACAGGATCTGGTAACTCTTCTGACCTGTACTCCATATGGGGTCAACACGAAACGTCTTCTGGTAAGAGGGCATCGCGTACCGTATGAGGAAGAGACGATCGAGAAGGAAGAGAAAGAATCTCCGATGAGTCTCTATACCAACTATCTGTTATGGGTAGTGGTAGGGCTTGCAGTAACCGCAGTGCTGATCATATTCTTATGGCAGTACGACAAACGGTATAAGAGAAAAAGGAAAGAAAAACAGGCAGCAGCAGGTGGGGCACCAAAAGATGTCTCTGACCGGAAAGAGGAAGAGAGATGAGAAGAAAATTATCGGGAATTCTCTTTGGTCTGCTGTTTCTGGTAGGATTTGGGATCCTTGCCTACCCCACGGTATCCAATCAGTGGAATACGTACCGGCAGAGCAGACTGATCAGTAATTATGAACAGGCGGTCAGCGATATGCAGCCGGAGGATTACACGAAAGTGTGGGAAGCGGCGAGAGAGTTCGACAGTACTCTGGTACAGAATAATATATATGGTGATGCGTTCAGCAGTGATGATGTGGACATGAAGGACACAGACTACTGGAAGGTTCTGAATGTGGCAGGTGATGGCGTGATGGGGTATCTCTCCATCCCGAAGATCAATATCAAGCTTGCCATCTACCACGGAACCGCGGAGGATGTTTTACAGACGGGGATCGGTCATATGAACGGCACATCCCTTCCCATCGGCGGAGAGAGTACCCACAGTGTACTTGCCGCTCACAGAGGTCTTCCGGCAGCCAGATTATTTACGGATATCGACCAGTTGAAGCAGGGGGATATGTTTTATATCCATGTACTGGATGAGACGATGGCGTATCAGGTAGACCAGATTCTGGATATGGTAGATAAAGATGATCATGAGACACTGGAGGAGGCACTGCAGATCCAGGAGGGGAAAGACCAGGTGACATTATTTACCTGTACCCCATATGGTGTAAACTCCCACCGATTGCTGGTTCGGGGAACCAGAGTTCCTTATGAAAGCGAAGAGGAAGTGGAAAATACACCGGTGGACAGCATGTTACGTGCCATCCAGAATTATTATATGTTATACTTAATCTTAGGATTAGCAGTGACATTGCTTGTGATACTGATCATGAAGTTCCTGTTTGACCGGAAGAATAAGAAACGCTCCGGTAAGACGGATGATATGTCGAAGGAGGGATAGAGGTGACTATGAAAAAGAG
>ERZ506977.493-NODE-493-length-21756-cov-4.454127_pt1 | contig 21756 bp, 17 predicted proteins | sample MGYA00513168_ERZ506977 | MGnify/ENA metagenome assembly ERZ506977
CTTCCGATCTTATACTTATCCTTAAAATAAATAGATGTATCTTCCGGTGTTTTTTCAAAAAACACACGCAACATATCCATATTTAATGTTTTTCCAAAGTGACGAGGACGCGTAAATAAAGAAACCATAGGTTTAGCATCCAGAAAATCACGAATCATTAAAGTTTTATCAACGTAATAATAATTTGTTGTTGCTGATTTGAAATCTGAAACACCGATTGGTAAAGGTTTTAATTGTTTTAAAGTGATATCATCAGGGATGAGCCAGGTACGTCCATCTTTGATTGCATTGGAAATTTCTCCTTGCTTACACATTTGTTGAATTCTACGAGTAGAAACTCCTAATTTTTTTTGCAGCATCAATACATGATAAATAGTTCATACATTATCTCCTGGTATATTTCTATCTTTAGAATATGCATTTAAACGAAATGAATCAACTGGAATTTCGCTTACATTTCGCTAATATTTCGCTGGTGTTTCGTTTAAAAAAGCTCTTATGTATTTCCATAAGAGCTAGTTTTTGTTTGAATTACTTATTTTCTTTTGTAGCGATTCTAAAGAAGAATAGACCTAATATGAATAAGACTGTAAGTGTTGCAACCGCAACGTTAACAGAGTTTGTAATTGAAACTGTAATACCAACAAGTGTTGTTCCCATAAATGCAGCACCTTTACCGCAGATATCATAGATACCAAAGTATTCACCACTTGCATTTGCTGGGATGATCTGTGCAAAGTAGGAACGAGATAATGCCTGAATTGCGCCCTGGAACATACCAACAACAAATGCCATGATACCAAACTGCCATAATTCTTTCATGAATAATGCGTAGATTGCTACAGCGAAGTAACCTAAGATACAAACTGTAATGAGTTGTACAGAACTGTACTTTTCACTTAATTTACCAAATAGAGTAGCGAATGCGAATGCTACGACCTGTGTCAGTAACAAGATGACTAATAATCCCATCTGGTTAAGACCTAATGCAGTACCAATTGCTACAGCTTCATCAATGATTGTATATACACCATCGATATAGAAGAAGAATGCAAGGAGGAAGAAGAATACTTTCTTTTCGTCTCTATACATTGTAACAAGTGTTTTTCCTAATCTTGAAATACTTTCTTTGACTTTATTTGAAGTTGTTTCTACATAATATTTTTGCTTGTAGTTTTTTAACAGTGGAATTGTTACACAGAACCACCATACAGCGATAACAATGAATGCTAAGAATATAGATAATCTTTCATTCATGATACCCAGGAAATCTGGATTTCCTGCAGCATATAAGCCAAGTGCGATGACAAATGGAATACAGCTTCCGATATAACCCCATGCATAACCTTGTGAAGATACAAGATCCATTCTTTCAGGAGTTGTTACATCAGTTAACATTGAATCATAGAAAACGAGAGAAGTCTGATAACAGATTTTCGCAATGACATACGTAATCAGATATAGAATCCAGTTTGGAACAGCTCCAAGCAAAGCACATCCAATTACACCAACAAATAATACAAACATAAACATTGGCTTCTTGAAGTCTTTGTTATCCGCAATGGATCCAAAGACTGGACCGATGATTGCAACAAGAATTGTCGCAATACTTGTTGCATATGACCAGAATGCAAGGTATTCGGAATTACTCATACCAGCATTTGCAGCTAAAGTGTTGAACCAGATAGGAATGATCGTTGAAACCATCATTGTAAAAGCGGAGTTACCAATATCATAGTAAATCCAGCTCTTCTCTAACTTATTGAAATTTTTAAACATATAGTTTACCCTCTTAACAATATAATTATATTATCTCTTAATCATTTAAAAAATGATATAGAAGAATGTGAAAATTTTGTTAAATGTGTCTATTGTATTACAATTGAATGTATGATATCAGTTGGAGGAAAATCATAATATGAAAACTAAAGTCTGGGCCCATCGCGGGGCAAGTGGCTATATGCCGGAGAATACGCTGCCATCTTTTAAAAAGGCTGTTGAATTAGGTGCAGATGGTGTTGAACTGGATATTCAATTAAGCAAGGATGGTGAAATTGTTGTCTGCCATGATGAAGAGGTAGATCGTACATCAAATGCAAAAGGATGGCTGAAAGATTATACATTAGCTGAATTGAAAGCAATGGATTTTTCCTATCAGTTCAAAGAACTTGGAAAAGTCAGCATTCCTACAATGAAGGAAGTATTTGAACTGTTGAAGCCTACAAATCTAATCATTAATATTGAATTGAAAACAGGTATTTTTGATTATGAAGGCATTGAAGAAAAAATCATTGCTTTAACACATGCAGAAGGGTTTGAAGATCGTGTGATTTATTCTTCATTTAATCATTATTCCATCATGAAGATTCAAGAACTTGATCCAAATGCGAAAACAGCATTTCTTTATAGTGATGGACCGTTAGATATGCCGTTATATGGTTATGAACATCATGTAAATGCATTGCATCCAGCAGCATATAATCTTCGTCTTCCAAACTTCATGGAAGAATGCAATGTGTATCATTTAGATGTCAATGTATGGACTGTTAATACAGAAGAGATTGCATTGATGTGTCTGAAATATGGTGTGAATACTTTAATCACAAATTATCCAGATCGTATCAAAAAGGTAATTGAGCAGTATGAAACAGGAATATAAAGACTTCGTCGAAAAACAATTAAAACCATTTTTAGAAAATAATATACAAGAAGGGGATATTTTAAGTGAGGATCAAACAAGGATCCATTACTATGAAGCTTTGAGAGATGATGCAAAAGCATCCATTTTGATGATTCATGGATTTACAGAATTCTTTGGTAAACATCATGAGAATGCATATCGTTTCTTTCAGGCTGGATTTAATGTTTTCTATATTGATTTAAGAGGACATGGAAAATCTCAACATACAGATATTTACAATGATTCCAGAGTACATGTAAATGACTTTGAAGAATATGTTATGGACGTGCATGCACTTGTAGAACAGGTTGTTAAGAAGAAATCGCAAGGAAAGAAATTGTTTTTGTTTGCACATTCTATGGGTGGTGCAGTCTCTACACTGTATTTAGAAGAGTATCCTGATGATTTTACTTGCGCTGTCTTATCTTCTCCTATGTTGATGATGAACTATGGAAAAGTACCTGATTTAGCTGTTGATGTATTGTCTGCGTATTCTAAGGTTGTGGATGTATCACAGGAATTTGGACCTTCGCAGAAACCGTTCAATGCGATTCCTGACTTTGCACATTCTTCTATGCTTGATAAAGATCGTTATGAATATCAATTTAATTTAAGAACGAATGAACCGATGTATCAGACATGGGGTGGTACATGGGGATGGATCAGAGCTGGAAAAGAAGCAACGGCGAAGATCATGAAAAATATTAAAAAAGTAAAAACACCTGTACTGTTATTGCAGGCAGAAAAAGATCATATGGTAAAAGCCGGTGGACAAAATGCATTTGATCAAAAGAATCCAAATGTAACACTGTTGGAATATAAAGATTCTAAGCATGAAATCTTTAATGCGACAAAAGAAATTCGAGAGAAGTATTATCGAGATATCTTAGACTATTACAATGCACATGTATAAAACAAAAGCTATGACGTATTTGTCATAGCTTTTAAATAAAAGAGCGAGTGAGCAGAATCGAACTGCCGTGTCCACCTTGGCAAGGTGGCGTTCTACCATTGAACTACACTCGCATGAATGGCGGTTCTGACGAGATTCGAACTCGCGATCTTCTCCGTGACAGGGAGACGAGATAAACCACTACTCCACAGAACCACACTAGGGAAGTTAGAGCCTTCCATACTGTTTTGAATAAACAAGAGCGAGTGAGCAGAATCGAACTGCCGTGTCCACCTTGGCAAGGTGGCGTTCTACCATTGAACTACACTCGCATGAATGGCGGTTCTGACGAGATTCGAACTCGCGATCTTCTCCGTGACAGGGAGACGAGATAAACCACTACTCCACAGAACCATGATATGGCGAGGAAAGAGGGATTTGAACCCTCGCGCCGGTTGCCCGACCTATGCCCTTAGCAGGGGCACCTCTTCGGCCTCTTGAGTATTTCCTCAATAATATCTGCCAAGCGCATCCTTTCGCTTATGCTTATTCAGCGCTCAAATAATATATCATGCCACAATTATAAATGCAACTGTTTTTAGAAAAATTATTACAAAGATTTTAGTTAAATTGTTTTTTGTACGATAATTTCTACACAAATAACATCTATTCCATAGTCATTTCCAGTTGTTAATGCCTGGTAAATGAATATATCTCCACATTCCTGATATCCTCTTTTATGCATTGTTTGAATAATCTGTATGAGCTGTTTCATGGAAATGGTCTGGTTAGATGGAACTTCTACAATCGTTCGATAAAATATGTGTTCTGCAATTTCTTGATATTCATAATTGTCATTTGGATGATTGTATGCAAAAAGCAGACCTGTATCGACAGGATACGTTGATTGTTTCAATGATTCTAAGCTGATACGATAGACAGCACGTGCAATTCCAGAACTGACAGAAGTAATTGTCTGCTCTGTAATATTCTGGATGTTGAGATAGTACATTGTTTTTCGTATGCCTGTATCGTAGTTTTTATTGCTTTTATATGATTGCAGAATGAGTAAAAGATTTTTTGCATTTTTGTATTTTGCATATGCCCACTCTGCATCTTGTCTTAGCTGATCAATTTGTTTTGAGAGTTGATCTGTTGCATCTTGATAGTTCTGATTTAAGAACATAGATTGAATTGTCGATAGAGGAATTCCTAGAGAGTTGTATTGTTTAATGAGAATTAATAGGTGTAAATCATGTATTGAATAATCTCTATAATTATTCTCACTGCGTTTTGGATGAATGAGACCTTTCTTTTCATAGAAACGAATCATGTCTTTTGAAATACCTGTCTGTCTACTTGCTTTCTGAATATTCATAATCTCTTGTGAAATAATGAACAAAATCTATTGACCTTAGAACTGTTCCAACCTTTATGATTGTTATCATACAATACGGGAGGGAAAAAAGGAATGAAAAAAGTATTGAGTACAGTACTTTCTGCAGCGATGCTTCTTAGTTTTGCTGGATGTTCTAGTAAAGAAACAGGAAAGTATACTGCAGGAACTTACACAGGAAGTGGTAAAGGACATAGTTCTGATGTTAAGGTTACAGCGACATTCTCTGCTTCTGAAATTACAAAAGTAGAACTTGATGTGTCTGGAGAAACGGAATCCATTGGTGGTGCTGCCAGTGAAGAACTACAAAAGCAGATCATGGAAAAGCAGTCTAGTGATATTGATGGAGTCAGTGGTGCAACAGAAACATCTAACGCTGTTAAAGCAGCTTTAGAAGATGCAATTGCACAGGCAAGTGGTTCTGAAAACAAAGAAAAAACAGCTTTGAAAGATGGTACATATGAAGAATCAGCAGCCAGCTTTGGTGTTATGGGTTTAATGAAGGGTAAAGTTACAATCAAGGATAACAAGATCACAGATGTTAAAATAACAGAAGAATCTGATTCTTTAACAGCACAGTGGTTCAAAGTTGCAGAAAGCAAATTAATTCCTAGAATCATTGAAGCACAAAGTGTAGGCGTTGATTCTATCACAGGTGCAACGACTTCTTCTGGAGCAATTAAGAACATTGTTTCCTCAGCAATTGAAGATGCTGGTGGAAAGAGCAGTGAATGGATGAGTGCTCCTGAAAAGAGCAGTGAAGTAAAGAAAATCGATGGCTATGATGTTATTGTTGTTGGTCTTGGTGGATCTGGTCTATTGTCATATTGTTCTGCAGCAAAAGCAGGTGCAAAGGTATTTGGTTTAGAAGCAGCTGGTGAAATTGGTGGTAACTCTGCTTCTGTATACGGTCCAATGGCATTAAATAGTAAGAATCTTGCTGAAAAGTATAATAATGGCAAAGACTATATCAATGAAGATGATGTTTACAACACATGGATTGATTATGTTGGAACAGATGAAAAGGCTGATGTTATCAAGAAGGCTGTTTATGAATCTGGTTCTGCATTAGATTACTACATGGATAACTTTGATTTCTCATTTGATGGCATGGGTGGCTTACTTGGCTCTTTCGTTGTTCCTTCATGGGATAAAGAATGGACTGTTTATACAGCAGATGAAGAAAATTCTAAGTGGTACGCATTTGGGCCTGACCATACATATCAGTTTCAGGCTGCTTTAGATAAAGCAAAAGCAATGAATGATGAAAATGATTATATGCTTGAGCTTACTGCAGAAGAACTTCTCACAGATAAAGACGGCAATGTTACAGGTGTAAAGGCTGTCAGCTATGATGGTACAACTTATGAAATTTCTGGCAAGTCTGTTATTTTAGCAACAGGTGGTTTCCTTGGTAATGATGAAATGTTGAAGGAAGTATATGGCAGCACAGTGAAGTCTATTGGTGATACAGTCAATGATGGTACAGGTATCAAGATGGGGCAGTCTGTTGGCGGTGCAACATATGCATTAGGTACATTGCCAATGATTCACGTATCTCAGATTCCAAATATCATTCGTGATGACTCCTTGACAGCTGATCAGAAGGCAATTCTTTCTGCAATTGCTACAACAACAGATGCAAAGGAAATTGATGAAACTGGCAAGATCTTAGGAACAACAGATGAATCTGGTACTACAAACAGTGAATTAACAGTTGGTATTGCATATGCACCTGGTTTCCATTACTACAATGCATATTCTCAGGAAGAAATTGATTCTATGAAGAAGAATGGTTTATCAGAAGCAACTGCAGCAGTTTCTATCTTTGGCTTAGGTCAGGGTGGAAAAGTTCCAGCAGCTGGTACAGCTATTGAAGATCTAGATCAGATTATTGATGTTGCAATTGATACAAACAATGCATGGAAGGGTACACCAGAAGAATTGGCAAAAGCTTTGAACATGGATGAAGAAGCATTGACAAAAGCGCTTGGTGATGCGGATACAACATACTATTTATTTGAATGTGCTGGATATTCTTATGGTACAGTAGGTTCATTGGATATAGATGAAAATATGAACGTATTGAAGGAAGATGGTACTCCAATCTCAAATCTATTTGCGGTTGGTCAGGATTCTGAAGGCGTTTGTAACAAGGAAGGAGAAGCATATTCTCCATGGGGTGGACAGGCACAGTCCTGGACATTCGTTTCCGGTAAGATTGCTGGTGAAGCAGCAGCTGCATTAGCAAAGTAAAATGAAAAGTCCTGCAGAAAATGCAGGATTTTTTGCATGTAGTGCTATAATTTTCAGCAAATGGAGGGAAAAGGTATGAATTTGAAAAAACCATTTTCTTATTTTCTGATTGCATCATTGTTGAGTGGATGTGCGAAGCAGCTTGTCAACAGTGTTTCTAAAAATACAACTGCTATGAAAATGACACCTGGAACATATGAAGCAAGTGCAGAAGGACATAATGGAGCGGTACATGTCAGTGTAACTGTCAGTGAAGATAAAATTGAAAATGTTGAAGTGAAAGACAATAGTGAAACAAGAGGGCTTTCTGATCCTGCAATCCAGTTGATTCCTTCGCAAATTGTTGCATATCAGACACTTTCTACAGATGTTGTGAGTGGTGCAACGTATACAACGGTTGCGATTCGTGAGGCAGTCAAGGATTGTATTATACAGGCTGGCGGAAATCCAGATGCCTATAATGCTAAAATTCCAAATGATGAAAAAGGACAGGAAGAAGACTTGAGCAGTGATGTGATTGTTGTTGGTGGCGGTGCAGCTGGTATGGCAGCAACGATTCGTTTAGAAGAAGCTGGTAAATCTGTCATACTGGTTGAAAAAACATCTTCTTTGGGAGGTACAATCCGTGTATCTGGCGGCAACCAGGTTGTGCAGGGTTCAAAAGTACAAAAAGAAGCAGGCGTCACAAATGATTCAGTGAAAAGCATGGAAGAAGATTTCTTGAAAAATGGGGATCAGTTGAATGATGCTGAACTGTTAGGTATCTATGCGAAAAATGTTGGTGCAGCGACAGACTGGCTGAGCGATGATGCTGGTGTTCGCTACAATATGGAAGGTGGTTTACATCAGCTTGCGGAATATGCAATAGATCGTGAGCTTGCATATGATGAAGGCGGCATAGGTGCAGCAGAGACATTGAATGATAAAGTTCATGCTACGGATGCAAATGTGTTATTGCATACAACAGCGAAGCATTTAATTGTTAAAAATGGAAAAGTTACTGGTGTAGAAGCAGAGAGCCAGAAGGGCAAGAAATATACATTGAAAGCTGATGCTGTGATTCTTGCAACGGGTGGATATGGAAATAACAATGATCTTTTACCTGCAAGTGCTAGAAATGGCTTGTTCTATGGATTAGATTCTTCTAATGGAGAAGGTCTTGTCATGGCAGTTGAAGATGCAAATGCGGGTACTACACATATGGAATATATTAAAGAATATCCGAATGGTGTGGAAACAAGCAAAAAGCATGCGAAAAGTACAATTGCAGGAAATATTACTGCTTTTTCAAAAGCTGCAATCTTAGTGAATCAAAAGGCAAGCAATCATGATATTCTGAATGCTTTAAAGAAACAGTCTGGAGAAACATTGTATCTTGTGATGGATGAAGCAACATTCAATGAATGGAAGACAAAACTGGCATCTGCAGGATTGAGTGAAGATATGATTGATGCATATGTTGCAAATAACGGTAAGAGTGAACCTGTCTTTACGATGGGTGCCACAATAAAAGAAGCCGCAGAAGCAGCAGGAATTGATGGAAATGTATTAACAAAGACAATTGAAAAGTTCAATACATATGTAGAGAATGGAGAAGACAAAGATTTCCATCGTGCAAAAGAATATTTGACGAGTACATTTGCTGAAGGAAATATCTATATTGTTGAACAGAAAGCACGTTACGCTACAACGATGGGTGGTTTAGATGTAGATGGAAACCTGCAGGTTGTAGATACGAATGGAAAAGTGATTGATGGTTTGTATGCTGCAGGCGAAATCATTGGTGGCGTGATGGGAGATGATTCTCCATCTGGTGCAAACAATGGATGGGCTTTAACGTCTGGCAAGTATGTTGCGGATTATCTAAGCAAATAAGTGATAAGAAACAGTTGCAGTGACTGTTTCTTTTTTTTTGTTGACAAAAAAGTTAGCTTAAGCTAATCTATCAAATATTAGTTTGTGTTAACTAACATTTATGACCTGAGGAATTTGTATGATAAAAAAGAGATTGTTAGAAATTGTACCGGAATCAAAGAAATATATTGCTGAGAATGTTGTGTTTCAGTGGCTTGGAATGTGCTGCAATATTGTGATGGTATTTACGATTGCACATATTTTAAATGATTTAATCAATGGAACAGAAATACAGTATGGAATGCGCTTTGGTGTAATTCTTGTGACAATTGTTCTTCGCATTGTATGTATTAAACTTGCAGGTAATGCTTCTTATGAAGCTTCTAGAAGTGTTAAGTTGACATTGCGGTCAATGATTTATGAAAAACTGCTGAAGCTAGGATCTTCCTATACAGAACATGTTTCTACTGCAGAAGTCGTACAGCTTGCTGGGGAAGGTGTTGAACAGCTGGAATCATATTTTGGTCAGTATATGCCACAATTCTTTTATGCTTTTTTAGCTCCATTGACACTGTTTTTTGTGATTTTTCCAATCAATGCTAGAGTTGCAGTTGTCTTACTTACATGTGTACCACTGATTCCTGTTTCCATTATGCTTGTACAGAAAGTCGCAAAGAAACTGTTAAAGAATTACTGGGGCCAGTATGCGCGCCTTGCAGATCATTTTCTAGAAAACCTGCAAGGTCTTACAACATTGAAAATCTATCAGGCAGATGAAGCAAAACACAAGGAAATGAATGACGATGCAGAACATTTCCGTAAGATTACAATGAAGGTATTAACGATGCAGTTGAATTCAATCATTGTGATGGATCTTGTTGCATATGGTGGTGCTGCACTTGGTATTTTGCTTGCATTAAATGGGTATATGCATGGAACAGTTGATTTCTTTGGCTGTGTTGTCATTATCCTTCTATCCGCAGATTTCTTTTTGCCAATGAGACAACTTGGATCATTTTTCCATGTTGCAATGAATGGTATGACCGCCAGTGACAAGATCTTTGCGATACTGGATCTTGCAGAAGAAAAAGGAAATAAAGCACTCGACGATAGCTATGACATTACAATGCAAAATGTTCATTTTGGATATACAAAAGAGAAAGAAATTCTACATGGTGTGAATATGTCGTTTCCCATGGGGTCATTTACATCAATCGTAGGTGAGTCTGGATGTGGAAAATCTACCATTGCTTCGATTCTAATGTGTCGTAATAAAGGCTATGCAGGCAGCGTAAAGATTGGTAATGTTTGTATTTCTGATGTAGATGAAAGTAAAGTCATGCAGACAATTACACTCGTCAGTCATAATAGTTATTTATTTAAAGGAACAATCAAAGAAAATCTATTGTTAGCAAAAAAGAACGCAACGGAAGAGGAATTGTGGAAGGTACTAAGAAAAGTAAAACTGGAACAGTTTGTCAGAAACAGTGAAGAAGGATTAGAGATGCCGCTTCTTGAAGGTGGTGGAAATCTTTCGGGTGGACAAAGACAGCGTCTTGCCTTGGCACGTGCAATTCTTCATGATTCTAAAATTTACATCTTTGATGAAGCAACATCGAATATTGATGTTGAAAGTGAAAATGATTTAATGCAGCTTATTATTTCTATGACAGAAGATAAGCAGAAGACAATCATCCTGATATCTCATCGTATGGCAAATGTTGTACGGGCAGATAACATTTATGTCATGGATCATGGAAACATTGTACAGTCTGGAACTCATGCTTCTCTGGTAAAAGAGAATGGTACATATCTAACATTATGGAATGAACAGCAGGCATTAGAAAATCTATACAAGGAGGAAAACTACAATGCAGCGTAATAGTATGACAGTGATGTGTCGATTGCTGAAACTTGTAAAGCCCCTCAGAGGAACAATGATCTTGGCAGTGACAATGGGTGTTTTAGGGCATTTATGTGCAATATTTGTAACTGTTACTGGCGCGATAGTAATCACTGGTGGTTCTTGGCAGATGGCTTTGATCATTCTTCCTTTGATTGCATTATTACGAGGTATTTTTCACTTGCTGGAACAGAATCGTAATCATTATCTTGCCTTTAAATTGCTTGCGCTAATTCGTGATGAAGTATTTGGTGCATTAAGAAAACTTGCACCAGCAAAATTAGAGGGGCGCGATAAAGGAAATCTGATTGCAATATTAACGTCAGATATTGAACTGCTAGAAGTATTCTATGCACATACGATCAGCCCAGTCTTTATTGCTTTGATTGTGTCTTTGATCATGATTGTCTATATTGGAAGCTTTCATATCGTTCTTGGATTGATTGCATTTGTTTCCTATATTGTGATTGGTATTGTTGTACCTTTGACTGCATCTAAAATGAGTCAGAAATATGGTAAAGCATTCCGTGAAGAATTTGGAAATCTTGATGCATTTGTTCTAGATAGCCTGCGAGGTGTGAAAGAAAGTATTCAATACGGATCTGGAAAAGAAAGACTGCAGGAAATACAAACCTACTCTTCTTCTCTTCTAGAAAAAGAAAAGAAGCTGAAGGGTGCTGCTGGAACAAGTGCTGCTGTTACAAGTGGAATGATTCTAGTATTTGATATCTTGATGCTGTTTGCTTCTGCATTTCTTTTTGAAAAGGGATTGATTGATGCTAGAGGTGCAGTGATTTCTGTGATTGCGTTGATGAGCAGTTTTGGACCGGTCATTGCTTTGGCAAGTCTTGGAACAGGTATTCAGAATACGCTTGCGGCTGGAAATCGTGTATTAGATATTCTAGATGAAGTACCAGTTGTCAAAGAAGTGAGTGATGGAAAGAATATTCAACATGCAGGTGCAGAATGTAAAAATGTTTGCTTTGCGTATGATCAAGAAGAAATCTTGAATGATTTCTCTATGGATATTCCAGAGAAAGGTATTATTGGAATCGTTGGAAAAAGTGGAAGTGGAAAATCTACACTGTTAAAGCTGCTGATGAGATTCTGGGATGTGAAAAATGGAAGTATTACAATTTCGGATGAAAATATCCAGAAAATCAATACATGTTCTCTTAGAAACAATGAAAGCTTTGTAACGCAGGATACGGTGCTGTTTCATGACAGTATTAAGAATAATCTATTGATTGCGCGTCCATCTGCAACGGATGAAGAGGTTGCTGCAGCATGCAAGAAAGCATCTATTCATGATTTTATTGCTTCTCTTAAGGATGGGTATGATACGAATATTGGAGAACTCGGAGAAACACTGTCTGGTGGAGAACGTCAAAGAATTGGTATTGCAAGAGCATTTCTGCATGATGCACCATTAATCCTGCTGGATGAGCCTACAAGTAATCTGGATAGTTTGAATGAAGCAGTTATATTAAAAGCATTGAAGGAATCATGTGATGAAAAAGCGGTATTGCTTGTCAGTCATAGAAAGTCAACAATGTGTATTGCAGATCGTGTGTATTCTAATGAGAATGGAAGAATGAGTTGATCATGGATATTACAGAAAAAAGAGAAAAAGAAAAACAAACAGTACAGTTTATGATTGCACTGTACTGTCATAAAAAGCATCATACAAAAAATGGTGAGCTGTGTGAGGAGTGTGAGAAACTGTATGCATATGCATGTAAACGTATTGAGCATTGTCCACATATGGAAACAAAAACGTTCTGTTCCAAATGTAAGACACATTGCTATGCACCTGAAATGAAAGAAAAGATTCGTGATGTGATGAAGTTTTCCGGACCTAGAATGCTGCTATATAATCCAGTACTGGCAATGAAGCATATCATCAGTCAATAATCGTGATATTTAGAGAAGAAAAACATTGTCTTCTCTTTTTTTTAGATTGAAATACGGTAAACTATAGGTAAGCGCATACTTTTGAAGGGAGTTTATATGGAATACGATGAATACATGAAGAAATGTGAAGAGATATGGGGGAGAAATGAAAAACTCATTGCTTTATTCAAGCAGGATATTTCAGACCTATCAGAAAAAACAATTAATAATCATGTACGTTATGTAAAGTTTTATATTGATGATTTTTTAACATTTCGTGAACCGTTGAGTGTAGAAGAAGGTGTGGATTATTTAAATGAATGCTTTGATTATTTTGTGCCGCAGAAATGCTGGTGGTCTTCTCCACATATGATACGTTCTGTTTCAAGCAGTGTTAAAAAATTCTATCACTCAATGTATCTGCATCACATTATCAGTAAAGAAGAATATGAATCCGTTAGACACACAATTAAATATTGTTTAGAGGACTGGATCCAGGATCTCATGGAGAGGAGATAATATGAGTTCGAGTTTTCCAAAAGATTTTTTATGGGGCGGTGCAACAGCTGACTTTCAGTATGAAGGTGGATTCAATGAAGGTGGAAGAGGTATTAACTCTCAGGATTTTGTAACGAGTGGATCTGTAAAACAGAAACGCCAGATTACATTACGATTAAAAGATGGTTCGAGAGGAACTGTGAATTCACTGGAATCTTTTCCAGATGGTGCAGAAGCAAAGCTCTATGATGATGTATATTATCCATCACATAAGGCAGTGGATTTCTATCATCATTATCAGGAAGATATTGCTTTGATGGCGGAAATGGGCTTCAATATTTTCCGTTTTTCAATCTGCTGGTCTAGAATCTATCCAACAGGAGTGGAAGAAAAACCAAATGAAGAAGGTTTGCAATTCTATGATGCGGTAATAGATGAATGTAGAAAATATAATATTGAGCCATTAATTACGATCTGTCATGATGAAATGCCAGATTATCTTGCGAGAAACTATGATGGATGGAACAGTCGTGTTTTAATTGATGCGTATGTGAAATATGCGACAACATTATTTGAAAGATATCGTGGCAAGTGCAGATACTGGCTGACATTTAATGAATTGAATGCAATTCATGGATATGCAAAGCTTGGTATTCATAAAGAAACACCACAGACATTCTATCAGTGTCAGCATCATATGTTTGTTGCAAGCAGTAAAGCTATTCAGATTGGTCATGAAATGATGCCGGATGCAATGTTTGGGGCAATGTTTGCGATGAGTGAGATGTATCCTGCAACATGCAAAGCTGAAGATGTATTTGCGTGCTATGAGCATCGTAGAATGAATTATTTCTTCATTGATGTTATGGCAAGAGGAAAATATCCAAACTACGCACAGAAGATCTTTGATGAGAAAAATGTACATTTGCATATGGAAGATGAAGATCTAGAACTGATCAAAGAATATCCATTAGACTTTGTGTCATTCTCATACTATCGTTCTAGTACGATTACCGCAGATCACTTTACGACAATGGACCCAATGGGAATTATGGGTGGGGAAGGAAATCCGTATTTACCATCTACACCTTGGGGATGGCCAATTGATCCGCTTGGATTGCGTTATTGTTTGAATGAATTGTATGATCGTTATCAAAAGCCATTGTTTGTGATTGAAAATGGATTGGGTGAAATTGACCAGTTTGAGGATGGAACGGTACATGATTCTTATCGTATCGAATATTTATCCAAGCATTTTCAGGCAATGAAAGATGCCATCAATATTGATCATGTTCCATGTTTTGGCTATACAATGTGGGGACCGTTGGATCTTGTTTCATTGGGTACTGGTGAAATGAAGAAGAGATATGGTTTTGTATATGTGGATATGGATGATGAAGGAAATGGAACATTGAAGAGAGTGAAGAAAGACTCCTTTGCATGGATGAAGAAAGTGATTGCATCCAATGGAGAAGATCTCACATATTGAAAAATTCTTTCATATATACATGACAAAAAACACATAGAAAGATGAAAAAACATCTTTCTATTTTTTTGTATACGGTATAAACTTTTAAGTAATTTAAGGAGGATTCTCAGCTTTTTTTGAGATACATATCATATGACAAATCAATGGTTAAATCATGCGGTATTTTATGAAATTTACCCACAGTCTTTTTGTGATTCTAATGGAGATGGGATTGGAGATATCCAGGGGATTATTTCTAAATTAGATTACATTGAAGAACTTGGATGCAATGCAATCTGGATGAATCCTTGCTTTGATTCTCCATTTGTAGATGCAGGGTATGATGTTAGAGATTATTACAAAGTTGCACCTAGATATGGTACAAATGAAGATTTGAAGCAGTTATTCAAAGAAGCACATCAAAGAAATATGCATGTGATTCTAGATCTTGTTCCAGGACATACATCGATTGAAAGTGACTGGTTCAAACAATCATGCAAGGCAGAAAAGAATGCATATACAGATCGTTATATCTGGTCTGATACTGTATGGAATGCACCTGTTGGTGTTGGAAGCATTACAGGATGGTATCGTGGAGGATATGATCGTGATGGTGCAGCTGCATTGAATTTCTTTACAGCACAGCCTGCATTGAATTATGGATTTTACGTGAAAGATGAAGGACAAGACTGGCAGCAGGATATGAATGATGCAGGTCCACTTGCAACACGTGATGAAATCAAAAATATCATGCGTTTCTGGTGTGGACTTGGATGCGATGGATTTAGAGTGGATATGGCTGGCAGCCTTGTAAAAAATGATCCAGATAAAGCTGGAACCATTGCATTATGGAAAGATGTGTCTGGATTCTTGAAGAAGGAATTTCCAGAAGCAGTAATGGTTTCTGAATGGGGTGAACCAGATAAAGCATTAGAAGCAGGATTTGACATGGACTTCCTTTTACATTTTGGTCCATCACATTATCCAGATTTATTTAGAACAGAACATCCATTCTTTTCTCATCTAGCACAAGGAAATCTAGATGCATTCTGGGATATTTACCAGCAGAATTATGAAAAGGCTGTAAAGAATGGCGGTTTGATCTGTATCCCTAGTGGAAACCATGATATGGATCGTATGGCTAGAACATTAGACAAAGAAGAAAGCAAGATTGCTTTTGCATTCTTATTATCTATGCCAGGAGCTCCATTTATCTATTATGGAGATGAAATTGGCATGCGTTATGTAGATGTACCACATTCCATTGAAGGTGGATATTACCGTACGGGCTCTAGAAGTCCAATGCAGTGGGATACAAGTACAAATGCTGGTTTCTCTAGTGCTAGAAAAGAAGATTTGTATATCATGCAGGATGAAGAAGGTATGAAAACAATTAACGTTGCAAGTGAAGAAGCTGATGAAAATTCTTTGCTTCATGAAGTACAGGATCTCATTGAAATTCGAAAAGAACATTCTGCTTTAGGAAATTGTGCATCTTTCAAGCTTGTGCAAAATGGATATCCATTGATCTATGAAAGAGAAAGTGAAGATGAGAAGATTCTAGTTATATTGAATCCAGGTGATCAGGATCAGAAAGTTGATGTTGATCTGAATGGAGAAGTAATTTATTCCTATAATGGCAACAGCATTCATGAAAATGTTGTCAGTTCTAGAAGTGCATTCTTTATTCGAAAATAAAGAAAGGTGAGAAATCATCTTTCTTTTTTTTAGGGGTTGCAATAAAATTGTATACGTATTTAGGAGGAATTTTTCAAGATGGTAGAATGGAAAAATCTTGATGAGCTAAATTCTTTTAAAGAATTAGAAGCTTGCGAAAATGTAGATTTGAAAACAGTCATGAGTGGAAATGAAGGTGCAGAAAGAGTAAAGACTTATTCTTGTGCAATGGCTGAAGGACTTACTTATAATTATGCCGCAAAAGCAGTTGATGCTAAAGTTTTAGAAGCAATCAAGAAACTTGCTGAAGAAGCACAGCTGAGTGAAAAGTTTGAAGCTCTTTACAATGGTGAAATGGTTAATACAGGTGAAAAGAGACTTGTATTACATCAGCTATGTAGAGGTCAGTTAGGTGAAGATGTCATTGCTGATGGCGTTAACAAGAGAGAATTCTATGTAAAGCAGCAGACAAGAATTGCTGAATTTGCTGAAAAGGTTCATAACGGAACAATTACAAATGCAGCTGGTGAAAAGTTCACAACAGTTGTACAGATTGGTATCGGTGGATCTGATCTAGGTCCTCGTGCGATTTACATTGCACTTGAAAACTGGGCTAGAAAGAACAACACATTAAAGATGGAAGCTAAGTTCATCTCTAACGTAGATCCAGATGATGCTGCAGCTGTTCTCAACAGCATTGATGTTGCACATTCCTTATTCGTTCTTGTTTCTAAGTCTGGTACAACACTTGAAACATTAACAAATGAAGCTTTTGTTAAGGATGCATTAAAGAATGCTGGTCTTGATCCAGCAAACCATATGGTTGCAGTTACATCTGAAACTTCTCCACTTGCTAAGAATGAAGGCTATTTAGATGCTTTCTATATGGATAACTACATTGGTGGTCGTTATTCTTCCTCTTCTGCTGTTGGATGTGCAGTATTGTCTCTTGCATTTGGTCCAAAGGTATTTGCTGATTTCCTGGATGGTGCAGCTGCAGAAGATAAGCTTGCATGTGAAAAGGATGTTATGAAGAATGCAGCAATGCTTGATGCATTGATTGGTGTATATGAAAGAAATGTTCTTGGATATGAAAATACTGCTGTACTTCCATATTCTCAGGCATTATCTCGTTTCCCTGCACACTTACAGCAATTGGATATGGAATCTAATGGCAAGTCTGTGAACCGTTTTGCTGAACCTGTAAACTATCCTACAGGACCAGTAATCTTTGGTGAACCTGGTACAAATGGTCAGCACTCTTTCTATCAGTTACTCCACCAGGGTAAGACAATTATCCCTCTACAGTTTATTGGATATAGAAGTTCTCAGATTGGTACAGATGTAGTGATTGAAGGTTCTACTTCTCAACAGAAGCTATGTGCAAATGTTGCTGCACAGATCGTAGCATTTGCCTGTGGTAAAGATGACGAAAATCCAAACAAGAAGTTTGACGGTGGAAGACCATCATCTATCATCATTGGTGATAAATTAACACCTGCTAGCTTAGGTGCATTGCTTGCTCACTTTGAAAACAAGGTAATGTTCCAGGGATTTGCATGGAATGTGAACAGTTTTGATCAGGAAGGTGTACAGCTTGGTAAGGTACTTGCTAAGAAAGTACTTGCACATGAAACTGATGGTGCATTAGCTGTATATTCTGATTTATTAAATATCTAAAGAATTAAGGCACTTCAAATTGAAGTGCTTTTTTTCGTATAATGGAAGCATGAAAATATTATTTTTAGACATTGATGGTACTGTTTTATCTCACACAGCAAATACAATTCCTTCTTCCGCATTAAAAGCAATCAATACAGTTAGAAAACAAGGAATCAAAGTATTTGGATGTACAGGTAGACATACTTTAGAATTAGAAAAACTGCCTTTAGAGCATTTAGAAGTAGATGGCTGGATCACAATGAATGGAGCATATAACTATACAGAGTCTTGTGTGATTAGTTCTTATCCAATTGAAAGGCAGGATATTCATGCATTGTATGATTTCTTAAAGAAAAAACCATTTCCTGTACAATTTCTAGAAGCAAAGTATATGTATATGAATATGCATTCTTCTCTTGTTGAAAAAGTCTGGAAAAGATTCATAAAAGTAATGCTGTATCGTGCTTTCCGATACTTCTCCAATACTGCATGCGAAATACCCATCAGACCAGAATATTATCTTTTTCAAGTATTCACTTTTCAGTACATTGGCAAACTGTCCCCATAAATAATATGTTGATTTCTGTTTGAGCTCCTTTACGATATCGCAGATGCGTTCTGTAGTATCGTATTCCAGTAATACATGAATATGATCGACATCTGTTTCCATTGCCAGGATTTTGCAGTTATTCTTTTCTGCAACAGTGTAAAAGATTGTTTTTACACCTGACGAAACATTTCCAGACAGTAATGGTTTTCTGTATTTTGTCACAAGTACGATCTGTACTTTCAGTCAGTATTTCCGTCTGCTGTGGCAATAGTATCTATCTGATATAATATATGTAATGAAAGGAATATATTTTATGCAGATTGGTGAAACAATGAAAATCAAGCTGAATGGTATTACAGCTGACACGGATCTGGCTTTTTCTGAAATGACATATCAGTATGCTCAGGCCTGCAATTACATATCTGAATACATTTTCAGCCATGATATGAATATCAATTCAAATCTGCTCAGTAAAAAGCTTTACAGGACATTACGTTCTGAATTCGGCCTGAAATCACAGCTGGCACAGTCTGCAATAAAAACAGTTACTGCCAGGTATCAGACAGTAGATACACAACTGAAGAAATCACCATACAAGTTTTCTGTGACTGAAAACGGCAGAAAGAAATATTATTCCTTCAGAAGAGATATGTTCTGGCTGCAGAAACCAATTCGTTTTACCAGGTCACAGGCGGATCTGGTCAGAAACAGAGACTACAGTTTTGTAGAAGAAGGAAATGTATTATCGATCAATACACTGGGAAACCGTGTAAAAATTCCTTTTGATGTACCTGAATACATGAAGAAATTCTTTGATGATGGATGGAAATTCGGCACAGCCAAACTTGTACAGCTGAAAGGCAGCTGGTATCTGCATATTTCTGCTACCAGAGAAGCAGATGAATTTTCCAGAGATGATATCAGACATGTTGTTGGTATTGACAGAGGGGTTCGATTTATCACAACGACCTATGATGATTCTCAGAAAACTGCCTTTATACGTGGGAAAGAAATCAGAGAAAAGCGTGACTCCTTTGACAGAGTAAGAGCAGAACTTCAGGCAAAAGGTACAAGATCAGCAAAACGTGCACTGAAACGTATTTCAGGGCGAGAGAACCGTTGGATGAGCGATGTAAATCATCGTATCAGTAAGGCACTCGTTAACAAATATGGAAAAGGCACACTGTTTGTGCTTGAAGACCTGGAAGGTATCTCGTTTGAAGAACAGAATCAGCATGGCAGAAAGCAGACACATGATCTGCGTAACTGGTCTTTTTACGACCTGGAAACCAAGCTGACCTACAAGGCAAACGAAACAGGCTGTCATGTCATAAAGGTTGATCCTCATTGCACATCACAGAGATGTCCGCACTGTGGAACAGTTCTGAAAGAAAACAGAAATCATGACAAACATTTGTATACCTGCAGGCACTGCGGATTTACAAGCAATGATGACAGAGTCGGAGCAATGAATATCTATCTTCTTGGCACGCTCTGGGCAACAGGTGATGAATCACCATCTTTTAAAACAGTAAGCTAAGGTTTCGGTATATCCGGAACGCTATCAAACGGGTGCTGTCAACCACCCGGTGATGTAACGGCACAGAGGGTAGTATCCCTGCTGTTAGAGTCCAGGAGAATCTGCACAGCAGATTACGTCTGTACTGGAGGAGTCAGTTACAAGCCCATCCGTCCTTGGACGGTGGGTAGTTGACTCTAAGCAAGATCCAATTGCACCACTTGAAAGAATTCTTTAAAATAATATCTATATGTTTATTCCATGGGTCGAACAGGAAATCTATGATCAGATTTCTTTTGAAAATGTGAAAGAAGTTCGCTGGAATGCATATGCGGTAGATTGTTTTCATAAGGAATGTGGGAAGAAACATGGCATTACAGATGTACTCAATTATTATGGTATTTCAAAGGAAGACAGCTGCAGTGTTGGAGATGGTGAAAATGATATCTCTATGTTTGAAGCATGTGGAAAAAACGTAGCAATGGGAAATGCAGTGGACTCTTTAAAACAGAGAGCTGACTATATTACAAGTGATATTGATGCAGGGGATTAGAAGAAGCAATAAAATTTCTTGTGAAATGAAATTTTATTTCGGAATATATTTAGTAAAATATAAGTAAGTTTTTTAAGAGGTAGAATTTATGTTAGAAGAAATGAAAGTTGTCATTGCGGATATTGATATGACGTTGACCGCAAAGGGTGGAGAATTACCGGAAATCACAAAGGAAGCATTTGAAATCCTGCATCGAAATGATGTTAGAATCGGCTTAGGAACAGGAAGAGAAATTAATCAGGCTTTAAGAGAAATGGGTAAGAAATGGGGCTTATCTTTTGAATTTGACTTTGTTGTGGGTATGAATGGTGGAATGGTTTTGGATCATAGAAATGATAATTACTGGCAGACAGACTATCTGACAACAGAGGAAATGAAGAATATTCTTTACTACATGAAACCGTTGGTTGATAAATACAAAGTTGCGGTGAACTGTGAAGGAAATGAGAATCATAATGCAATGAATATTTCTGGAGAGTTACTGGAATCTTCTAGAAGACATGGTTTTGACTTTGTTGACTGTACAGGAGATATTGAACGTGTCTGTGAAAGACCAACATTCAAGTTCCTGTTCCGTGGCGAAGCTGAAAATGAAGCTGAACTGAGAGAATATTTCTTGAAGAAGTTTTCTGACAATTATCAAATCATCAGTACATTCCCTGGTACTGTAGAAGTGATGCATAAAGGCATTGATAAAGGTTCTGGATTGAAGAAATATGTTTCCTGGGAAAAGATTGATTTAGCAAATGTCATTGCATTTGGTGATAATGAAAATGACAATACAATGTTACTTGATGCTGGATGGGGCGTTTGCTTGAAGAATGGTGCAGACGGTACAAAGAAGTGCGCTGATGACATCACAGAATTTGATTGTGAAAATGGCGGCGTAGGTCATTATCTGTTTGATCATTACATAACACCTAAGAATCTGAAGTGAAAAGATTGGGAAAACCAG
>ERZ506977.510-NODE-510-length-20888-cov-4.093217_pt1 | contig 20888 bp, 20 predicted proteins | sample MGYA00513168_ERZ506977 | MGnify/ENA metagenome assembly ERZ506977
ACGCGGACCAATTCGCCGGGTCGGTCGGGGAGCAGCACGGAAACCGTGAAAATGCGGTCGCGCTGGATAAGGCCATGCTGGACCACGGATGCCATGGTGATTACGTCCATATTGCCACCGGAAAGAATGGAAACAACTTTCTGGCCTTTAAAATCGAGGTGTTTTAAGGCGGCAACCGTAAGGAGGCCGGAGTTCTCGACGATCATCTTATGATTTTCAACCATATCAAGGAATGCAACGATAAGCTCGTCATCCTTAATGGTGATAATCTCATCGAGGTTTTCCTGTATATAGGGGAAGATTTGGTCACCCGGCTCCTGTACCGCGGTGCCGTCAGCAATGGTGCTTACATGAGGAAGCTTTACTACATGGCCCGCTTCAAGTGAAGCCTTCATGCAAGCTGCCCCTTCGGGTTCAACGCCAATAACCTTGATTCTGGGGTTAAGCATTTTCGCCAAAGTTGATACGCCCGTTGCGAGTCCGCCGCCTCCGATAGGCACCAAAATGGCATCTACCAAGGGAAGTTCCTGCACGATTTCCATAGTGATTGAGCCCTGACCGGCTGCCACGATGGGATCATTGAAGGGATGGATGAATGTCAGCCCTCGCTCATCGGCCACTTCCATGGCGTGAGCGTACGATTCGTCATACACATCGCCCGCAAGAATAACCTCAGCGCCCAGTTCTTTGGTGCGTTCTACTTTGATGAGGGGCGTCGTAGTGGGCATTACGATAGTTGCGTTGACTCCGAATTTGCTGGCTGCATAGGCAACACCTTGAGCATGGTTGCCTGCTGAAGCGGTGATTAAGCCACGTTGACGTTCTTCTTCAGTTAGCGTGCTGATTTTGTAATAAGCGCCTCGAACCTTGTAAGCTCCCGTACGCTGCATGTTTTCAGGCTTAAGGAAAACCTCATTGCCTGTTTCTTTGCTGAAGTTGGGGCTATAAATTAGCTTTGTTTCTTGGGTGACTTCTTTAACCTTTTTGGCTGCTTCTTCGAATGTGCTAAGCGTCAGCATGGGCGTCCTTTGATCTTTACGGTTTTGCGGCCCAATATAAGAGCCATTCAATTGGCAAAAGGTTACTATGGTTAACGTACCTGTTGCATGACGTATATTATGCGCCACCTTTTTCTAGGAGGAAACTATGCATTCTATTAGCACCGAAAAAGCACCTGCGGCTATCGGACCCTATTCTCAGGGTGTTGTGGTAAATGGTCTTCTTTTTGCTTCTGGCCAGATTGCGTTAAGCCCCGAAACTGGCGAGCTGGTTGGAGCCACTATTGAGGAGCAAGCTGAGCAGGTTATGAAAAATGTTGGTGCTCTTCTTGCTGCCGCCGGAACCGATTTTGACCATGTAGTGAAAACTACTTGCTTCCTTGAAGATATCTCTGATTTTGTTAAGTTCAATGCTGTCTATGCGAAGTCGTTCGGCCAGAAGCTTCCGGCTCGTTCCGCTGTTGGCATCGATAAGCTTCCTAAGGGTGCTCTTGTTGAGGTTGAGGTTATTGCTTTCGTAGAAGACTAATCAGGCCGTCTGTGTCTCAAGGTTGCCCATGGGTTTACTTAAGATACCCGCTGTCTTGCTCAAAGAAGGTTTGCAAAAGCAAACCTTCTTTTCATGCGTTCGCTGATTTATGCATTCGATGAAGATTCAGGGATTCGATACAGGGTGTCATTCGCGCAATCACAGGCAATCACGAGCCTCTATCTCTCCAACTTGTCTTCTGCCTTTAGCTGAGCGCAGATTGCGTTGCAGCTTTGTCTGTTTCTGTAGGAGGAACTTTGTCCCGCGAAACCGGAAAACTAATTATCATCCCTACGCCTTTGGGAAATTTGGGTGATGTTACCAAACGTACGCTGCTGGCGTTTGAGGCTTGCGACACTATGTGTTGCGAAGACACGCGCGTTACCGGCAAGCTTCTGGCGGCTTTAGGTGTTGAAAAACGATTGGAGCGATTGGATGAAGCTACGGTTTCCAAGCGTGCGGGTGAGATTGTGCGCAGGGTGCTTGATGGTGAAGTTATTGGCTTTGCCTCCGACGCCGGCATGCCGGGCGTTTCCGATCCTGGGCAGCGTTTGGTCGATGAAGCGCACAACCAAGGTGCTCACGTAGAGGTATTGCCAGGCGGAACGGCAGTTGCTACCGCGTACGTTGCCAGCGGATTCCCGACACAATCATTTTATTTCGGAGCATTCTTTCCTCGTAAGGATGGCGAGCGCAAGCGCACACTGGAGAGCTTGAGACGGCTCGATGCCGCCTTGGTTTTCTACGAAAGCCCTCAGCGTATTGCCTCAGCGCTGGCGTGTATCGCAGATGTCTTTCCGTTACGTAGGGTGGCGGTATGTCGCGAGCTTACGAAAGTGCACGAAGAGGTGTATCGTGATCTAGCGCCCTCCGTGCGCGATGAATTTGCTGCTCGCGCCTCAAAAGGCAGTATCAAGGGCGAGATCGTCATCGTGATTGATGCCCCTACCGAAGAAGAGCGCCATTGCGATCATGCCGAGCAGGCAAACGATGCAGCGTCTCGTGCGCATGAGCTTTTGGCAGAGGGGGTTCTTTCGAAAAAGGACATCGTTAAAGCTCTACGCGACGAATTTGGCATTTCTCGCAATGAAGCGTACAACTTAGTAATCGGGTAGGATTCTGCTAATCACGGAAAGCCAGCCCTTGGTTTTCCGTGATTAGCTCGCTTCATCATGGGGCAAGTTGTGTAGAAACGCCTCCCATTTTCATATTGCGAAAATGGGAGGCGTTCATTTTATTGTCCGCCTGTTCGCGAAGGTATAGCACTAGATGATTTCGAACTAGTACTTATAGAATCCTTCGCCAGCGTTAATTCCGGTTTTCCCCGCATCGATATATTCCTTCAGCAATGTCGCAATCTTTCCAGGAACCGTTTCTGGGTCTTTTGCCTCGGGATTCATGATTACGATGTTGTATGCCGTGGTAAGGCCCACAATGTCGAGGATGCGGAAAGGACCAAGCGGAGCGCCGGTTCCCAGCTGCCACGTTTTATCAATGGTTTCTGGATCGGCAACGCCTGTTGCGAGTAGCGCTTGCGCTGAATTCAAGAAAGGCACGAGCAAGCTGTTCAGGATGTAACCTGGTTGCTCCTTTTTTAATTGCAGGGGAATCATGCCAATGGCTTCGGCGAACTTGACCACTTCGTTATACGCCTCGGGACTGGTTCCTGCATGCCCCATAACCTCTGCGGTATTATTGCGCCAGATTTCGTTAGCAAAGTGCAGCGCCAGATACTTATCGGGGCGTCCGGTGCTTTCTGCAAATGCACTTGGGAGCATAGTTGATGAATTAGTAACAATTATTGCTGAATCGGGCAGGTATTTAGCCATAGTTTGATAGAACTCAACCTTTTCGGCTGGGTTTTCCGCAATAGCCTCAATAACCAAGTCGGCGTCTTTAGCTGCTTCTTCATGGCTTAGGGTAAATTCAATTCGATCCATGGCATGTTTTGCGTTCGCAATAAGCTCGTCGATTTGGGCTTCAGTGAGCTCGGGGCTATCGGCTAGACCGCGGCAATACGCTGCAGGGTTGGTTTTCATTGCCTGAAGCGTTTCTTGGTAAATTTTTTCAACTCGTTCAAACTTTGGCTTGGCACGACCGATAGAGGATTCCATACGGAGCCAGACCTTTACGTTGAATCCCTTATAGGCAGACTGGAAGGCAATCTGGCTTCCAAGCACGCCGCCGCCTGCAACTACAATGTTTTTGATGTTCATTGGCAAACCTTTCGTTGGGCATAAGAGCGTTGTTTATTCCGCGGAAAGAAAACGTATTCGAATGTGTCAAGTATGTGCGCGGCGCGTTTCGTTTATGGTCAGTAATTCCGAACGGCATGGATTTACCTGGCGAACGTACATTCTGATTTTAGGATTGCAAAAGTTCCTCTTCATTTTCAACGACTTTGTTGCGCTTTCGCTAGTAATCCATTCCGCCATTTTGCTGCCGCTAATTATTTGCTTGCATAGATTATGTGACGCGGTGTTACTAATATTACTTGGCTGGTATTGTTAGAGTGCTATTACTAGGGTGCGAAAGGTTGGCGGTTGATGTCGACGCTACAGGACAAACATCGACTTCTTCAAGATGTGCTGCGTTCGTATGGCAAGGTTGCTATAGCATATTCAGGTGGAGTTGATTCCAGTCTGCTGAGCTACGTTACCAAGGAAACATTAGGTTCAAATGCGATTTCTTTGACGGCAGACGCACCAGTTGTTCCACGTGCCGAATTCGCCGAATCTAGGGCTTTCTGCGCAAAATACGGAATCAAGCAGATTGTTTGCCATGTCGATCCGTTAAGAGAACGCGCTGTTTCCCTTAACGCCCCTAACCGCTGTTACATCTGTAAAAAAATAATTTTCAGCACTCTGCTCGAAGAAGCCGCCAAGCTTGGCATTAGCACTATTGCTGATGGCTCCAACTTAGATGATCTTGGTGATTATCGTCCTGGATTGAAAGCCCTAGAAGAACTGCAGGTGAAAAGCCCTTTGCGTGAGGTTGGATTTTCCAAGGCAGACATACGTGCTCTTTCGAAAGAGTTGGGGCTTTCAACCTGGAACAAGCAGTCTAACGCTTGCTTGGCGACACGCTTCCCTTACGGGAGCGAGATAACCATCGATAAACTTGCTTTAGTAGATAAGGCAGAAGAGGTGCTTGCTGGCATGGGTTTCACTCAGCTTCGAGTTCGCATTCATGATGACATTGCTCGTATCGAGGTACCCGTTGCTCAAATGGAAGTTTTGCTAAGCAATGAAAACCGAGCGGCTATTGTTGACGCCTTGAACGATCTGGGCTTTGCGTATGTTACGCTCGATTTAGCCGGATATCGAACCGGCAGTATGAATGAAAAATTGAGCAGGTAGCTTTTGACACAGAATGGATTCGTACGTGGAAAGCAGGCAAGAACGCGTAATCTGCGCTATGAGTGGCGGAGTTGATAGCTCTGTTGCGGCAAAGCTGTTGGTAGATGCTGGATACGAAGTCATGGGCGCAACCATGAAGCTTTTCGATAGCGATGGCGTGATTTTGGAAGAAGGAAGCCGTACCTGTTGCTCCCTTGAAGATGTCGAAGATGCTCAAGGGGTTGCCTTCAGTCTGGGTATCCCTTATCACGTCTTCAATTACACCGACACTTTCGGAACGTGTGTAGTGGATAGGTTTTGTCGGGCTTATCTGGAGGGGCGTACGCCTAATCCCTGCATCGACTGTAATCGCTTCCTAAAATTCGAGGCACTTCAGCAACGCAGGCGTGAACTAGGCTTTGATTACGTAGCAACGGGTCATTATGCTCGTAGGCTGTTTGACGAAGAATCAGGGCGCTATCTTCTTTTACGCGGGCGTGATCCCAAGAAAGATCAGAGCTATGTGCTCTACCACTTAACCCAAGATACTTTAAAACACATGCTTTTCCCCGTTGGTGAACTTGAAAAAACCCAGGTTCGATCGACAGCGCACGAAGCGGGGCTTGGCAATGCCGATAAACTTGAAAGCCAAGATATCTGCTTTGTTCCTGATGGCGATTACGCCTCATTTATCGAAAAACATACGGGCGAAATGTTTGTTCCCGGTTCCATTGTTGACGAAAGCGGCAACAGGCTTGGAATGCATCACGGTTTGGTTCATTACACCATCGGCCAACGTAAAGGTCTAGGTATTGCTGCAGGGGAGCCCTTGTTCGTTCTTGATAAGGACGCTAAAACCAATACCCTTGTTGTGGGACCTGCAAGTTCAGCTGGAGTTACTGAGGTTACTGCTTCCGATGTCAACTTAATATCGGTTGCGGAAATTACAGAACCCATTGAAGTCGAGGTCAAAGTTAACTATCGTGCTGTACCTCGTAAAGCAACTGTGCACATGGAGGGGGATACGCTTATTGCTCGATTTGAAGAGCCGGTCAGGGCGGTCGCCCCTGGGCAAGCTCTTGTTATGTATCAGGGCGATGTCGTAGTAGGCGGCGGAACGATCGAATCGGCGAACAAGGCATAACTATGGCGTGCTCTGATGTCATTTATCTTGACAATGCGGCAACAACCCAAATGACTCCCGAAGTTTATGCTGCTATGAAACCATATTTTTGCTCGGAGTACTTTAATCCATCCTCCCTATATGCCCCAGCACAGCATGAAAAAATGGTTCTTGAGCGTGCGCGCACATACTTGGCTTCGACAATCAATGCGCGTTCGAGCGAGATTCGCTTTACCTCCGGTGGTAGCGAGGCCGACAATGCGGCATTGAAAGGAATTGCGCTAGCTAACCAAGATAGCGGGAACCACATTATCGTTTCTTCGGTGGAGCACCATGCAGTATTAGAGTCGGCTCGTTGGCTGGAGCGAAGAGGCTTCGAGGTAACGTATTTGCCGGTAGATGCCAGTGGCGTGGTAGACCCTGAGAGTTTAAGGCAAGCCATACGACCTGATACCATCCTTGCTTCGATTATGGTGGCAAACAACGAAGTGGGTTCCGTTCAGCCAATATCGGTTCTTTCGGCCATTGCCCACGAGCATGGCGTACCGTTTCACACCGATGCGGTTCAAGCATATGGCCATATTCCGCTTGATGTCAGTCAGCTCGGAGTTGACGCGCTTTCTGTTTCTGCCCATAAGTTTCATGGTCCCAAGGGCGTCGGTTTTCTTTACTGCAAACGCGGCTTAAAAACGGAACCGCTTATTAGCGGCGGCGCCCAGGAACGGGGGTATCGAGCGGGAACAGAGAACATAGCGGCGATTGTCGGAATGGAAAAGGCAGCTCATCTTGCTTTTGGTGAATGCCGGACTGCACTCAATGAGGAAGATACCTCTGATGTTTGTCATGAGGCAAAGAGGGTGTGGGGTCTGCGTGAACAGATACGCTTATATATAGAGGAATTCATGGATGATGTTGCCGTTAACGGCAGTCAAGAGAAATGTTTGTCGGGGATTTTGAGCGTCTCATTTAAAAATGTTTCAGGTGAGGCGCTATTGGCGTTGCTTGATCAGAAAGGGATTTGTGCTTCAGCCGGCTCAGCATGCGCATCGGGTTCTCTTGAGCCGAGTCATGTTCTTACTGCAATGGGGGTGCGGCCTGAATGGCTGCGCGGAACTGTTCGCTTTTCTTTTTCTTCTAGAACCACTAGCGAAGAAATTCAGAAAGCTTGCGTGGTTTTACGCGAAGCCGTTCGCCACCTTCGTGCCGTCAGTGCAGATAACCTATTTTCATGATCGTATGATTTAAGGAACTATGGAAGAAACAAATGAGCAGGGCTTAAGCCGTGAACAAATAGAAGATGCGCGCAACAACAGAGCCTCCCTCCAGGAGGCTTGCCGAACGGCACCAAGCTCCAACGCGCAGCTTCGCATACACGTCCTCGCCAGCGGCAGTAAGGGAAACGCCTCCCTTGTCGAGAACATCGCAACCGGGGAAGGCATATTGATCGACTGCGGTATCTGCAAGCGTGACGTGCTTTCGCGATCGGCTGAAGCTGGTTTTGATCTGGGCAAGCTCAAGGCGGTTCTTATTACGCATGAGCATTCCGACCACACGAAGGGTCTTAAGGTTCTTTACCGCGAACTGGCAAAACGAGATTTGCAGGTCCCCTTGTTTGCAAATCAGGCTACGTATGCGATCAGCAAGCCTATCCAAGAGGCCGCTCTGCTTACTGAGGTTATTGGTTTTGACGCCGAAGACCAGCTTTCTCTGGCTGGTATGCAGGTACTCGCTTTTGCTACATCGCATGACGCTGTGTCTTCTTTTGGGTTCCGCCTCTGGGCAAAAGACGATGCACTTGGTTATATGACTGATACCGGTGTAGTCACAGGAGCGGCGCATGAGGCTTTGCAGGGCTGTCGGATTTTGGCCATCGAGGCTAATCATGACCCTGCAATGCTTAAAAACGGCCCCTATCCACGTGCCTTGCAGGAACGCGTTTCCTCTGAGCGCGGGCATCTGAGCAACGGGCAGGCTTCCGAAGAGCTGAAAAGCCTTCTGCATCCCGGTCTAGAAGAGGTGATTGCGATGCACATCTCAGAGAATAACAACACCTACCGTCTGCCAGTGGAAAGCCTTCGTGGGGTGGTGCGGCAGGAAAGCCATCCTGCGGCAGTTGTATGCGCATACCAGCAACGGTTGGTCTCGCGTTAAAGGGTGCCTTGATTCCGCTTTTGCTCTACGGTGCAGTTTTTCGGGCTAGTGGTGAGCCAAGTCGGCAAGTGTTACGCCATCCACGTATTCTTCGATAACTTTATCAAGGCCCGCCCAGAACCGCACCGCGTTGCATTCGAATCCGCGCTCGCATCCAGTTTCAAGAGCGCTGCAGGCAACGGGAATGGTAGTGCCTTCAACGGCACGTAATACATCACCAGCTTTTATTTCATTGGTTGACTTCGCAAGGCAGTAGCCACCGTTTTTGCCGCGCATGCCCTTAATAAGTTCAGCCTGCGTGAGTGGACGCACCAATTGCTCGAGGTATTTAAGGGAAATGCCCTCAAATTCTGCTATTTCTCGGAGGGAAACCTTCTCTTCGGGGCCTCGAAGAGCAAGATCGATCATGAAGCGCATGGCATAACGGCCTTTAGTGGAAATCAGCATGCGAATCCTTTCCTGAACTAGCGATGTACCGCCAATCGATAATTCCTTTGCGTTTATTGCAAATGAGTTGCAACGCCTTGACATTACCTCTGAAGCGATTATTTTAATCCTAGCAAACTAGTATGATTAACGAAAGGCAAACATGATGACTGACGCGAATTCACTTCTTGCTGTGCAGGGGATCACGGTCTCGGTTGACGAAAAGCCTATCCTTCGTGGCATCGATCTTACTGTTGGTGCAGGAGAGACCCATGTAGTAATGGGCCCGAATGGCGCTGGTAAATCGACTCTCGGTCGTGTTGTCATGGGTGACCCTGAATACACCGTTGATTCTGGTTCCATTATTTTCGATGGCCAGGATATCACCGAGCTTTCCCCCGATAAGCGCTCTCGCGCTGGTTTGTTTTTGAGTTTTCAGGCCCCAACCGAAATTCCTGGTGTTCCTGTATCTAGCTTTTTACGCGCAATGGTTGCAGACCGTGAAGGTTTCGACATGAAAGGCAAGCAGTTCCGCAAGCATGTTCGTGAATTGGCAAAAGAGCTCAGCTTTGATAATTCGTATCTAGACCGCGAGTTAGGCGTTGGTTTCTCGGGCGGCGAAAAGAAAAAGCTCGAAATGCTTCAGCTATTACTGCTTGAGCCTAAGTTGGCTATCCTCGATGAAACCGACTCCGGCCTTGATGTTGATGCTCTTGGTGTCGTTTCGCGTGGCATCGAAACGTATAAGAAGAACACCGGCGGTGCTCTTGTCGTGATTACGCATAATACCCGCATTCTTGAACATTTAAGCGTCGACCGCGTTCATGTTGTCGTGAACGGCAAGGTGGTAACCGAAGGCGACGCTTCTCTTATCGACCAGATTAACGAACAGGGCTTCGAACGTTTTGAATCCGAAGCAACTGCTGAATAGGAGGCATCTGTGACGAAGAAGCGTTCTGAAGTAGCGGATGTTGATAGGAGCCTGTACGATTTTCGTTTCAGTGATGCTGACGCGGAAAAGCTGGCTGCGGGCCTTACCCCCGATATCGTTCGTGAGATCTCCGCAAAAAAAGACGAACCTGAGTGGATGCTCCAGTTCCGTTTAAAGTCACTCGAAACCTACCATCGAATGAGTAAGCCTAATTGGGGTCCTGCTATCGATGGGCTGGATATGGACAATATTGTTACCTACGTCAAGCCAGCAACTGACCAGAAAAGCGATTGGGACAGCCTCCCGGACGATGTGAAGAGCACCTTTGACCGTTTAGGCATCCCGGAGGCAGAACGCTCATATTTGGCAGGCGTAGGAGCTCAGTATGATTCCGAGCTGGTTTATCACAACATGCAAGACACCGCTGCCAAAATGGGCATCGTGTATTCGGGAATCGAAGAGGCTCTTAAAGAGCCTAAATGGGAAGCCCTCATTCACGAGAAGTTCATGACGCTTATCCCTCCGACCGATCACAAATTTGCGGCTTTGCATGGAGCGGTTTGGTCGGGCGGTAGTTTTGTATATGTACCTAAGGGAACAAAGCTCGATTTCCCACTTCAGAGCTATTTCCGTCTGAATGCAAAGGGTGCAGGGCAGTTCGAACACACCCTCATCATTGTTGAAGACGATGCGGATCTTCACTTTATCGAAGGTTGCAGTGCGCCAAAGTACAACGTAGCTAACCTCCACGCTGGTGCCGTAGAGCTCTTTGTGGGCAAACGCGCTAAATTACGTTATTCGACTATCGAAAACTGGTCGAAAAACATGTACAACCTGAACACGAAACGTGCGATTGTCGACGAGGGCGGTGCTATCGAATGGGTTAGTGGCTCCTTCGGTAGCCATGTCGGTTATCTGTATCCGATGTCCATTCTTTCTGGCAAAAAGAGCACCTGCACGTTTACTGGAATCACCTTCGCAGGCGCAGGGCAGAATCTCGACACTGGCTGCAAAGTTGTGCTCAACGCACCTGATACTTCTGCTGCCATTGAGACGAAGTCCATTTCTAAGGGTGGTGGTATCTCTACATTCCGCAGTTCCGTTGTTGCCACGAAAAAAGCCGAGGGCTCTGCCGCAAGTGTTTCTTGCCAATCCCTCATGTTGGACGACATGAGTCGCTCCGATACCATTCCCACCATGGACATCCGCTGCAAAAATGTTGACATCGGCCATGAAGCCACTATTGGACGAATCGGTGATGACAAGGTGTTCTATCTGATGAGCCGTGGCATTTCCGAAGAAGAGGCACGCGGCATGATTGTTAATGGTTTTGCGGACCCTGTTTCCAAGGAACTGCCGCTTGAATACGCTGTCGAGATGAACAATCTTATCAAGCTCGAGATGGAAGGGGCGATTGGTTAATGGATGCTTCCAACATTGAATCTTTTGGCGCGGTTGCCGTAGAGTCGGCTAACGCAATGCCCGCCCCAACTTGGCACCGTTTGCACGTGAACAGTAAAAAGGTTGCTTTGCCAGAGGGGCTTGAGATCAGCTCTGATATTGAATTCGAAATTAACGGCATAGAGCTCGGGGAATTAGATGCATTTGATTCAGCTCTGTCAGCTTTTCAGCAAAAGCTGGATGCTCGAAACGAAGGTAATGTCGATACGCGCGCTGTAGCAGTTGCGGCTGTCGGGGATGCGAACCCGGAGAATTTGGACATTCCCGCTCTTTCCTCGTACCAACGTAAAGCCGTTCTTGAAGAACTTGAAAACAATGTTTCCAATTCGTTTGAAACAGGCATGGGAGGCGAAGCATATGCTTACCTCGAATCTGTCTCTGACGGTCACTTGGTTCTCGCTGCATCTGAAAACGCTGTTAGCAGCGCTACGGTACGTATATCCGCCAAAGAAGGGATAGCCAACGCAGCATGCGTCGATGTTATAGCTGCTCCCCATTCCAAGGTTTCGCTTACGATCTCTTATGAGGGCATTTCCGGCGGATCCGGTTTCGCAGGATGCGGGTTACGCGTATTCGCTGGTGTCGGTTCGGAGGTCAAAGTAGATTCCATCCAGGCTCTTAATGGGTGCTGGACTGTCTTCGATGATTCGGGATACGTACTCGACGATAACGCACACGTAATGGTTACGCATCGTGTTCTTGGTGCTGATTCTGCGTCAACTGGACTTTCGGCAGATTTGCGCGGCGACCAATCGCGTATCGATGTCGCAACGCGTTACCTTGGAATCGGGCATCAAGAAAGGGATTTCAATTACTCGATCAAACAACGCGGCCATTCAACGGAAAGCAGCCTAGATGCCAATGGCGTTCTATCAGGCGAATCGAAGAAGACCTTGCGTGGCACTATTGACTTTGTTCACGGATGCAAAGGGTCTACGGGCAACGAGCGAGAAACGGTTCTTCTTGCCGATAAGAACGTGGTTAATAAAACGGTACCGGTAATTCTATGCGATGAAGATGACGTTATGGGTAATCACGGTGCCACTATAGGCCATGTTCGCCCAGAACAGCACTTCTACTTATCTTGTCGTGGCTTGTCTGATAAAGCCATCGAATCATTGTTCGCTGTCGCCGCTCTTGAAGAAGCTCATATGGCATTTGAAGATGAGCGAATCAAGAATGGAATTGCGCAGTTAGCCTCAACACAGGGCATTGATGCCGAAAACTTTGACGATCCAAAAGGGGAGTGTGACTAATGACCCCCGATCAGATTAACGAAATTAGGGTGAATCCCTACAAAGACGACTTTCCTCTGCTATCAAGAAACGCTGATCTTGCATTTCTTGATAGTGCGGCAACGGGGCAGCGTCCCGCCTGCGTACTGGATGCGCAGCGTTCGTTCTACGAGACAATGAATGCTAATGCGCTCCGTGGTTTGTATCGCTTGTCCGTCGAGGCAACCCAGGCCATCAACGATGCGCGTCATACCGTTGCCTCATTTATCGGAGCATCTGAATCTCAGGACATTGTATTTTGCCGAAACACCAGTGAGGCCCTGAATATCGTCGCAAAATCTTTCGGTGCTTCTGTTCTTAAGCCGGGTGATGAGGTTTGCATTAGCATTATGGAGCACCACTCGAACCTTATTCCATGGCAACAGGTGTGTCGTGCAACTGGTGCTAGTTTGGTGTATCTTCGCCCTGATAAACAGGGGATTATCACGGCTGAGGAAATGGACAGGAAGATTAACCAACGCACCAAGATCGTTTCCGTGACTCATGTTTCCAATGTGCTCGGCATCGAGAACCCTGTTGTTGAACTTGGCAAACGAGTTCACGCTGTCGGCGGATACCTTGTTGTCGATGGCGCGCAGAGCGTGCCGCATATTTCCGTTGACGTAAAGCAGATTGGTTGCGACTTCTTCGCATTTTCCGGTCACAAGGTATTTGGACCTTTCGGTATCGGGGTTTTGTGGGGGAAGCATGAATTGCTCGATGGCATGCCGCCATTCCTCACAGGTGGCGAAATGATTGATAGCGTATCGGAAACTGATGCCGTCTGGGCGCCGGTCCCTGAAAAGTTCGAGGCGGGAACCCAAGATGCTGCGGGCATATACGCCACTGCCAAAGCTCTTGATTACGTCAGTGCTCTTGGCATGCAAACGCTCGAGAAGCGCGAAAGGCTTCTTATGGATTATCTGATGGATCAGATGAGGGGGCTTCCCTTTATTGAGATCATCGGACACGAAGAGGCATCGAAGCATCATGGTGCTTTGAGCTTCAACGTGAAAGGCATCCATCCCCATGATGTTTCTAGTATTCTTGACAACTGCAATGTCGCAATTCGCGCCGGTCATCATTGTGCGCAGCCATTGCTTACCTGGCTTGGCGTGGAATCGTGCTGCCGTGCTTCAATTGCGTTCTACAACGATACAAGTGATATCGATGCATTAATTTCTGGACTCAACACCGTTTGGAGCATATTCAATGGCTAATGCACCCGTAGGAAACATTTATACCGCCGCTTTGATGCAGCATAATTCTCATCCAGATTATAAATACGAGATGGAAGGTTGCACTTGTTCGCACGAGGGCATAAACCCCAGTTGCGGTGACGAACTTACTTTGCAGCTTCGCATTGAAGGTGACGTTATCGAAGAGGCCTCTTTTACTGGCAGCGGCTGTGCAGTATCTCAAGCATCTGCCGATATGATGGCCGACCTCATTACCGGCGAATCCGTAAAAGAGGCTAAGCGTTTGGTTGGCTTGTTTCTTGGAATGATCAAAGGAGAAACCCTTACCGAGGAAGATAAGGAAGACCTCGACGAAGCCGCTGAGCTTGAGTCGATTTCTCGCATGCCTGCTCGAGTGAAATGCGCTGAGTTAGCTTGGCGCACACTTGAAAAACTGCTAGCCGACAAATAAGGTGTCCCGTTTACCGATCACAGAGTCAAGTAAGGCGAAGCTTCGGCTTCGCCTTACTATTTCGTACTAAAGTAACTGTAATGCGACGTCATGTCGCTTTTATTAATTTGAACCCAGATAAGGGGGCTGCCCATGGAGATGATAGGATTTTTGATCCTGTTCCCGTTGGTAATTGCGGGCTTGCTGGTGGTGATACGCAAGACGAAGCCACGCAACGTAATCGTATGCGTCGGTTCCGCAGTCATCGCCATAGCATCTATTGCCTTGGTTGTTGTGAATATTGGAACGACCGGTACGTATTTTACGTTCCAGTCAGACATCGTTAATTACGCATGTCTTGGCATTAGCGTGCTTATCGGCATTGTCATCATCTGTTTCGGCGTAAAGTACAAGAATGTTCCAGCCCTTGTATTGGCTATTGTTCAGCTTGGCGGCTCGCTGGTGTATGAGTTTTATTTTGCACATGATCTTATGTGCTACAAGGCCTTATACATCGACTCTCTGTCTTTGATCATGGCATTGATCATTGGCATCATCGGAACTGGAATCTGCGTATATTCCATTGGCTATATGCATGATTTCTATTTCGGTATCCATCACCCCGATACCGAACAACCCGATCGCAGGCCTACGTTCTTCGCATTGATGTTTGTATTTCTTTCCGCAATGTACGGCATTATCTTCTTTAATAATTTGATTTGGCTGTTCACTGCATGGGAGGTAACCACCCTTTGCTCTTTCTTGCTTATTGGGTTCACCAAAACTGACGAAGCTATTGCTAATTCATTTCGCCAAATCATTATGAACCTCGTTGGCGGTATTGCGTTCCTGGGCGCGCTTTACTATCTGGCTATCAACTTCCAGTGCATCGATTTCACTGACTTCATCGTGTTTGGCACAGTTGCTCCTGCTCTTGTTGTTCTGCCGCTTACTTGCTTCAGCTTGGCCGGCATAACGAAGGCCGCGCAAATGCCTTTCCACACATGGCTGCTAGGCGCTATGGTTGCCCCGACGCCCACCTCTGCATTGCTGCATTCGTCTACCATGGTTAAAGCAGGCGTATTCATGCTTATCAAGTGCGCACCTATTTATGCAGTTTCATTTGCTCCTTCTATCCTGGTTATCCTGGTTGGTGGCATTACCTTCCTTCTTTGTTCGTTCATGGCAATCTCCCAATCAAATGGAAAGCGCGTACTTGCCTATTCAACCATTGCAAATCTTGGCTTGATTACCGCATGCGCTGGCGTTGGCACAGCGGAAGCTATTTGGGCAGCAGTGTTCTTGGTTATCTTCCACGCCATCGCTAAGAGTCTTTTGTTCCTTTGCGTAGGTACGGCAGAGCATCATATTGGCTCTCGAGACATTGAAGATATGGACCTGCTTTTTGAACGCATGCCACGTCTTTCGCGCATGATGATCGTCGGTATCATGATTATGTTCTTGGCTCCCTTCGGCATGCTTGTCGCTAAATGGGCAACACTGGTAACGTTCGTCGACACTCGTCAATTCGCGCTCTTGTTGATGCTTGCTTTTGGCTCTGCTGCTACATTCATGTTTTGGGCAAAGTGGATCGGCAAGCTTGCTGGCATTACTGGCACTCCAGATAGCATTGAGCAAACCGTTCATTGGAGCGAATGGGTTGCAACGATGACGTTTACGGTTATGGCACTTGCTGCTTGCGCTGCTATCCCCTTGATTTCCGATTACCTAGTTGAGCCCTACATTGGATCGGTGCTTGGCATCGCCATTCAACCTGTTCTTGATGACGATCTCTATTTGTCAGCAATAATTGTTATTGTGCTTGCGATCGTGCTCTTAGGGGGTTTGCGCAAATTCCGAAAGAACATGCGCAAACAGGATGTATATCTTTCTGGCGTTTCCATCGACAACGAAAAGAGGGTGTTTATCAATTCGCTTTCGCAACCTATGGAGGCAACCGCTCGAAACTGGTATCTTGAACCGATTTTCGGCGAAGGTAAGATCAGGCCAATCGGGACGATTGCCTGTTACCTGTTGCTTGTCGCCGCATTCGGCTGGGCCGTTTATTCTTCGCTGGTTGTAACGGGAATCTTGTAGAGAGAAGGGAAATCTGAATGGATACTATTATCACCATCCTTACAACCCTTCTTGCCTCGGCGGTTTTCGCCATCGTGGCATCCGTGCTGGGTTGTTTGCTTGCAGGCCTTGACCGTAAAATTACCGCTCGTATGCAGGGAAGGGTTGGACCGCCGATCCTGCAGCCTTACTACGACGTACGAAAGCTCTTCATGAAAGAAAATGCTGGCGTTAACTCCGCGATTGGCACCTATGTATTCTGGGCTCTAATTTTCACATTTGTTGCAGGCGGCATTTTCTTCAGTGGCGGAAACCTACTTTTATGCATTTTCGTCATTACTCTTGCTGAAATGCTGTTCATCATGGCTGCATATGCTGCTCGGTCTCCATTTGCCGAAGTTGGCGCTCATCGTGAAACCCTTCAAGTTATGGCATACGAGCCTATGGTGCTCCTGCTTGCAGTGGCATATTTCTTGGCAACTGGTAGCTTTGATGTCGAGGCCATCCTTCATGTACCTGCCCCCATAATCGGATCAACTGTTGGTGTGTTTGTAGGCATGCTCTTCATTTTGACCATCAAGCTTCGTAAGTCGCCGTTTGATCTTTCCTACTCACATCATGCGCACCAGGACTTGGTTAAGGGTGTTACCACAGAAATGTCTGGCCGGGTTCTTGGCATGGTTGACGTTATGCATTGGTGTGAAAACATACTGTTCATGGCATGGATTGCTTTGTTCTTCGTATGGAACAGTCCTGCATGCATCATTGCTGTGGTTGTGGCGTTAGCGCTGGTCTACTTCTTGGAAATCTGGATTGACAATAATTTTGCACGCGTTAAATGGCAACTGATGCTTAAGTCGGCCTGGATCGTTACTCTGGTTTTCGCAGGCATCAACATTGCTCTTCTCATATACCTGTAAGGAGAATCCATGTCTCATATCTCGAAATCTCCTTGGATCATTCATTACGATGCATCGAGCTGCAACGGCTGTGACATCGAAGTCCTTGCCGCGCTGACGCCGCTCTATGATGCAGAACGATTTGGCGTGGTGAACACCGGCAACCCCAAGCATGCTGATATCTTCTTAGTTACCGGCAGCGTCAATGAGCGAAATATTGATGTGGTCAAGGAAATCTATGACCAAATGGTTGAGCCTAAGGTTGTAGTCGCTTGTGGAATATGCGCATGTTCTGGCGGTATATTCCACGATTGCTACAACGTAATTGGTGGAGTGGATAAAGCAATTCCAGTTGACGTGTATGCTCCTGGTTGCGCGGTTCGGCCAGAAGCCATCATTGATGCAGTTGTTGAAGGCGTTGCTGTTCTTGAGGAAAAAGCAAAAAAGATCAAAGAGCAGAAAAGGGGTGCATAACACATGGCAGTCAAGCAAGATTTCCGCTCGATATCGCTCGACGAGCTCATTGATATCTGCAAAGAGCGCAAAGATAACGGCTACCGTTTAGCCCAATTATGTCCCAAGCTCGAGCGAGATGATTCGATCACGCTTATTTATACTTTTATCAAAGATGCCGAAATGGTTAACTACAAGGTCTCCGGTATCAAAAAAGGCGTAACGGAGGTTCCCTCAGTTACGGAACTATTTATTGCCGCTTTTGTTTTTGAAAACGAAGCGCATGATCTTTTTGGCGTAAATATCGTTGGCAACCTTATCGATTTTCAGGGTAAGTTCTATTCTTTCGCTGAAGGAACTGAAGCACCCATGACCATCGTTACTCCAACCCAGCTTGCTGCTCGCGAAAAAGCAGCTAAGCTTGCTGCTGCGAAGGCCGCACGTGCCGCAAAGGCAAAACAGCAAGATACCGAGCCTTCAGTCCAAAGCGATGAAGAGATCGAAGCTAAACTGTCAAAAATGGACCCCGAAAAGGCCGCTAAGGTTCGTGCTGCCATGAAAGCAAAGGCGGCCAAAGCTGCTGTCGCCTCGAGTAGCGGCGATCTCGAGGATAAGCTCGCCAGCATGGATCCCGAAAAAGCTGCAAAAGTTCGTGCGGCAATGAAGGCAAAGGCAAAACGACAGGCTGAATCTGCAGCCAAGGAAGGGGAGTAGCAATGGGTAAGGCTCAAGTAATTCCCTTTGGCCCTCAACATCCGGTGCTGCCAGAACCGCTTCATCTTGATCTTGTCGTTCAGGACGAAACCGTAGTGGATGTCCTCCCTCAGATCGGTTTTGTTCATCGTGGTCTTGAAAAGCTTGTTGAGACACGGGATATCCATCAATACATTTATGTAGCAGAGCGAATCTGCGGTATTTGCGCTTTTGGCCATAGTTATGGATATGCACAGACTATTGAAAGCATGATGAACGTAGAGGTACCTGAACGCGCTGAATTCCTACGCGTGATCATGCATGAGCTCTCACGAATTCATTCCCATTTGCTTTGGATGGGCCTGGCTGCGGATGCCTTTGGCTACGAAGCACTGTTCATGCACTGTTGGCGTCTTCGCGAGCGCATTCTTGATATTTTTGAGACTGTGGCAGGTGGACGCGTTATTCTCTCATACACCCTTCTTGGTGGTGTTGCAAAGGATATCGAGGAGCCAACGCTTGCGGCAATCAAGGATACCCTCAATTCGCTGAAGAAAGAATACTCAGAAATCTGCAACGCATTCCTGAAGGATTCATCAGTGAAAAATCGAACCGTTGGCGTTGGCTTTATAGACGAAGAGCATGCACGAGAGTATGGCATGGTTGGCCCCTTTGCTCGCGCTAGCAATTTCAACAATGATGTTCGCTGCTTAGGAATTGGCGCTTACGGCAATCTCTCTTCTTTCGAGCCTATCCTCGACACCCAAGGTGATTGCTATGCCCGTATTAAAGTTCGTGCAAACGAGGTGCTTCAATCCATTGACATTGTCAACGAGCTTATCGATAAGATTCCAGATGGATCCATCCTGAATCCCGTAAAGGGAGCCCCCGATGACGGCGCTGAAGCCTCTAGCATTTTGGAGCAACCACGAGGCGAGGTGTATTACTACGCAGCGGGCAATGGCACCAAGTATCTTGAGCGTATGCGCATCAGAACACCTACTTCTCAAAATATCGCAGGTATGACCATGGCGCTAAAGGGATGCGAAATCTCTGACGTCAACATGATCGTCCTTACAATCGACCCCTGCATTAGCTGCACAGAAAGGTAAGACCTATGGGTGGTTTCAAACTTGGCAAAATGACCCTTCGGTCTCTTTTTGGAAAACCGGAAACAGTTCGGTATCCGTTTGAGGAGCCTGAACATCCTGCTGCACTGAGGGGAAAAGTTGCCTTTAGTGCCGAAAACTGTATCTACTGCGGTATCTGCGAGAAGCGCTGTCCGACTGGCGCTATATCGGTTAACAAGAAAGATGGCACCTGGTCGATCAATCATTTTAAATGCATTCAATGCGACACTTGCGTCCGCGAGTGTCCAAAAGGCTGCCTCTCCATGGATCCCGTTCTTGTTCATCCTTCTAAGGTAAAAGAAGTGGAAATCTTCAAAAAACCCGAATTAAGTGAAAAGGAAAAGGAAGAGCTGGCAAGGAAAGAAGCGGAGAAAGCTGCTAGAATCAAAGCAGCGAAAGAAGCAAAAGCAGCCAAAGCCGCTGCCGCTAATGAATCAAACGTCTAGCAAGTTGCCTCTTAGCTTTTAACGGTACATTTTGGGAACCGGGCCATTGGGCCCGGTTCTTGCGTGGGGGACTTATATGGGACAAAGCACCGACTATAATGTTAGCGATAAGGTTTTCACTATCCCAAATCTGCTATCCGCGATTCGCCTTTGCATGATCCCCGCCTTCCTGCTTCTTCTTTTCCACGGCTATAATCTGACCGCTACTCTTGTGTTTGCTGTTGCTGCATCAACCGACTGGGTTGATGGTCAAGTTGCGCGTCGAACCAATTCTGTTTCCAAGCTCGGTCAACTTCTCGATCCTTTTGTCGATCGTCTCCTTATGATTTCTGGCGTGCTGGGGCTGTTCTTGGTTGGACGCCTTCCTCTTTGGATTATCGTCTTTGTGGTGGCGCGCGATCTTCTTATGCTTGTTGGCGGAAGCTATCTTCTATCTCGATGGAAGGTTCGTGTGCCGGTTATTTATCTAGGCAAGTTCGCTACTACTTGTCTCTATATCGGTTTTGCGGGAATTCTACTTAATGCTCCTCTGTTTGAAGGTTTAGGCGTGGTTGGGGTCTCGTGGTTACCTGGGCTTTGTGTTGGCTTATACTCATGGGGCTTCTGGTTTGCCTATTTGGGGTTGATTTTGAGCATAATTACCACCTCCTACTACATTGCAAAAGGCGTTAGTGGTATGAAGGCGGCTATGGCGCTAGAAAATGAGAACGGATCCTCTACTGATATTCCCCAATAAACTATGACTGACAAGAGAAAAAATACTCCCCGTAAACCAGATGCAGCACATCGTCAGTCCCGTTCGCAAAAAACCAGCCAGAGGCAGTCTCGAAGCGACTCAACTACCGGTCGATCGAACCAGTATTCATATCCACCTCGTAGGCCAGCAAGCCCCGAACCCGTCGATCGCACCCTTCGCTCTTCTGAACGAATTAATCGCATACGTGAACAAGGCGCTAAGCGAACGCAAGTACAAGCCCCTAAGTATCCAGTGAGCCAAGCGGGAAGGAATCAGCAGAAGCCAGCTGCTAGCCGTCCTGCAACCAACCCTGAACGCAGGCAAAGCTCTTCTACGCAAATAACGCGCTCGCCATCGCGTGCTGGTGCGGGATCCCCACGCACCGATAATTCACGAAGAGCATCCAGGCAAAACGAAGCCGTTCCTCACAATCGCTCAAACGTTTCACGACGTCAACAACAATCTAATGACCCAAGGCATTCTGCGCCAACCTTGGGTCAGTCGCGCCTCACTGATAACATTTATTCCCAAAACCGAGCCGGTGGAAGCGTGCCTTCCTCAAAGAGCGCCCCCATTCGCGTATCGCATGCTGCCA
>ERZ506977.547-NODE-547-length-19716-cov-9.789583_pt1 | contig 19716 bp, 17 predicted proteins | sample MGYA00513168_ERZ506977 | MGnify/ENA metagenome assembly ERZ506977
GCTTTCACCAGACTATACTATACACGCCGAACTGGCGCACAACTTAAGAACCCTCCGGCCCGAAAGGGCCGGTCAATCTTAAGAACCTTTTCCTCCTTAAGAACCTTTCCCTCTGAACCTTTTCCTCTGCCCCCCTGAGCGCCAGCGAACACAACTTTTCTCCCATAGCCTTTCCAAAGCGTGGTATAATAAAAAAGCATATAACGAAAAATTTTCGGTATGAAAATCGTTCCGGCATGCCGGGACAGTTACAGGGGGAGATATTTTGTTAGCATCCAGATTATACAGTCCTACTTTACGTGAATTACCGGCTGATGCCGTGGTGGTAAGCCATCAGTACATGCTGAAGGCCGGTATGATGAGGAAGATTGGAAACGGGATTTATTCCTTCCTTCCTTTGGCATGGCGTTCTATCCAGAAGGTGGAGAAGATTATCCGCGAGGAAATCAATAAGACCGGCGCCCAGGAAATCATGATGCCTATTGTGCAGCCGGCGGAGCTGTGGCAGAAGACAGGCCGCTGGGATGTGTTCGGACCGGAGATGTTCAAGCTGAAGGACCGGAATGACCGGGAATACTGCCTGGGCCCCACTCATGAAGAGCTGGTGACTTCCCTGATTCAGATGGACACCACTTCCTACAAGCAGCTTCCCGTTTCTGTGTACCAGATCCAGAATAAGTACAGAGATGAAAAGCGTCCCCGCTTCGGTCTTATGAGAAGCCGCGAATTCATTATGAAGGATGGCTACACTTTTGATGCCGATGAGGAAGGGCTGGATAAGCAGTACAAGCTCATGTATGATGCCTATACCCGTATTTTCACCCGCTGCGGTCTGACTTTCCGTCCGGTGATTGCAGATTCCGGTGCCATCGGCGGCAGCGGTTCCCATGAGTTCGAAGTGCTGGCTGATTCCGGGGAGGCGGATATTGTATACTGCGAAAACTGTGATTTCGCAGCCAATATCGAAGCTGTGGATCCCCTCACTGTGAAGTGCGATATCCATAATGACAAGGAAAAGGAACTGGTGGAAACACCAGGGCAGCATACTATTGAAATGGTATGCGATTTCCTCCATGCCCCGGTTGCCCAGTCCGTGAAGGCTGTGGTGTACAATGTGGACGGTCTGGTGGTACTGGCCATGGTTCGTGGCGATCACGAAGTGAATGAAACGAAGATCCAGCATATTTACAATGCCATCAATGTGGATATGGCTTCCGATGAGGATTTGAAGAAGGTGGGCCTCACCGCCGGCTATATCAGCCCCATCGGCCTGAAGCGGACGAAGGACTTTGATATCCTGGTGGATCCTACGGTGATGGAAATGCAGGATGCCTGCTGCGGCGCTAATGAGAAGGATAAGCATTACATCCATGTGAACCCGGCTCGCGATTTCACCGATGTCCGTGTGGAAACCATCCGCCAGATCCAGGAAGGGGATGTATGCCCTCACTGCGGCGGCAAGATCGTCCGCTGCCGGGGAATCGAAGTAGGCCAGGTGTTCAAGCTGGGCACCAAGTACAGTGAAGCCCTCCATGCTACGTTCCTGGACAATCAGGGGAAATCCCATCCTTTCGTTATGGGCTGCTACGGCATCGGCGTCACAAGGACCGTGGCTGCGTCCATCGAACAGAACCATGACGATGATGGCATTATCTGGCCGGTAGCAATTGCGCCCTATGAAGTGGTCATCGTTCCGGCCAACAACAAGTCCGAAGAAGTGATGGCAGCAGCCAGAAAGCTCTATGAGGACATGGAAGACGGCAGGGATGAAGTGGTGCTGGATGACCGGAACGAAAGGGCAGGCATCAAGTTCAAGGATGCAGACCTCATCGGCTATCCGGTACGGGTGACCATCGGTAAGAAATGGCAGCAGTCCGGCTGCGTGGAAATTAAAATCCGCCGGTCCGGTGAAGTGGTGGAAGTGCCTCTGGAAGAAGCAAAGGACAAGGTTCTGGAAATTCTGAAGACCCTTCGCGCCAATAATCAGTAAATCCCATTTCTTCCTGAGGGGAGTGGACTGTTATGGAAGATAAAGAATTAGCGGATTTAAGAAATTCCGTCAGGACCATTGACAAGGAGCTGGCCGCCCTTTTTGAAAAGCGGCTGGCCCTTTCAAGAAGTATTGCCCAGTGCAAAATCAAGGCGGAAATCCCTGTGTTTGACGGTAAAAGGGAAGAAAAGAACATCGAGGAGGTCTCCCGGCTCATAGAAGATATGTCTGCCCGGCCTGATTTCGTCCGCTGGTACCAGATGCTCATGGATATCAGTAAAAAAGTGCAGAATCGTTTCATCAGGGGAGAAGAAAAATGACAGAAGAGCTGCGGGGCACCGTAAGGAAAATCATATTTTCCAGCGATGACGGCAGGTTCTGCGTATTCCTCCTGGAAGATAAAGAGAGCAGGAAAATCATGACTGCCGCATATCGGGGCCCGGCCCCCTATGTGGGTCAGCCGGTGCTGCTTCGGGGATGTTGGGAACGGCATCCCCGTTTTGGCATGCAGTTCAAGTGCAGCAGCCTGGAAAATGTGAAGCCTGAGGAATCGGAGGAAATCAAGCAGTTTCTGGCCTCCGGGCTCATAGAAGGCATCGGTCCGTCCATGGCAGGAAAAATTGTGGATCGTTTCGGCAGAAAAACCATGGAGGTCTTTGAGAAACATATTGATGATTTAAGAAAGGTGCCGGGCATCGGGAAAAAGACGCTGGAAAAGATTAAGAATTCCTATGAGCAGATCCGGGAAGAACAGTCTCTCATCATGTTTCTGCAGTCTCTGGGAATTTCCGAACGGTTTGCTTCGGATATCCACAAGAAATACGGCGATGAAACGGAAGAGGTGCTGACCTATGACCCGTATCGCATGGTGCGGGACATACCGGGACTTGGGTTTCAGGAGGTAGACCGGATAGCCCTTGCCAGGGGCATAGCCCCCGACGATTCGGACCGTGTGGTGCATGGTATAGAGTATATGATTTCCCGGGCCCTCATGCAGGGCCATGCCTGTGCACCGGAAACTTCTGTTTTCAGGAATGCCTCCCTCACCCTGGGGGTGACGGAAGATATCGTGGCGGCTGCAGGGAAGGAGGCCATTGATAGCGAATACATTCCTTCGGTGCTCTGGGAAGAAAAGCGATACCTTTACCTCCCTTCCCTTTACGAGGCGGAAACTGAATCGGCCCGCCGCATCCGGACTATGATGGACGCAAGTCCCCTGGGATCCTCGAAGCTGGCTGTTGAAAAATTTGAAAGAGAAAACCATCTGACTCTGGCGGAAAAGCAGAAGGAAGCAGTGCAGAAGGCACTGGAATCGGGGGTACTGGTTATCACCGGCGGTCCTGGTACAGGAAAAACCACCCTGGTCCAGGCTATTATTGCTGCTGCCCGTCAGTTTGAGCTGAAGGTGCGCCTCATGGCGCCTACCGGCCGGGCAGCCAAAAGACTTTCCCTTTCCAGCGGCGTGGAGGCGGATACCATCCACAAAGCACTGGAAGCAGAGCTTCATGACAGCGGCAGAACTTTTTTCAATAGGAATGAGTCCGATCCCCTGAAGGAAGATCTGATTATCGTAGATGAAGCGTCCATGATGGATATTTCCCTGTTCTACCATCTACTCTGCGCCTTGAAGGAAGGGGCAAGGCTTATCCTGGTGGGGGATATAGACCAGCTGCCGCCGGTGGGACCGGGCTCGCCGCTGAAGGATCTTATCGAATGGGGAGAAGTGCCGGTGGTACGGCTGGAGCATATTTTCCGTCAGAAAGAAGGAAGCGGCATTATTGACAACGCCGCCCGCATCCGGGAAGGGGAACTCTGCTATCCCGATGAGCAAGGTGAATTTTCCATTTACTATGCCTCTTCAGAAATGGATGCGTTCGGCGCGGTGATGAACCTCTGCCGTCAGCTGGATTACGGAAGTGAAAAGAAGAAAATGTCTATGCAGGTCCTTTCACCCATGTACCGGGGCACCTGCGGCGTGGACCATCTGAACCATGCCATCCAGGAGCTGGTCCACGGTCATCCACTGGAGGGCGGTGCCCATTTTTTCCCCGGCGATAAGGTCATGCAGAAACGGAACGACTATGAAAAAGGGGTGTACAACGGGGATCTGGGTATTGTGTGGGCCGTGGATAAAAATAAGATTTTCGTGCGTTTTGATGGCAGAGAAGTAGTCTATGAAGGGGAAGACAGAAACAGCATCCAGCTGGCCTATGCCGCCACGGTACATAAAAGCCAGGGCAGTGAATATGACACAGTGATTCTGGTGCTTCTTCCCACCCAGAGTATCATGCTGAAACGGAACCTGATCTATACCGGCGTCACCAGGGCGCGGAAGAGGACCATCCTTATTTCCACGGAAGACGCCATTGCCCGGGCGGTGAGCCGGCAGGACACCGCCAGCCGCTACAGCCTCTTCCTGCCTCTTCTGAAAGGGGAGGCAGAGGAATGAAACTTTTTCACGACCTGGCAGACATTTTTTATCCCACCACCTGTCCCGGCTGCGGGAAGGTGGTGGAAAGGGACAGAGGCTGGTGCGAGGATTGTCTGAAAAGGGTATGGAACCCCAGACTTTTAAACTCTTCCCACACCGACCATCTCCATGGCTGCTACACCCTCTGCAACTACGAGGGAGCGGTGCGAAAAATCATTATCCAGCTGAAATACGGGGGACGGATAGACAGAAAAAAGGCCTTCCTGCCCCTCCTTTCCCGATTTCCCTACTGGGACAGGCTCGCCTTCTGCAGCCTGGTCATTCCGGTGCCCCTGTCTCAAAAGAAATGGGACAGCCGGGGATATAACCAGGTGGATATGATGTTTGAAGAGTGGATGGAAAAAGCAGGAAAGAAATACCTGCCAAGGGGCCTTGTACGCTTCCGCGCCGCCGAAACCCAGTCTCTCCTCTCCCGAAGTGAAAGATATGACAACATTAAAGGCATATTTCATATCAATAGAAATGTTGACGTCAGGGGGAAATATATCCTTCTGGTAGACGATGTCTACACGACCGGTGCCACCATGGAATCTGCCGCCCATGAGCTGAAAAGGGCAGGGGCCGCTTCAGTGACCGGCCTTACCATAGCCAGCGGAGCCATGTAAAGAAAGAAAGGACTAACCTATGCAAATAAAAAACAGCACAGCCTTGAAGGAAAGAGTTCTGGATCTTTGGAAGACCTATCTCCTTTCCGTGTCGGCCCAGGACATGCTTCTTGGCGAGGTGTCGGATCATCTCTATGTAGGAGATGTGGATTTCAGGAACCTTGCTGCCAAAGGGGAGAAAGCGCCCGTTTCTTCCTATGTGGATATCGGATTTTCCGACGATATCGGCGAAATGGCTTATGAGCTGGCCCAGGGGGGAGAAGAGATGAGACCCTATTCGGAGCTTTCCCTTTTCATGAAGGAAGAGGAAATAGGGGATGCCCTCTATGATTATCTTTTATCCCATATTACCATGCACAAAGCTTCTGATATTCTGGATAATCCCTACTATCGGCAGGTGAAGGTCAGCGGAAAGACCAGGGAGGGCCATATTACCCTGACTGTGAATGATTACCTGCCGGGAGAGCTGATTCAGACCTGGCACGAGGGATTCCAAAAGGAGGATCCCTTTGCCTACGGTAAAGCCGCCTTCTTTGACAGCCGGGTCGTATTTCCTGTGCTTCTGGAAAACGGCGGCGTCTGGATGAGCGTGGTTTTAAGTGAAATCGAATCCATGAAGGAGCCTTTGGAAAAGGCGAAGGGAAAGGTCATCACCTATGGCCTTGGTCTTGGCTACTACACCTTCATGGCTTCTGAAAAGGAAGATGTGGAATCGGTGACGGTGGTGGAGCTCAATCCGCACATGATTGCCCTCTTTAAGAAAGAACTGCTGCCTCAGTTTCCTCATAAGGAAAAGGTGCACATCGTAGAAGGAAACGCTTTGACCTATATCATGGCCCAGGAAGACGCTGCCTTCGACTATGGGTTTAGCGACTTCTGGGGCGGCCTGTCTGACGGCCTTCCTTTGTATCTTTCCTTTGCCAAAGGCTGTGCCCGCTTCCGTCACACCATCCATGACTACTGGATAGAAAATACCTTCATTGATTATTATTTCCGTCCGGCTGTCATGATTTTTCTTATGGAGAAAGTGCTGGGCCGGAAAGAAAGGCCACTGGATCAGGGAAAGAAGGCTTCCGGAATTCTGAGGAAATTCATTTCCTTTCTGGAAAAGGAACCTTTCACGCTGGAAAAGGAAGAAGATATATACCATCTGCTGGACACGAAGACCCTGGTCAGGGTTGTCCGAAAATTTGCAGCCTGCTGCTTGTAATGAAAGGGGAAAACATTGCTTAGAAAATTAACAGCAGCCGTCCTCCTGGCCCTGGTCTTTCCGGCGGCAGTCATGGCCGATGGCCCCGTGCCTGTCAAAATGAAGGGCAGCGATTTCAAAAATTTCAACGCCTATGAAGTGGATGGCACCTTGTATACGGCACCGGTGGTTCTTACCAAAGGGGGAAAGTGGAAGCTTTCCTGGGAGAAGGATAAACTTTATGTAGAACTCACTCCGGCGGCCATGAAAAAAGAAGAAAAGGTGGAAATTCCCTATAAGGAACTGGAGGGAAACAGGTATGTGGATTTTTCCTTCTTCAGCAGGGAAGCAGGCCTTTCCTATACCTATAAGCCGGGGAAAAAAGAACTGACCATCAAAAAGGTGAAGGACAAGAAGGTAAAAGAAACGAAAAAGGAGGCCCCCGAAAGGCCTCTGGTTCTCTGGGACATCAACTACTCCTTCCGCAGCGAAAATTCCGATTTCTCATCTCTTTCCGGCACCCCGATCCTTTCGCCCACCATGGGAAGCTATAAGGACGTGGAAGAAAATAAATACAGCTGGAACTTTGACTACCTCAAAAGGGCCCGGCAGGCAGATATGAAGGTGATGCCCCTCATTCACAATGATTTCGACGTCAAAACCACTTCCCTTTTCATGCATAACCGGCAGAAACAGGAAGAATTCATTTCCCGCATGGCTGCCCTCTCTGAAGTATACGGCCTTTACGGGTATAATGTGGATTTTGAAAATATGGACCCCAAAGACAGAGACCTTTTCACAGAATTCATGAAAAATTTCGTCCTTCCCCTTCATGAATCAGGAAAGAAGCTCACTGTGGACATTACGGTTTACAACGCCGGCTCTCCTACCTGGAGTCTCTGCTATGACCGGGAGAAACTTTCAGAATTCTGCGACTATGAAATCATTATGGGCTACGATGAAACCCCCAGAACCAGTCCCTATGCCGGCTCTGTTTCCTCCTACGGCTGGCTGGATAAAAACATACAAAAACTGATCACCATGGTTCCTCCGGAAAAACTGGTCCTGGGCCTTCCTTTGTATACAAGAATCTACGAAGGAAATCCGGGATACATGAAATCCAAAGTTCTTGCCATGAAGGACCAGGAGGCTCTCATAAACCGGCATGGCCTCAAACCTGTCTGGCAGCCCGATGCCAGACAGTACACCCTCACCTGGAGACAGGGGGGAATTCTTCATCGGACCTACCTGGAAGAAGAACGTTCCCTCAGAGCCAAGGCAGCATTGGAAAAAGAATATCACCTTGCCGGTCTTGCCTTCTGGAGATACGGCTTTGAGAAGAAGGGGATATTTGAGGAAATAGGGAAAGAAGCAAAAGAAGCTGAGAAATACACGCTCCCGGGGCGTGTCAGACAATAAAAAAGCGCCTGCTTTGGCAGGCGTTTTTATGTGGGAATCGTATTGCTGTGGAAGAGCACTTTCAGGAAGGCCGATACCACTTCGGGGTCAAAGAGGATGCCGGAGCCGGTCATGATATCCCGGGATATTTCATTCATGTCCTTTGTTTTGAAGTCCGGGGAGGAGTACACCATGTCATCGTAGTAGCTGGTTACGGAGATGATTCTGGCTCCCAGGGGGATATTTACATTCTTCAGATGCTTCGGATATCCCGTGCCGTCCCATCGTTCGTGGTGGCAGCGGATATAAGGGAGAAGGTCCTGACAGCCAGGCACCGATTCCAGCATGTTGGCCCCAAGCTCCGGATGCTTTTTATAGAGGGAAAGTTCTCTTCTGGAAAGATAGGGGACCTTGGTCAGAATGTGATTGGGAATGGTCAAAAGTCCGATATCGTGAAGGAGACCGGCATAGCGGATCAGGGTGATTTCATTGGCCGGAAGTCTCATATAGACGGCGGTGGCGCCGGCATAGTTGGCGACCCTTACGGAGTGGTCATAGAGTTCTTTTGATTTTAAACGAAGGAGTTCAATAAAATGGGTGGTTATCATATCAAGTGTATTCTGCGTTTCCCTGAAAGTATCGGGGCTTTGGAAAAGTGATGAGCTGTACATAGTTTTTTCCGTTCCAGGGAAGCAAGGATTTTGGATTTGATTTGGTTTTTATGAAATCAATTTGCAAGAATCGGTGCTTCCTTATCTGTCATTAAAAAAGCAGCCTTTGGAAGGCTGCTTAAGAATGTCTAAAGAGCCTAAGTCGTGATTTTATTTCGTTTCATCCAGGCTGTCATGTAGGAGCAGTCTGATTTGACAGGGTGGCGGTTTTCAGAAGCCCAGCGGTAGAAAGCTTCAGCCAGACTTGCCGCAATACCTCTTCCGCCCAGTGCTTCGGGCACAATCGTATGGATAACGGTTACGGTTCCGTTATCTTCTGTATATTCCAGATAGGCCCGGCCTTCCGGGTAATTGATTTCAAACATATGAGCTTTAGTATCGTGAGTTATCATGGTCCACCTCTTATTATTACAATGATATTTTACATAAACTGGACTCAAAGGTCAAAGGAATGTTTATTTGGGAGTGGGGTTGGGGGCTGTCGGCTGTCGGCTATCGGCTGTCGGCCTTGGCGGGACTCAAGCAGCACATAGCAAGCTCCGCCGCTAACCCTTGTTTCCCCTTGAGGGGAAGGCCCGCGCAGCGGGAAAGGGTGTACGAGAGTAAGAATGAATATGATACTCGATGTGGACGTGACCGCCGAAAGGCGGCATTATAATACTCATCGCCCAAAGGGCGATACCACAACCCTCGGGGCCAAAGGCCCCGTCAAACTTACGAACCCTCCGGCCCATAGGGCCGGTCAATCTTAAGAACCTTTTTCTGGGAACCCTCAGAACCCGGGACACAAAATGTCCCTCTTTTACAATTTCCCCATTGACATGGCTGCCCAAGGCGTGTATACTACTTTCTAACTAAAAAGTACCTGCATGGAACGAGACAGAAATGACGGAATCCCTTTCAGAGATCCGGTGGATGGTGAAAACCGGAAGGCGCTGTCGTTTTACTCACTCGCGAGCTTCCCGGCCGAACGGAGTAGGCCTGGCGGATGTCCCCGTTATGGATAGGCCCGACGCAATGAAAAACGTTCATTGATGCGGCAGAGTGATAAGTACAAGGTGGTACCGCGCAAGGATGCGCCCTTCAGAATTGATTTCTGATGGGCGCTTTTTGATTTCCTGCAGGGATGGTACAAATGAAGGAGTGAAGCAGTATGGAAGAGAAAAAAGGTATTTTTGGAGGGGCCCTGGGGAGGATGATTCTTCCCGGCATTATCCTGCAGTCCGTGCTCATCGGCGGCGGGTATGCTACAGGCCGTGAAATCGTGGAGTACGGCGCCAAGTTCGGTGCCATGGGCTGGCTTTCCGGGCTGGCTACATTTGTGGGATTCGCCCTGGTGGCCATTCTGTCTTTTGAACTCATCCGCCTTTATAAAGTGTATGATTTCAAATCGTTCCTGAAGGAATTAATCGGGCCCCTGTACCATGTCTTTGATTTGGTGTACCTGCTTTTCATGGTCATCATCATTGCGGTCATGTCTTCTGCCACCGGCGCGGTGGTGGAGCAGATGACGGGGCTCAATTACTGGTACGGTGTCGGTGCCATTACGGTGATTGTAGGCGTGCTCAACTACTATGGGGAAAAGATTATTTCCTATTTTGAAACTATTGGTACCGTGCTTCTTTACATCGGTTATATTTCCTTCTCTGCGCTGGTCATCAGCCATGGGGGAGCCCATATTTCCGAGGTCATGGCATCCGGCGATCATTCCTTTGTGCCCGATGCCACTGTGGGAGCTGCCCTTTGGACAGGCATTCTCTACATGGCCTATAATCTGGTGGTCTTTCCGGCATCCTTCTTCACCATCAAGGCCCAGAAGAGCCGCAAGGACACCATTATCAGCGGCATCATTGCAGGCCTGCTCATGATTATCCCCTGGTTCATGACCTACTATGCAGTCATGGCCTTCTACCCTGACAAAGCCGTGCTGGCATCGCCGGTGCCCTGGGTGGCTATGATGCAGGCGGACAATGCGCCGGGCTGGCTGCTTTTCCTCTTCAGCATCGTCATGGGCTGGACTCTGATTGAAACGGCCACCGGCATTATCCATGCCATGCTGGAACGTGTGGACAGGGGTCTTGCGGATACGGGAAGAAATCCCCTCACCCGTCAGCATCGCGGCGCGCTCACTGTCATTATCCTGGTGATTTCAGTGGCCTTCGCCAAAATCGGCATTATCGACCTCATTGCCAAAGGCTACAATGCCCTGGCCTATGCCTTCATCCTTCTCTACCTGGTTCCCCTTCTCACCGTCGGTGTTTACAAGATTGTGAAGAAATCTTCCGGTAAAGAAGAAACAAAAGTAATTCCTGCAGAAATAGCCAAATAACGGCAGCAAAACGGCGCCTTTGAAAAGGCGCCGTTTTTTAGTATCGGCAGCTGCAGGGCGGGCACAAGGGTAAGAAGCAAAAATGACACAGGCCGCCGATTGGCGGTCAGGATAGCGATGGAGCATCCTATCGGTACTCTGCCCCCGTACACCCTTTCCCGCTTCGCGGGACTTCACCCACAGGGAAGCGTGTCACTGGATTCGCGGGTCGCTTCTCTCCCCTATGAATCCAGTTCCCTTGCCACCTCAAGGGGAAACGAGAAAATAGGTGGCACTGGATATTGTGTCACATATGACACAGACAGCCAATCCCGTAACGTTCTTGCGTCCCCTTTAGGGGAAGAGGGCCACGAAGTGGCGAAGGGATGTACGGTGGTAAGAATGATTATGATACTCGATGTGGACGTGACCGCCGCAGGCGGCATTATAAAATTTGCGGCGAAGCCGCCACCACAACCCTCGGCCTGAAAGGCCGTCAAACTTAAGAACCCTCCGGCCTATAGGGCCGGTCAATCTTAAGAACCTTCCCCTCTGAGCCTTTTGAACCTTCACACCGAAGGCGTGTCCAATGGTAAGAAGCAAAAATGACACAGGCCGCCGATTGGCGGTCAGGACCGCGATGGGGTGTCAAATCGGTGCTCTGCCCCGTACACCCTTTGCCTCTTCGAGGCGTTCCCCTCAAGGGGAAACGAGGGATCTGAGGAGAAAAACAGAGAGTCATATATTTCATGTACCATTCCGCAGTTTCCCCCTTTGGTGGTGAACGCAGTGAGCCAATCACCAGAATGCTTAACATGCTATATGACGCAGAAAGCCAATCCCGTAACGCTGACTTTATACTCATCGCCCGCAGGGCGCCACCACAACCCTCGGGGCCAAAGGCCCCGTCAAACTTAAGAACCCTCCGGCCGCGAGGCCGGTCCATCCTAAGAACCTTCCCTTCCGAACCTTCTGAACCCTCTGAACCCTTTGAACCCGGGCCGCGGAGCGGCCCCATGCCCCTATTTTATGCATAACTTCTTTAGGTACTCATAGAAAATTTCGATATCAGCGATCTAACACAATTTATACCTTGCGGGAATAGGGGTTTTGATATAGAGTATATATTAATAAACCAGTAACCCAGTATAAAGGGTACACTTATAGAACGAATGTAAATTCAGGGATAAGGGGAGATGGGTATGGCTTTACCGGCATTGCTTTTTGCGCTGCCTCTGGTGACGGCACTGATTCTTCTGGTGAACCGGAATCCGGCGGTGAGGAATACGCTGGTCCGTGTGTCGGCGCTTCTGATGGGGGTCCTTTCTGTGGCTGTAGGGGTCATGTATTTCGGACATCCTTTCAAAATCGGTGTGGATTCTCCGCTGGTGCGGTTTCTGATGATGGCTGTGGACGGCCTGGCTGCACTGACGGTTCTTTATTTCTGTGTGAAATACAAGCGCTATCTCACCGCCCTGCTGGGGCTTGCCCAGTTTTTCCTGATTGTGGCCTTTGAGTTTCATGCAGGCAGCTATGCCCGGTCGGTGTGGGATTTCAATATCGACAATCTGTCCATTATCATGATTCTCATTGCCGGCATCATTGGCGGTCTCATTGCGGTGTATTCTCTGGGGTACATGGCGGTGTATCACAGGAAGCATGTGGATGTGAAGGACCGCCGCTCTTTCTTTTTCTTCGTGGTGTTCCTTTTCCTGTCAGCCATGTTCGGCCTGGTCATGTCCAATAATCTTCTGTACATGTACACTTTCTGGGAAATCACATCGCTCTGTTCTTTCCTTCTCATCGGCTATTCCGGTACCAATGAGGCCATCCATAATTCCTTTAAGGCCCTGTGGATGAATCTTCTGGGAGGATTGGCCTTTGCCATGGCCATTACCTATCTGGGAGAGCATTTCTATACTCTTGAAATTTCCCAGCTTCTTTCCATGGGCATGCAGGGGATGCCTGTGGAGCCGGTGGTGGCGCTTCTGGTGTTCTGCGGTTTTACGAAGTCTGCCATGATGCCTTTCTCCGGCTGGCTTCTGGGGGCCATGGTGGCGCCTACGCCTACGTCGGCCCTGCTCCATTCTTCTACCATGGTGAAGGCCGGGGTGTTCCTCATTATCAAGCTGGCGCCTATTCTTGGAAATAACCACGCCGGCATTATGGCCATGCTGGTTGGGGGCATTACGTTCTTCTTTGCTTCCTGCGCCGCCATTTCCCAGTCCGACGGGAAGAAGGTGCTGGCTTATTCCACCATTTCCAACCTGGGCCTCATCGTGTGCTGCGCCGGCACCGGTTCCTATGAAGCAGCCTGGACGGCGATTATGATCGTCATTTTCCATGCCGTGGCGAAGAGTCTTCTTTTCCTCACCGTGGGAACGGCAGAGCAGCAGCTGGGCAGCAGGAATCTGGAAAGCTTCGACGGCATTTTCAATTCCATGCCCCGCCTGTCCCTGTGCATGGTGATCGGTATCTGCGGTATGTTCCTGGCCCCCTTCGGCATGCTGATTTCCAAATGGGCGGCCATGAAGGCCTTCGTAGACGCAGGGCAGCCCCTGCTGCTTCTGGCGCTGGTCTATGGCTCTGCCACCACCCTGTTCTATTGGACGAAATGGCTGGGCAAGATTACCACCTATATACCGACCAATGAAAACCGGGAGAAGGGCATCCTTGGAGTGGAATGGACGGCGCTGAAGACCCTGGCGGCCCTGACCCTGGTGGTGTGCGTTCTCTTCCCGCTGATTTCCCAGTACATGGTCATCCCTTATCTGGCTTTAATGTATAGAAATATTAATGATGTCATTGCCCAGTCCAACCTGTGGATTATGTCGGTGATGGTGTTCCTTCTCATTATCCTGCCGCTGCGCTTCGGCAAGAGCAGGAGGAAGAAACAGGTCATCACCAACCTGTCCGGCGAGAACCTGGGGAGCGACGTGGCTTACCGCGGCGCTGCCGGGCGGATCGTGCCGGTGCAGCTTCGGAACTGGTACCTGGAGTCCTGGTTTGGTGAAAGGCGGATGACTCTCTGGGGGTACACGGCCTGCCTGGCCTGCGTGCTCATGGAGCTGTCACTGGCAGCAGGAGGTGTGTTCCATGTCTGATTATATGATCAATGTCATCGGCGCCCTGCTGTATCTGCTGCTGGCGCCGCTTCTGGGGGGCCTCCTTTCCGGTCTGGATCGCAAGATTTCCGCCCGCATGCAGCGGCGGGTGGGGCCGCCTCTGCTGCAGCCTTTCTACGATTTCGGAAAACTTTGGGACAAGCAGCCCATAGCCGTCAATAAGGCGGAGGGATTCTATGTATTTGGTTTCCTTCTCTTCGTCCTTCTGTCCGGCGCCTTCTTCTTTGCAAGGGGCGACATTCTGCTGGTGGTCTTCACCCTGACCATGGCCAGTGTGTGCCTCATCATTGCCGCCTATGCCACTGACTCTCCCTACAGCCAGGTGGGGGCGGAAAGGGAGCTGGTGCAGACCATGGCCTATGAGCCCATGCTTCTCATGGCAGCCCTGGGTTTCTATCTGTCCGGCGGCAGTTTCAATATCCGGGAAATCATGGCCTCCGATACCATGAACATTCTGCGCATGCCCGGCATTTTCCTGGGCCTCTGCTACATTCTTCTCATTAAATTCAGAAAATCGCCCTTCGATATTTCCATGTCCCATGAAGCCCACCAGGAGCTCATCGGCGGTGTGAAGACGGAAATTTCCGGCCGCACTCTGGGCATGGTGGAAATCGCGGAGTGGTATGAAGATGTGTTCCTCCTGGGACTGGTACTTCTCTTCTTCGTCACCTCTTCCCCCTGGACTTTGATACCGGGCCTTGGCGTATGTGGTCTGGTGTTCTTCACGGGCATTCTGGTGGATAATTCCTGCGCCCGAATGAAATGGGAGAAGATGCTGGCTTCCACCTGGCTTTTCTCTTTTCTGGCCGGATTTATTAATGTGGCCTTTCTCATGTATTTCAAATAAGGAGGAATCGTTATGGGATTTGAAAAGAAATCGCCCTGGCTCATCCATTACGACGGCTCTTCCTGCAATGGCTGCGATATCGAAGTGCTGGCCTGCCTTACGCCTTTGTACGACGTGGAGCGGTTCGGCATTGTGAATACCGGGGACCCCAAGCATGCGGACATTTTCCTCGTCACCGGCGGAGTGAATGCCCAGAATCTGCCGGTGGTGCGGCAGATTTATGACCAGATGCCGGAGCCTAAAGTTGTGATTGCCGTAGGCACCTGCGCCTGCACCGGCGGCGTTTTCCGGGAATGCTACAACATGCTTGGCGGTATGGACAAGGCCATTCCGGTGGACGTGTATGTGCCGGGCTGCGCCGCCCGGCCGGAGTCCATTATTGCCGGCGTGGTGAAGGGCCTTTCGGTGCTGGAAGAAAAGCACAGGAAACTGAAAGCCACCGGAAACCACGGCGTACCTTTGGAAAAACCGAAAGCCTTTGGCACCTATGGAGAGGAGGACAAACATGAAACAGCAGGTCATTGAAATCAGGAGCGAAGACCTTCTGGAAAGGACGGCCCGTTTCAAGAAAGAAGGCTGCCGTCTGGTGCAGATCCTCTGCACCCGGGTGGAAGAGGGCTATGAGCTTACCTATACCTTTGACAAGAACTATTTCCTCTATCATCTGCGCCTGATTGTGCCCCTTTCCGGCTCTGTCATGAGTGTCACCAGCCTTTACTGGTATGCCTTCGTCTGGGAAAATGAAATCCATGACCTCTTCGGCCTGGACATCCGTTTCATTGCGCCGGAGGTGGACTACGGCGGCCATTTCTACCATCTGGCCCAGAAGACCCCCTGGCACGACCTGTCCGGCGCCGTCCATGCCAAACGGGCGGTGAAGGTCAATCTTCGGAGCGGCCTTGGCATTGATGCTTCTGTACATAAAGATACAAAGGAGGATTGATTTCAAATGGCAGAAATAACCACAGTCCCCTTTGGACCCCAGCATCCGGTACTGCCGGAACCGATTCATCTGGATCTGGAACTGAAGGATGAAAAGGTTGTCCGGGCCGTGCCCTCCATCGGCTATGTCCATCGCGGACTGGAAAAACTGGTGGAAAAGCGGGATTTCAAACAGTTCATCTATGTGGCAGAAAGGGTATGCGGCATCTGTTCCTTCGGCCATGGCTGGGGCTATGCCAAAGCGGTGGAAGGCCTCATGAACATCGAGATACCGGAGCGGGCCAGCTGCCTGCGCACCCTGTGGCATGAGCTCTCCCGGCTCCACAGCCACCTTCTCTGGTTCGGCCTGGCCGCCGACGCCATGGGATTTGAAAGCCTTTTCATGCATGCCTGGCGCATCAGGGAAATGGTGCTGGATATTTTTGAAGAAACCACAGGAGGCCGGGTCATTTTCTCGGTCTGCAAAATCGGCGGCGTAAGAAGAGATATCACCGACAGCCAGCGGAAAATGATTCTGGAAAAAATGAAGGAACTCAAAAAAGAAATCAGCCAGATGGCCATGGTATTCCTCTATGACAATACCATCCAGAGCCGTTTGGAAGGGGTAGGGGTCCTTTCCATGAACGATGCCATGGACATGGGCTGCGTAGGCCCCATGGCCCGGGCCAGCGGCCTTCCTGTAGACTACCGCATGGCTGAGGATGAAGGCTTCTACAAAAAGCTCCATTTCCATCCTGTCACTGAAACCGCCGGCGACTGCCTGGCCAGAGTGAAGGTGAGGCTGGGAGAACTGACCCAGTCCATCGACCTCATCTGCGGCTGCCTGGAACTTCTTCCGGAAGGAGCCATCGAAGCACCGGTCAGAGGCCTTCCCCCGGCAGGCGAATATTTCACCAGGGTGGAACAGCCCCGGGGCGAAGCCCTTTACTACGTGAAAGGCAACGGCACAAAGAACCTGGAACGGTTCCGCCTCCGCACTCCCACCAACGTCAATCTGGCAGCCCTGGTGAAAATGCTGAAAGGCTGCGAACTGGCAGATGTGCCAAATATCATCCTCACCATCGATCCCTGCATCAGCTGCTGTGAAAGATAAGGAGGCGTCCCATGAGTTTTCTCATTTATATGAAACAGGCCCTTTCCAACCTGTTCAAACCGCCGGTCACCACCTCCTATCCATTAAAGCCCAAAACCTTTAAGCCCCATGACCGGGGCCGGGTGATCAACGACATCAGCCGCTGCATCCTCTGCGGCCAGTGCATGCGCACCTGCCCGGCCGGTGCCATTACCGTGGACCGCACCACAGGCATATGGAAAATCAACCCCTTCGCCTGCGTCCAGTGCGCCGGCTGCGTGGAGGTATGCCCCAAGAAATGTCTCCACATGGACCCGGAAGCGGCAGCACCGGATGTGAAGAAGTCAGAAATCATCCTCCAGGTGAAGAAAGAAGACGGTGTGTCCAGAGTGCAGCGCAAGGTGGCAGCCATCAATATGGCAGAGGCCGCCATGGACGACCGGAGCCATATTGTAAACAATATTATGAAATGTATCTTCTGCGGCCAGTGCATGCGGAACTGCCCCTCCGGCGCCATTACCGTGGACCGCCGCTCCCGTACCTGGCGCATTAACCTGGAAGCCTGCGTGAACTGCGGCACCTGCATTGACAACTGTCCAAGGAAATGCCTGTCCCTGGGCTGCTACCTGGGCAATCCAAGCGAAATCACCATGAAAGGCTCCCGCCCCCCTGTAAGGCGAAGACCTTCAACGTTCGCTCCTGCGGAGAAAGAAGGGCCCCTTACATCTCCTGTCCAGGCGGCAAAGCCGGAAGCTCCGGCAGAGAACCCGATGCCTGCAGTGAAAGCGGAAGAAGCCACTGTGCCGGATACCCATATCCGGATAGAAGCGGAGAAATGTTTATTCTGCGGCAAATGCGAGCATAACTGCCCGGCTGATGCCATTTCCATAGACCGGAGAAACCGCACCTGGACCATTGACCGGGAGAAATGCATCACCTGCGGCGTCTGCGTTGACGGCTGCCCTGCCCACTGCCTCACTTTGGCGGATGCCTGGGAAGCAGGGGAGAAGAAAGAAATGAAATCCACCTACCAGGGAAAGGTCCTCCGCCGCCCGCCGGCAGGAAGAAAGCCGGCTTCCGCGCCGGCGCCTTCCCCCATAAAGGAAGAAAAAGCAGCAGAAGCTTCCACGCCGAAGCCTTCTCCTGTCAAAGAAGCGGCAACGGAAGCATCTGTGCCGGATACCCATATCCGGATAGAAGCGGAGAAATGTTTATTCTGCGGCAAATGCGAGCATAACTGCCCGGCTGATGCCATTTCCATAGACCGGAGAAACCGCACCTGGACCATTGACCGGGAGAAATGCATCACCTGCGGCGTCTGCGTTGACGGCTGCCCTGCCCACTGCCTCACTTTGGCGGATGCCTGGGAAGCAGGGGAGAAGAAAGAAATGAAATCCACCTATCAGGGAAAAGTCCTCCGCCGCCCGCCGGCAGGAAGAAAACCGGCTCCCGCGCCGGCGCCTTCCCCCGTAAAGGAAGAAAAAGCAGCGGAAGCTCCCACGCCGAAGCCGGCTCCTGTCAAAGAAGCGGCACCGGAAGCATCTGTGCCGGATACCCATATCCGGATAGAAGCAGAGAAATGTTTATTCTGCGGCAAGTGCGAGCATAACTGCCCGGCTGATGCCATTTCCATAGACCGGAGGAACCGCACTTGGACCATTGACCGGGAGAAATGCATCACCTGCGGCGTCTGCGCTGACGGCTGCCCCGCCCGCTGCCTCACTTTGGCAGATGCCTGGGAAGCAGGGGAAAAGAAGGAAATGAAATCCACCTATCAGGGAAAAGTCCTCCGCCGTCCGCCCCGTCCGGTGCCGGTCAGGAAAGAAGCGCCAAAGGACGGAGAGCCCCATGCATGAATATCCGGTGACCTTGGAAATCGTCCGCATGGCGGAAAAAACGGCCCGTGAAAAAGGGGGCATTGTAAAGGCCATCCATCTGGTGGTAGGAGAGGACTCCGGTTTCATCGGAGAATCCATCCAAATGTATTTTGATGTCATTTCCGAGGGCACCCTCTGTGAGGGCGCCCTTCTCACCATTCAGGATGTGAAGCCCAAAATGAAATGCGACCGCTGCGGCTGTCTCTTTGAAAGAAAGAAATTCTCCTTCACCTGTCCCCGCTGCGGAGGCGACGGCTCCCCCACGGACATAGGCAAGGAATTTTATATAGAATCTGTAGACCTGGAGGTTGATTGAATGCATATGGTAAAAGCCGGCGTCATGGAAGACATTTACGCCCACAATAATCACATCGCCGAACACGTAAGAGAATACCTCATGAAGAGGAATGTATATACCATCAACGTCATGGGAGCTCCGGGAACCGGCAAGACCACATCCCTGGAACAGCTCATGAAACATATGAAATCCAAAATATACGTCATTGAAGGAGACATTGAGTCCGACATCGACACGGAACGGCTTAGAAAAGAAAATGTTACCGCCGCCCAGATCAACACCTTCGGCGCCTGCCACCTGGACGCCCCCCTGGTGCACAACGCGGTGCACACCATGGATTTCAGAGAAGGCGGCATCCTTTTCATAGAAAACGTAGGAAATCTCGTCTGCCCCGCGGAACTGAACATAGGAGAAAATATCAAAATGCTCATCGTCAGCGTGGCCGACGGCAGCGACAAGCCCTACAAATACCCCCTGGCCTTTGAAAAGGCGGATATCATCCTCCTCAACAAGACAGACCTTATGCCATACCTGGACTTCGACGAAGATTTCTTCATGAAAGGCCTCCGCCACCTGAACAAACAGGCGCCGGTATTCAAGGTCAGCGGAAAAACAGGAGAAGGATATAAAGAAGCGGCAGCATGGATTGAAGAAGCCGCCGGGAAGGAAAGATAGACCTGCGGCTGCTATCTGCTATCTGCTTTCCGCTTACCGCTATCCGCTATCCGCTTACCGCGGTGTTTTATTCTGCCCCCTGCATAGGGGGAAGTCCGGCGAAGCCGGAAAGGGGGAGGCGAACGCAGTGAGCCAATCACCAGAATGCGTATCATGCCATATGACACAGAAAGGTAAATCCCGTAACGTTCTTGCGTCCCCTTTAGGGGAAGAGGGCCACGAAGTGGC
>ERZ506977.594-NODE-594-length-18550-cov-4.385726_pt1 | contig 18550 bp, 18 predicted proteins | sample MGYA00513168_ERZ506977 | MGnify/ENA metagenome assembly ERZ506977
GCCCGGGTTGGTGTTTTGACATGATGATGAAAACCCGCCATTTTATGCGAAAAGTGCTTTATCCGCGTGCTTGCCGTGCCTTTGGTTTGATTGCCTTGGGTGTTTTTGCCGTCGTGCTAAGCAGTTGGCTGTTTGCGTGGCTGGGAGCCGGTTTGAGTGACGCTTCGATTGCGAATTCTGCTAGTTCGGCTGTTGTTATCGAGAATGCAGTCGATTCCGATAAGGGCATTTTGCGCCTTGATCCCGATAAGGTGCTGGCAAGGTTCGACCAGGATGCGCCAAATTCCTTTAATGCCGAGGTTCTTGATGGATGGGGCGATTGGTATTCCCTTTCTGATGATGGGGTGATCGCGGGTTGCGTGCTTTCGTGTGACAGGGTTTCCGCGATTGGCAAAATTAGGCCCTTGCTTGAAGAGCGGGGGTGGCGAACTGTCCCGAGCGGACAGGAAACCGTACAGACTTTCGTTAAAGAAGAAGGAGAGTTCCGCTGGTTGATGCTTAACTGCGAATCGGTAGGAGCGGGCACTTCTGTGGTCGTGAACGCAAGGAGGGGGAATGGTTGATGACGGAATAGGGCGGCGACTGTGTCTTGCGGCGACCTTTTGGGACAGGATGACAGGTTTGTTCTCTCGTCGATTGCGCAACGAAGTTCTTCTGATTGCTCCTTGTCATTCCGTTCATACGTTTGGAATGGGATATGCAATCGATATCGCATTTGTCGGAAGAGAAGGAAGGGTTATGGAGTCGTATGAGAATGTTCCGCCCTGGCAATTGAGAAAATGCCCTGGTGCTTATGCGGTTCTAGAGCGAAAGGCCGTAGCGAAGAGCGATTTGAGCGGGTCCTCAGGGGAGGATCGGGTTGTTGGTTGGTTCAAAGAAGGAGATGAGATTGAATTATGCGTCAGAAAATGAGTTTTGGCGAGCTGCCTCAGGAGAGGGAGTGCTTAAGCGAAGGAGAGCCCTTGCGGATTCCTTTGGCAAGCGAGAATGCGTGCGACAACGAGCTAGGAGTTGACCCTGAGGGAATTCGGCTATCTCAGCGCCTGGAAGTGAAAACCTGTCCCGTTTGCGGTGCTCGTTGCTTTTCCGATATGGATATTTGTTACAACTGCCTCCACTCTTTTGCGCATGACAAGACGAAAACAAGGGAAGTTTCTCGAAAACAAAATGGGCGGTTTGAGACTGCGGTCTATGATGCGGACTGCAGTCCTGCGCTAGATTCTGAATCTTCGGGCAGGGAGGAAGGTGTATGCAATTTGCAAAGCAGCGGAAACGGGTCTAAGTCGTTGATGGATGAAACAGCTGGGGCTAGGATCGCCGAATGCGAGGATTCCGCCGACAATGCGAAGACATCCCTCGTGAGTCTTGGTAAAGGAGTGGAAGTAATAGTGAATATCTCCTTTGCGAAAAGCCCTTGTTCCAAGAATGGAGAGATGGCCCCAACCGTAATGATAGAAACAAGATAGAAAAAGCCCCTGCTTCTTCCGTTGATCTGCGCCCTTCGAACTCGGATTTTCATTTGCCAATCCAAATTCGGGGAGCAGATCAACACGGTGAAGCGGGGGCTTTCGTGTTGATTGATATATTTCGCCTATTTCAAGAAATCGAGCACGGCTTCTTCGATTGCGGCGGTGTTTCCTTCAATAACATCTTCGAATCGGATGGGCAACGAATCGAGCTCTGCGAGACCCTTGGGAATGTTGTGACTGTTGGCCTCGTTGGCAATGAGGTCGTTTAGGGCGCATCCGCTAAGCTCTGCCACGGACTCGGGAAGAGGCTCACCAGGTGCTATGCCGTGCAGTGCGCGGTATACATTTTCGCCGAATTTTGCCCAATGCGCGGTTGAGGCGATAAGCACAGGGTTTTCACCGTGCAGTCGTTCTGCGACCTTGTAGGCAACGGCAGTGTGGGGGTCGATAAGGTAATTGTGCTTATCGAGCACCTCTTTGATGGTGCTGAGGCATGTTTCGCTATCGACGGAATCTGATTTGAAATCTGCCTGAAGTTTGGAGAGGGTTTCGGTATCGACCGTAAAGGATTTGTTTGCCTTGAGCTCTTCCATCCATGCTGCGATGGCGTCGGCGTTACGCCCTGTGAGCTCGAAGAGCTGACGCTCGACGTTTGAAGAAACTAAGATATCCATCGAGGGGGACGGGGTCAGGACGAATTCGCGGTTGGAAATGTCGTAGCTGCCGGTATTGATGAAATCGGTAAGCACGCGGTTTTCGTTGCTTGCGCAGAACAAGGTGCCCAAAGGAGTGCCGATCTGCTTTGCGTACCATGCGGCAAGGATGTTGCCGAAATTACCGGTAGGAACGCAGACATCAAGCGGCTTGCCAGCTTCGAGTTTGCCCTGGGCAACCAGTTCAGCGTAGCTGGAAACGTAGTAAACCACCTGAGGAAGCAGGCGACCCCAGTTGATGGAGTTGGCGCTAGAGAGGGCAACCTGGTTGGAGGCCATCAGCTTTTCGGCAAATGCTTCGTCTCCGAAAACGTTCTTGGCTCCCGTTTGGCAGTCATCGAAATTGCCCTTTACTGCCCAGACCATAACGTTGGAGCCTGCCTGGGTTGCCATTTGCTTGTACTGGATGTCGCTAACGCCGCCGTCGGGGTACATTACCGCAATCTGGACGCCTTCCTTGTCGCGGAACCCTTCGAGAGCTGCTTTGCCGGTGTCGCCCGAAGTGGCGACCAGGATAAGGAAGGTGTTTTCCAGTTTTCCCTGCTCGCGCAGCTGGGATGCGCTTGCACTAAAGAAATGGGGTAAGCACTGAAGCGCCATGTCCTTAAAGGCGCTGGTGGGACCATGCCATAGCTCGAGAACATGGGTGTTTTCGTCGAGCGACGTAATAGGGCATATTGCCTCATCATCGAATCGGTCGCCGTACGTTGCGTCCATCAGCTCATCGATCTTGGCGTCAGGTAAGTCGATGCCAAACGAGCGATAGATAAAGGCTGCACGCTTGGCATAGGGAATTTCTGCCAATGAAAGGATGCTTTCCAGGCTCAGCTTGGGAAGCGTTTCGGGGACGAAGAGTCCGCCGCCTTCGGCAAGTCCCTTAACCACAGCTTCGGTAAAAGTGACCGGAGCCGCACACCGTCCGCGCGTGTCGATATAGCGATTGGTAGCCATGAATCCATCTTTCGTGTGGGGTAATATTAGTCTCATAAGTATACTATGTAGCTACAAGTACGTGCTGTATTTGAAACGCGCATTTCATCGAAAGACGCGTGGTCCCTTTAGACGGATTGCGGGATCGTTCTGTTCAAAAGGGATCGAATCATTTCATTTACCATCAACGTCAGCTTCTGCTGGGGAGGGATAGTATGGAAAAAGTCTCCATGTCTCACGAGGATTATCTTGAGGCCATCGTTATGCTGGGCGGTTCCGATACGCAGTCTGTGCGTTCGGTAGATGTTGCCACAAAGCTTGGCGTTTCGAAGGCGTCGGTTTCGAAGGCTGTTGCCAGCCTGAAGGCCTCGGGCATGCTTGATCAGCCTTATTATGGCGATATTACCCTCACCGCAGACGGGTATAGTTATGGCAAATCGGTATTGGAGCGCCATGAAATGCTCACCCGTTTCCTACACGAAAAAGTTGGCCTTAGTCTCGAGGTTGCCGAAGAAGAAGCATGCCAGATGGAGCATGCTATCAGCGACGAATCTTTTGACAAATGGCTTGAGTATTTTAAAGCCATAGGGCTGTAGGGATTGTAATAAGTGGCTGAATAGAACGGGGGCTGTATGCCCCCGTTTCTTTTATGCTATTATACGAACAAATGTTTGTTTGAGAGGATGGCATGGCGGCAACTCGCATCATAATGGGAATCGATCCAGGCCTGGCGCATACAGGCTGGGGGGTAGTTCGCCAAAAAGGAGCATCGCTTTCCTGCGTAGCGTACGGCTGCGTGGCAACCCAATCCACGATGCCCCTGCATGAGCGTTTGGCAAAAATCTATACGCAGATTTCCGCAGTGGTTTTACGTTACAAGCCAGAATGCGTTGCTGTTGAAACGGTGTGGTTTGGCTCGAATGCCCAAAGTGCTTTTGCCACGGGTCAGGCTCGCGGTGCGGCTTTAACCGCTTGCGGTCAGGCATCCATGGCGCTTGCCGAGTATTCGCCCAGCCAAATCAAGTTGGCTGTTGTAGGGGCGGGGTCTGCCGATAAGGGGCAAGTCCAATATATGGTTCAGCAGTTGCTGGGCTTGGAAAAAATCCCTTCGCCCGATCATGCTGCCGATGCCTTGGCGGCTGCTATTTGCTACACCACTCATTCGGTTTCCTGGGAAAGGGGGGCTGTGCGGTGATTTCGTTTTTGCGAGGAACGATTGCGGCACTGTTCGTTGATTCTGTCGTGATAGAAGTGGGTGGCATCGGGTACCGTGTTTCCATGTCGGGGAAGAGCCTTTCCCGATTGGGGCGTGTTGGCGAAGAGGTCAAGGTTCTAACGCGCTTGCAAGTTCGCGACGATGCGTTGGTGCTATACGGCTTTTTGAACCATGACGAAGAAAGGCTGTTTGCAAAGCTCACTTCAGTTTCAAGCGTTGGGCCGAAGGTTGCGCTTTCTGCCCTTTCTACCTACGAGCCAGAGGCGTTGGTCTCCGCTATTGTGTCGCAAGATGTGGGGGCTATCCAGCAAATTCCTGGCGTGGGAAAGAAAATGGCATCGCGCATTGCGCTCGAATTGAAAGAATCGTTCGGCTCCGAGGCTCAGATCGCTCTGCCCGGCATTTCAACGCAAGCAGCAAATGCACGTAAGGGCACAGTGGAAGCGCTTCTTTCCATGGGTTTCACTTCGGAAGAAACAGATCTTGCGCTCAAGGGGGCTCCCGAGGAAGCAAACGAAACGATACTATTGCAATACGCCTTAAAGCGTTTAGGGAAATAATCGATAAAAGGTGGACTCATCTTTGTCTGACGATTTTGAAATAGAAAGCGCGCTGTTCGAAGCGCCTTTGGAAGCTTTAAAGGATACTGGTTCATCTCGCGATGGCGATGCCGCCTCGCGTGCTTGTTCGGTTTCCCTTATCGAGGACGACTTGGTCCTTGATCGCAGCCTGAGGCCAACGTGCCTTGACGAGTATTTGGGGCAAAAGAAAGTGAAGGATAGCCTTTCTATCCTCATTGAGGCGGCACGAGCCCGTAAGGATGTGGTTGATCACATTCTGTTTTCGGGCCCTCCTGGCTTAGGGAAAACCACGTTGGCTACCGTTGTTGCCAATGAGCTTGATGTGCATATTAAAACGACAAGCGGTCCCGCAATTGAACGTACGGGAGATTTAGCCGCTATCCTCACCAATCTTGAAGAGGGTGACGTTCTTTTTATCGACGAGATTCACCGCCTGAATCGTATGGTTGAGGAAGTGCTGTATCCGGCACTGGAAGATTTTGCGCTTGATATCGTTGTTGGCAAGGGGCCTGCAGCCCGCTCAATCAGGCTCGATTTGCCGAAGTTTACCCTCATTGGAGCCACTACGCGAACCGGTTTGCTAACAGGTCCTCTGCGTGATCGCTTTGGTATAGCGTTCCGTCTGAATTACTATGCGCCGGAAGAGCTGGCCCTTATTGTCCGACGCTCGGCGCTCATCTTGGGCGTGGATATCCTGGAGGAAGGCGCCTTGGAGATTGCCCGCCGTAGCCGTGGAACCCCCCGTTTGGCCAATCGCCTCCTTAAACGCGTACGCGATTGGGCTCAGGTGAAGGGCGTTTCGCCTATTGATGAAGACTGTGCGGCTCAGGCGTTGGCATTTTTCGAGGTGGATTCTTTGGGTCTCGACCCGGTGGACAATAGGATACTGGAACTTCTGTGCGTTCAGTTCTCGGGCAGGCCTGTGGGGCTTTCGACGCTAGCTTCGGCGCTTTCGGAAGAGCCCGATACGCTTGAAGATGTGTACGAGCCGTATTTGCTTCAACAAGGTTTGCTCATTCGCACACCGAAAGGCCGCCAGGCAACGGAGCGTGCTTACGAGCATCTGGGAATACGATACCCAGAGAGGGGATAACGTGTTAACCCAAGATTATCTGATGCGCATGTTCATGCAGCTTGCTGCTGCCATGAAGGAAAGCTTGCTTCGTGCGCGAGGTGAAAACGACCCTCGCGTAGCTGCCGACATGCTCGATGCGGCAATTTCCGATGCGACAGAGATGGATGGTGGCCTTCTTTTGTGCATGGCGCCAGAATCAATGGCGGCAATGCTGCAGCTCTCGCAGCCTGATCCTCAGCTTATGGAGTACGTATCTCGCTCGCTGCTCCTTTCGTCTCGCTATTCTAGCGAAGCAGGGGATTCTTCTATCGCGGCTTTGCGTCGGGAACAAGCGTACGCGGTAGCTCGAGCATTCGGAGTCGATCTTGATGAAAGCAGCGTCAGCCAACAGGCGCTCGATGCCTTATTTGAGCGCAGCGGCATAGACCCTAATGCCCTGGGCATCTCGGCTCCCCAATAATCTGTCGGGATTGCCGATCTGCCTAACCTTTCAGTTCCTGCACTTTAAGCATCTTGCTTCCTCTATGCTTGTTCTCGCTGCATTTGTATGCAATATGCGAAAGCGGTGGTATGTCTGGGCGCAAGATGCTTTTTGCCATTGGGAAAATAATTTAATTGCGCGAAATAGCTCCATCCACCAGGCTGTTCGAAAAACCTTACATGCATTCGAAAAAATAACCCTCGGTAAACATTGACGATAGAGTACGACGGGGTTAACATCAGTCTGTTAGTTAGCTCTGGTTTACTAGAGCCGCAAACCGCCCCGTGGGGCATGTGGAAGGAAGCATCATGGTTTTGTCTGAAGTTAGAAACAATGGCATTTACCACGTAAGGCAACTTCACGATGGCGCGGGTGACATTCATCGTCATCTCGAGAATCTGGGCTTTGTTCCCGGCGAGCAGATTGTTGTTGTATCGCGTATCGGCGGCAACCTCATCGTGAATGTGAAAGGTTCTCGTGTTGCACTTTCTTCTGAGCTTGCAAAGCACATCACGGTGTAGCGGCATGTCATTTCTAGCTAAGCGAAAAGATGAAGAGGGGAGGCATAGTGAAAACTCTTCGAGAAGTTAAGAGCGGTGAAACGGTGACCGTTGTGAAGCTGAATGGTGAGGGTGCGGTAAAGCGCCGCATCATGGACATGGGCATCACGAAAGGTTGTTCGGTATATATTCGCAAGGTTGCGCCTTTGGGCGATCCGGTTGAAGTTACCGTTCGTGGCTACGAGCTTTCTGTGAGAAAAGAAGACGCACAGATGGTCGAAGTCGAATAGGCGCATTATATGCCCATCAAAGGGTTAAGCATGAGCATCCTCTGATAGGCATAGTGCGCTCGCATGATCGCATAGCGATCTTTTTTTGATCCTGTAGTTAGCCTAATCTAACACCGAATGGAGGAATGAATGAGAGTTGCACTAGCAGGCAACCCGAACAGTGGTAAAACTACCCTGTTCAACGCGCTGACCGGCTCCAACCAGTATGTTGGCAACTGGCCAGGCGTTACCGTAGAGAAAAAGGGAGGTAAGCTCAAGGCTGACAAGTCCATTGAGATTACCGACCTTCCAGGTATTTACTCCTTGTCCCCTTATACCCTGGAAGAAGTCGTAGCGCGAAATTTCCTTATCCAGGAAAAGCCCGACGCCATTTTGAATATCGTTGACGGCAGCAACCTTGAGCGCAATCTGTACCTCACCACTCAGCTCCTTGAAATGGGTGTACCGGTTGTCGTTGCCGTAAACATGATGGACGTTGTTCGCAAGCGCGGCGACGAGATCCATGCAGAACAGCTTGCCAAAGAGCTCGGCTGTAATGTTGTTGAGATTTCCGCATTGAAGAACGAGGGCATCGATGAGGTGGTGAACTGCCTTAAGACCATTGGCTCTGCATCTGCGCCTACCCCAATTACGTTCTCCGCTGTAGCGGAAGAAGCTATCTCGACCATTGAGGGTCGTCTTCCCTCCAGCGTTCCCGCTAATCTCAAGCGCTTCTATGCAATCAAGCTTCTCGAAAAAGATAGCAAGATCGCTTCCGCTCTCGAGGAAGCTCCCGATGTGAGCGACGTTGTTGCTAAGGTGGAAAAAGAAAGCGACGACGATACTGAAAGCGTCATCATCAACGATCGCTATTCTTATATCTCCACCATTATCGATCATTGCCGTAGCAAGAATATGGCAAGTCAACTGACCACCTCCGACAAGATCGACCGCGTGGTAACCAACCGCATCCTGGCTTTGCCGATCTTCGTTGTGGTTATGTTCCTCGTGTACTACATCTCCGTTTCAACTGTTGGTACTGTTGCCACTGACTGGGCGAACGACGGTGTGTTCGGCGATGGCTGGTATCTCGGCACTGGCCAAGAGCAATTCGACGAGGTGTCTGAGGAGTTCGAGGGTGCCCAGGAAAGCGTTGACGCCTTCGAAGCCGCAGCTGAAGAAGAGGGTCTTGATCCTGCTTCCGAGACGTTTGTCGAAGATGCTGAAGCCGCTGGCCTGACCGCAACCTACGAGTCGTATGACGACGAATCGGGTGAAAACGAAACGGTCGAGGTGGACTCTGATGCTTACCAGGAGGCCCTTGATGTTCTGGCTCCCTACCAGGGCGACCAGAACGCTATCGCCGCATTCGAGGCAGCAGCGATCGAGGAAGGCCTTGATCCTGAATCCGAAGACTTCGTCGACGAAGCCGCTGACGCAGGCATCATCACAACCTATGTTGACGAAGACGGTGAAACCCAGGAGGTAGACGCCGATACGTACGCAGAAGAGGTTGAAGGCTCTGAACCCGATCCCACGGAATACGGCATGTGGGTTCCCGGCATTCCTGTCCTTGTTGAGCAGGGCCTGGATTCTATCGGATGCGCCGACTGGCTGAAGGCTCTGATTCTCGATGGCATTGTCGCTGGCGTTGGTGCAGTGCTCGGCTTCGTTCCCCAGATGCTGGTACTGTTCTTGCTGCTCGCCTTCCTTGAGTCTTGCGGTTACATGGCTCGTATTGCGTTCATCCTCGACCGCGTGTTCCGCCGCTTCGGCCTTTCCGGCAAGTCGTTTGTGCCGATTCTTATTGGTACAGGCTGCGGCGTGCCCGGTATTATGTCTTCACGAACCATTGAAAACCAGAACGATCGCCGCATGACCGTTATGACCACGACGTTCATTCCTTGCGGTGCAAAGCTCCCGATTATCGCTTTGTTCGCGGGCGCTGTGTTCGGTGGCGAGTGGTGGGTTGCTCCCAGCGCATACTTCCTGGGCATTGTCGCCATTCTCTGCTCCGGCGTCATTCTGAAGAAGACCCGCTTCTTCGCTGGCGATCCCGCCCCATTCGTTATGGAGCTTCCTGCATACCATCTGCCAACCATTGGCGCGGTGTTGCGTAGCATGTGGGAGCGTGCATGGTCGTTCATCAAGAAGGCCGGCACCATCATCTTGGTTGCATGTATCCTGATCTGGTTCATTTCTTCCTATGGCTTCGTAGATGGCGTATTCCAAGCGGTTGAGGATCAGAACGATTCGATCCTGGCTATCATCGGTGGCGCAATCTGCTGGATCTTCGCACCTCAGGGCTTCGGTGATTGGCAGGCGGCATCCGCTACCATCACGGGTCTTATCGCGAAGGAAAACGTTGTATCCACCTTCGGCATTCTGTATGACGGCGATGCTGGTTGGTATGCAAATGTTCAGGCTGCCTTCACCTATGCATCTGGCTATGCCTTCTTGGCGTTCAACCTGCTGTGCGCTCCGTGCTTTGCAGCTATGGGTGCCATCAAGCGCGAGATGAACAACACCAAGTGGTTCTTTGCAGCAATTGGCTATCAGTGCGGAATCGCATGGGTCGTATCTCTCTGGATTTACCAGTTTGCTGGCATGGCTGTCGGTGAAGTTTCCTTCAACGTATTCACCGTTCTTGCGATTGCGACATTTATCGCCTTCTTGTGGCTGTTGTTCCGTCCTAACAAGTGGCAGGGCAAGGCTGCCGTTCGTGCGGTTGACGAAGCATAGACCGTAATCGAAGGTAATTGAACCGCCGCGGATCTGCGCATCTGAGTAGATCCGCGGCTTCCTGGTTGTGTTGGTTGGTTTGGCGATGCGGCCCTGAAAGGAGTGTAAGGTATGAACCTTGGAACATTCGTAGTGCTTGTTGTTCTGATTGCTATCGTTGGTGCAATTGTCGCCAGCTGGGTTCGCGCCCATAAGCAAGGTAGGCATATTGCATGCGACGAGTGCGGCGGGTGCAGTGCCCATAACCCCGATCGATGCCCTTGTGCTGAAGAAATGGTAAAGGATATCGACAGGGCGATGCGCGAAGCCGAAGAGCGCAAGCCTAACTGATCCCCAATTATTGGAGCGAAAACAAGGCCCCCTGTTTCGAGTTTTGACTCTCGGAACAGGGGGCCTTTAGATATTGGCGGAACTGCGCTTGCGCTTGGGAGCTACAAAGAGAGGAACAGTTCGTGGATGCGGTTGTCATCATCGAGCTCAGGATGGAATGCCATGCCCAGCTGCTTGCCATACTGCACGGCTACGATGTTGCCTTCGCATGCAGCTAGAACATTGCAGCCTTTGCGGACTTCCGTGATGAACGGAGCGCGGATGAACGTCATGGGAACGTTGTCCATTTCGCCAAATGATCCACAAGTATGAAAGCTGCCCAGTTGACGACCGTAGGCATTGCGGCGCACGGTAATGGGCATGGTGCCAAACCCCTTAACCTGCAGGCGGTTTTTGGCGGCGGAGGGATTCAAATTATCCAAATCGCCCGTCCCGTCTACTGTTTCAGCTAAAAGGATAAGTCCAGCACAGGTGGCCAGCACCGGCATACCTTCTTCGATGCGTTTGCGCAGGGGGTCCATCAGCCCAAGTTCATGCAGGAGCTTGGCCTGAGTCGTGCTTTCACCGCCAGGAAGCACCAAACGGTCGAAGGGGCGTTCCAAATCGGATACCTGACGTATTTCGAAGCATTCTGCCCCAAGCGCCTCAAGCTTTTTTTTGTGCTCGATGAAGGCTCCCTGAAGAGCCAGGATAGCGACAGTCATTAGCGACCGCGCTCTTCCATGATGAGTTCGATCTCGTCGGCGTTGATGCCTACCATAGCCTCACCGAGATCCTCGGAAAGCTCGGCGATGAGCTTTGCATCGGTGTAATTGGTAACCGCTTTAACGATAGCCTGTGCGCGCTTTGCAGGGTTGCCCGATTTGAAGATGCCGGAACCAACGAACACGCCTTCGGCGCCCAGCTGCATCATAAGGGCGGCATCGGCAGGTGTTGCTACGCCGCCGGCGGCAAAGTTAACAACGGGCAGCTTGCCGTTTTCGTGCACGTACTTAACCAGCTCTACGGGGACAGCAAGCTGCTTCGCCTCTTCGAAGAGCTCGTCTTCGCGAAGCGAGACAACGTGACGAATCTGCTGGTTCATCTTGCGCATATGGCGAACCGCCTGGATGACATCGCCCGTGCCGGGTTCGCCCTTGGTGCGGATCATGGTTGCGCCTTCGGCGATACGGCGAAGGGCCTCGCCCAAGTCGCGTGCGCCGCAAACGAAGGGAACAGAGAACTTGGTCTTGTCGATGTGATAGGTGTCGTCGGCAGGCGAGAGCACTTCGGATTCATCGATGTAGTCAATTTCGATAGCTTCAAGCAGCTGAGCCTCGACGAAATGACCGATGCGGCATTTCGCCATAACGGGAATGGAAACGGCTTCCTGGATGCCCTTGATCATTTTGGGATCGCTCATGCGGGAGACGCCACCAGCTGCGCGGATGTCGGCGGGGATGCGCTCAAGCGCCATAACCGCGCAGGCGCCTGCCTCTTCGGCGATGCGTGCCTGCTTGGGCGTGGTTACATCCATGATTACGCCGCCTTTGAGCATCTGTGCCAGCTGACGGTTCAGTTTAACCTGCTCTTCGGGGGTGTTTGCTTCTGCCATGATCGTTCTCCTTGAATCGTTTGATGCGGACGCGCTTTGTTGACGCGTTTGAGTCGCTTTTGATAACGAATGAAAGGGTAGAAGTGTTGTGGTATTGCAGGTATACCCAATACTGGTAATAATGATATGACCAGAATATAACCAGATGAAATAAGATCAGCGTTGCCGTTAGAACGGAAAAGAGCTTCGGATGCTTACCTATTCGTTTTCAAACAAGGGTGAATTGAGCCTGTACGAGTATCTGTATCGCTGCATTCGCGCCGATATTGAGACGGGCGCCATTGCGCCAGGGGAAAAGCTCCCCTCTAAGCGCAGCTTTGCGCGTCATTTGGGCGTGAGTTTGATTACGGTAGAGGGTGCGTATTCGCAGCTTATTGCGGAAGGGTATTTGAGGGCAGAACCGCGACGGGGCTATTTCGCATGCGATCTAAGTTCTTCTGGTGTTGTTCCCGGTTGCAAGCCGTCATTTTCCGGTGCTGGGCGATCTTCGGTGGGAGCGGTGTGTTCGACTGATGGCAGCCTGCTTCCCGAAGAGGGTTTGGTGCAGGCCTATGCTTCGTTGGCAGCTGTGGGGCAGCGTTCCGAGAGCAGGCTGGAAGCGGGCGGGCAGTCCGCGGTGTCGCCGGTGGGCATTTCTGACGAAAGCGGCTTCAGCAGCAAAGCGGCCTTTGCTGATTTTACGGGTTCATCGGTGCCTTTGGGCATGTTCCCCTATGCGGCATGGGCGAAATCGGTGAGGGATGCCCTGACCCGTGAATCGGAACGTATGCTGGTGGGCGAAACGGGGTTTGCTGGTGCACTTCGCTTGCGCAAAGCTATCGCCGACCATCTTCGCGGGTTTCGTGGCATGGAAGTTGATCCCGAATGCATTGTTGTGGGGGCTGGTTCCCAGGTGCTTTACAACTGGCTCGTGCAGTTGCTGGGGCGCAATCTCCGTTATGGTGTTGAGGACCCAGGGTATTTGCGCCTCTCTCGAATCTATGAGGCTAATGACGTTGCGCTCTCCCATATACCTTTGGATGAAAACGGAATCGATATGGCATCCGTTGTCGATTCGGGGGCAGATGTCCTGCATCTGATGCCATCCCATCAGTTTCCTATGGGCATTGTGACTTCGATTGGGCGACGTTACGAGCTTTTAGGCTGGGCTTCCGCGAAGGACAATCGGTATCTTGTTGAAGACGACTACGATTGCGAATTCCGCCTTACGGGACGGCCTATCCCCTCACTTCAAAGTATCGATGCAACGGGGAAGGTGATTTATGCCAATACCTTCTCGAAAAGCCTTGGACCGGCGTTTCGTGTCGGGTATCTGGTTTTGCCACCCGCATTGGCAGATCGCTTCAGGCGCGAACTGGGGTTCTACTCCTGCACCGTCAGCGCTATCGATCAGCTGGCCTTGGCGCGTTTTATTGAAAGCGGCGACTACGAACGCCATGTAAACAGGTTGCGCACCTATTACCGTTCGGTGCGCGATGCCTTGGTTTCTGCATTTCAGCGAAGCTCCTTTTCTGGAAGGGTCAGCATCGAAGAGCAGGATGCCGGCATCCATTTCATCATGGGTATATCCACCGATATCAAAACGCTAGAGGTACGCAATTCGGTCTTGCAGGGGCATGCAATGCGCTATAGGTTCGACGATGTGGCCGCCGAAAATGCAGACGACCAGCATCGGGCTTCCGGTCTTGCTGCAGGCAGCCGTTGGGAGCGGGAATTTGTCGATGCCGCACGAGCCAAGGGGGTGCGCATCGTGCCGCTGTCCCTGTTCTATAGCAAAAGCGCCGCAGCGGAGCGTGGCCCCGTGCGACGTTTTTTGGTGAGTTACGGTGGTATTGAATTGGATTCGGTGGGACCGGCGATAGCTGCTTTGGAACATGCGGTTCGCGTTGCGGATGAGGCAGCGCGCTAGTCCTATTCCTCGATCAGGCGGAAATAGACGGTTTTCACACCCGAGTTCTCCGATTCCCTTACGCTTTTGCTTTCGAAGAAGCTGAGCGACTCGATGAAAGGCACGAACTTCTTGAAGCCGAAGTTGCGCGTATCGAAGTCTGGCAAGCGCCTGGCCAGGCGTGCTCCCAAGCTCGAAGAAAGGATCCAGCCGTCATCGCCGCTGAATTCTTCGGCGATTTCGCGCAGGACGGTTTCCACGGTGATGATGTCGAGGCCGTTGAAGTCCTCGTCAGCGGGTTCGTACTCGGTGCGGGTATCGCGCTCCTGCTTAACCGTGGTCTTTTGCTCGATTTGAGGTTGGTGCTGCGAGGGCTTTTCCTCGTAACTGTGGTTTCGGGCTTTGGCAGAATCTTCGGTTTTGGGGGAAATTGTCCCTGTTGCGCTCTTCGCAGATTTTGCGGAAGCCTGGTCGCCTTGTTTTTTCCTGCTGCATTTTGCTTTCTTGCCTTTTGCGGCATCGGTGTTTGCCTTGTGCAGAAGATCAAGGTAGACAAATTTGTTGCACGCACTGATGAAAGCACGCGGTGTTTTCTGCTCTCCCATGCCCAATACGAACATCTCCGATTCACGCAGGCGCGATGCCAGGCGCGTGAAATCGCTGTCGGATGAAACGATGCAGAAGGCATCGAGACGTTTTTGATACAGGAGATCCATCGCATCGATGATGAGGGCGGAATCCGATGAGTTTTTGCCCACGGTGTTGCTGTACTGCTGAATCGGCTGGATGGCGTTGTCGAGCAATTCCTTTTTCCACGAGTTGAGCGTAGAGGTGGTCCAATTGCCGTAAATGCGCTTGTATATCAGGTTGCCCATACTGGAGGCTTCCTGAAGGATGATGCTTGCATATTTGCTTGAAATATTCTCAGCGTCGATGAGAACGGCGATTTTCATATCTTCCATTGTTTGGGTCCGTTCTGCGAACGGCCTCCTTTCGCAGTGGATGTGTGCGCCCTGCAAAAGCTTTTGGCGTGGCGGCAAGGTGCTGGTTAAGGGTGGGGCATAGGGCATGTTGGCGTTTGGTGCGAAGCAGACCATGCTCAATGCGGTGTTACTGATAGGCCCCATCGCTTAGAGAAGCGATGGGGCCTTGATGCTATTCGATGAACATCGCGTCGCCGAAGGAAAGCATGCGGTACTTGTGCTTAATGGCGTGGCGGTATGCTTTCATGATGTTGTCTCGGCTTGAGAATGCGCTTACAAGCATCATCAGGGTCGAACGGGGAACATGGAAGTTGGTTACCATCGCGTCGACCACATGGAACTCGTAGCCGGGAAGGATGAACAGGCTGGTTGCTTCCCTGCTGCGTGGCAAGACTTCGCCTGCTTCGGCGTCCCATGCCGATTCCAAGCTGCGAACGCTCGTGGTGCCGATGGCAATTACGCGACCTCCATTGGCTTTGGTGCGCTTGATGGCTTCAACGGTTTTCTCGGGGACAGTGTAGCGTTCGGTATGGATCTGGTGGTCTTTCGGGAATTCCTCGTCAACGATGCGGAAGGTGTCCAAGCCAACCTCCAGGTGCACGGTTTCCCAATCGACACCTTTCTCTTTGATGCGCTCAATGAGCTCGGGTGTGAAGTGAAGGCCTGCGGTGGGTGCGGCGGCGCTGCGCTCTTCACGCGAAAATACCGTCTGGTACAGCTCTTCGTCGCCCGCATAGTTTTTGATGTAGGGCGGCAGCGGCGTGTGGCCGGCACGGTGCAACGCCTCGTCAAGCGAGGGCAGGGTGGTGGTAAGGCGCGCCAAACGTTCGCCCTTTTCGGCGTTTTCGACCCAGTCGATAATCTCGGCGGAGAGCACCACTGTGCCTTCCTTGTCGGAGAAATCAACCATGGCGCCCGTACCGGGCTTCAAGCGCTTGCCTGGGCGCACCAACACTTCCCAAATGGCGGAAGAGTCGTGTTTGGGCTCTACGTCGAAGCGCTCGCGAAGCAGGAATACCTCTGCCTGGCCACCGGTGTTGCGCTTGGTTCCCAGAAGGCGAGCAGGCATGACGCGGGTTTCGTTTGCCACGATCAGGTCGCCTGGCTTCAAATGATTGATGATGTCGCGAAAAATCTCATCATGAAGAGCGCCGTTTTGGCGTTTCATGACGAGCATGCGGCAGCCGTCGCGTTCGGCAGCAGGCTCCTGGGCGATAAGCTCTTCGGGCAGGTCGTAATCGAAATCGTCGGTACGCATGTTCATTAATTTCTCTCGTTTCTCTTTTGCCTTGGCGGCTTTTCGTGCAGCTTTTCGCTCGGCGCGTTCGGCTGCCGCTTCGGCATCGGAATAAGCGCAACCGCAATAGTTTTGGCGGTACATGCCCAGTTCGCGGCTACGTATGGTTGCTTGTGGATAGAATTCGCGGAAGTCTTGGAATACTGCCGACAATCCCTCGTAAGGTGCTGCCGCGCGTTCAAGCTCTTCGTTGATGATGCCTATATATTGGTAAGGGCTTACGGTGAGGGTGGTTCCAATGCCCTCGAATCCATGCTTGTATGCGTAACGAGCAAGCTCTTCTAAGCGAATGCGGTAGCAGGCACGGCAGCGGTCCGCTCGATTCTCTTGCGTACCGTTCCAACTTTGCTTGATGGCGTTTTGCCAGTTGGCGGGTTCATAGGGCCCTTCTATCACGGGGATGTTCTGGCTCTTCGCCCATTCCAGCAGCGTTTCAAGGCGGTGCTCGTATTCGGATGCAGGCGCAATATTGGAATTGAGGTAGGTGATGGTTATGTCATGGCCCGCTTCAGCCAGTATCCGAACCGGTTCCAAAGAGCAGGGCCCGCAGCAGGCGTGAAGTAGTAATTTCATAGGTTCGTCATACGCTCCTTCCAGCGTCCCCTATACTAGCACCTGATTACTTTCGAGCACCTTTGAGAAAGGATTGCCCATAATGCCCAAACGCAGCTATAAAGCCGTGTTCTTCGATCTCGACGGCACGCTCCTGCCTATCGACATGGATGCATTCCTGAATAATTATTTCAATGATATCGCCGCTTTCGTGCAGTCTTGCGGCCATGACCCGAAACGTTTTATTGATGCCTTGAGCTCTGGCGTGAAAAGCATGCTCACGAAACAGGGCGGCCTGAACTCTGAGCGTTTCTGGGAAACGTTCACCTCCTGCATGGGAGGCGGCAACTCGGCTGAATATGAGAAGTTAATGGACGAGTATTATGCAGTCCATTTCGACAGCCTCAGCGCTATGGCAACTAACGTTGACCCGAACGCCTCTTATGTGGTGAAGGCATTGAAGGGAAAAGGCTATCCGCTGTACCTCACCACCATGCCTCTGTTCCCTCGCATTGCGGTTGAGAAGCGCCTTTCTTGGGCGAACGTCCCGGTAGGCGCGTTCGATCGCATTACTACGTACGACAATTCCACGAGCACCAAGCCCCATGTGGCTTATTTCCAGGAAAACGTGGAGGCAATTGGCTTGGCGCCTGAGGATATCCTTATGGTAGGGAACAATACCCGAGAAGACTTAGCGGCGATGAAGCTGGGTTTGGACGCTTATCTGGTAACCGACTGGCTTCTTGATCCTGATGGATTCGATATAGAATCGGTGAAACATGGCACCCTTGCCGATTTCGCCCGTTTTGTCGACGAACTCCCGGAGTGTGAATAATGGCTTTGTTTGAATATACGGTCGAGGCCCAATCGGGACATGCCCGTGCAGGCTCGTTTGAAACGGCGCACGGTACGGTGAAAACCCCTCTGTTCATGCCCGTTGGAACCAGCGCTACGGTGAAGGGCATTCGCCCCCAGACGCTGAAGGAAATCGGATCGCAGATCGTGCTGTCGAACACCTATCATCTGGCAATGCGCCCTGGTGCTGATCTGGTTGCCGAGGCGGGTGGCCTTCATAAGTTTTGTGCCTACGATGGTCCGATGCTTACCGATTCGGGCGGATTCCAGATCTTCTCTCTTGAAGATACGCGTAAGCTTGACGATGATGGCGTGACGTTCACTTCCATCTACGATGGGGATAAAATCCGTTGGACGCCGGAAGACAATATGGATATCCAGCAGAAGCTGGGCGCCGACATCATTATGCAGCTCGACCAGTGCCCGCCTTATCCTGCTACGCGTGAGTTCGTTCAGCGTGCGGTTGATCTGTCTGCAAATTGGGCTCGCCGCTGCCTTGCGGCCCATACGCGCGAAGATCAAGCGCTCTTCGCAATCTGCCAAGGTGGCATGCATTTGGATTTGCGCCTTGATTCCATCGCTCGCCTGAAGCGGATTGGGCAGGAAAGCGTGGCTTCGGGCCATAAGGATTTTGCGGGATTCGGTATTGGCGGCTACTCGGTGGGTGAAGATCATGAAACCATGTTCGAGACGCTGGGTGATGTTGCTCGCGCGCTGCCGGAAAACAAACCGCGTTACCTTATGGGCGTGGGCAATCCCACTACGTTGGTTCGCGCCGTTCACGAAGGCGTTGATATGTTCGATTGCGTGCTGCCGACTCGCACGGCACGCATGGGAACGGCATTTTCTTCTCGGGGTCGCATGAACATGCGCAACGCCAAGTTCAAGCATGATTTCGGTCCGCTTGATCCTGAGTGCAGCTGCCCCACGTGCAAAACGCATAGCCGCTCTTACATCCGCCACCTTGTTAAGCAGAATGAAATGCTGGGAAGCGTGTTGCTGAGCATCCATAATCTATATTTCTTGTTGCATTTGATGGACCGCGCCCGCGAGGCAGTGCTCGCCGATGCTTACG
>ERZ506977.595-NODE-595-length-18546-cov-7.233249_pt1 | contig 18546 bp, 18 predicted proteins | sample MGYA00513168_ERZ506977 | MGnify/ENA metagenome assembly ERZ506977
TGTACGCCGCCGCCCGCCATCGAGCAGAGTTTTACACCTAATTGGGGATAAAACAGTTGATGGCCGGCGGCGGTGTTGCCCTCATCGGCATCACCCTTGTCCCTCTGCTCTCCGGCCTGTTCGGTTGATCGTCCGGCGGTGATCGCTTATGGGCGGCATACTCGACAAACTCGATGAATGGCTCCGAGGGCTGCTTATCGAGGGGATCACGGGAAACCTGTCGGGCATGTTCGATACGGTCAATACCAAAGTAGGCGAGATCGCCGGTGAAGTGGGACAGACGCCGCTGGCATGGAACAGCGGCGTATTTTCTATGATCCGAAACCTCTCTGAAACGGTGATCGTTCCAATCGCCGGGGTTATCCTGACATTCGTAATGTGTTATGAGCTGATCCAGCTTGTGACAGAGAAAAACAATCTGCACGATGTAGATACCTGGATGTTCTTCAAGTGGATTTTCAAGACTTTCTGTGCCGTTCTCATTGTGACGAACACATGGAATATCGTCATGGGTATCTTCGATGTCGGGCAAAGCGTTGTGAACAGCAGCGCAGGCGTCATCATTGGGAATACCTCCATTGATATCAGCAGCGTCATCACGGATATGGAGGCGCAGCTTGAAGCCCTGGGCACGGGAGAACTGTTCGGGCTGTGGTTCCAGTCCCTTTTCGTGGGGCTTACCATGAACGCCCTTTCCATCTGTATCATGCTTGTCATCTACGGCCGCATGATCGAGGTGTATTTGACAACTTCCGTTGGACCGATTCCGCTTGCCACTATGACAAACCGGGATTGGAGCCATACAGGACAGAACTACTTGAAATCCCTGTTTGCATTGGCGTTCCAGGCATTTCTAATCATGGTGTGCGTGGGAATCTACTCTGTTTTGGTACAGAGTATCGCCACGGACGGAAATATCTCAGGCGCGATATGGGCCTGCATGGGCTACACGGTCCTGCTGTGCTTCGCCCTGTTCAAGACCGGCAGCCTCTCTAAGAGCCTGTTCGGAGCGCATTAAGGAGGCTTGATAAATTGGCGTATGTAACCATTCCAAAGGATTTGACGAAAGTAAAATCCAAAGTGCTGTTTGGGCTTACCAAACGGCAGCTTATATGTTTCGGAGCGGCGGCACTCATCGGAGTACCGCTTTTCTTTTTGCTCAGACGCACGGCCAGCAACAGCGCCGCCGCGTTCTGCATGATTATCGTCATGCTCCCGTTCTTTCTGCTCGCCATGTATGAGCGGCACGGCCAACCCCTGGAGGTAGTAGCCGGACAGGTCATCCGCTGTATGTTCCTGCGGACGAAAGAACGGCCTTACCAGACAAACAATTTCTACGCAGCCCTGGAGCGGCAGGCCCAGGTGGAAAAGGAGGTGAAAGCCATTGTTCAGAAAGCGAAAGCCAGAGCCGCAGGCACGGCAGGCGGCAAAACCCGCGGTAAAGCTGACCGCCACAGAAAAGCGTGAGATCAGCCGTATTCTGGAAACTGCCAGAGGCGACGGCAAGGTACATTCCGCACAGGACACTTTGCCGTTCCGCCAGATGTACCCGGACGGCCTGTGCAAGCTGGACGATCACACCTGGTCGAAGTGTATCGAGTTCGAGGATGTGAATTATCAGCTTGCGAAACCTGACGATCAGACGGCGATTTTTGAAGCCCTCTGCGATATGTATAACGCTCATGACGCTTCTATCGGGATGCAGCTCTCCCTTGTGAGCCGCCGCATGAACCGGGAGGATTTTGTGAAGCGTATCGAGATCGCGGCGCAGGGAGATCACTTCGACCATATCCGTGAGCTTTACACGCAAATGCTCCGCAAGCAGCTTGAACGGGGCAACAACGGTCTTATCAAAACAAAGTACCTGACCCTCACCATCGAGGCACGGGACAGCAAAACCGCACGGGCACGATTTTCCCGAATCGTCATGGACGCCCTCAACCATTTCAAGGTCATGGGCGCTCTGGCAAAGGAGCTTGGCGGCAAGGAGTGGCTGGAAATGCTCCACGGCATCCTGCACCCGGACGGGGAACGGTTTGCCTTTGAATGGAGCTGGCTTGCCCCTTCCGGCCTGTCGGTCCAGGATTTTATCGCACCTTCTTCTTTCCGCTTCGGTGAAGCAAGGAAGTTCACGATGGCGGATAAATTCTGTGCCGTGTCCTTTCTGCAGATCAGCGCACCGGAAATGGATGACCGTATGCTCACCGAACTGCTGGATACGGACAGCGGGCTGCTTGTCAGCCTCCATATCCGCAGCATGGATCAGAACGAGGCAATCAAAACGGTCAAGCGGAAGATCACCGACATTGACAGTATGAAGATCGACGCACAGAAAAAGGCGGTGCGGGAAGGTTTCGATATGGATATCATCCCCACCGACCTTGCCACCTACGCAGGCGAGGCAAAGAACATCCTCCGTGACCTGCAAAGCAGAAATGAGCGAATGTTCCTGATGACCTTCCTGGTGGTGAACTTTGCGGACAGCAAGCAAAAGCTGGAGAATGACCTTCTCCGTGCGGCAAGCGTGGCGCAGAAATATAACTGCTCCCTGGTGCGGCTGGACTTTCAGCAGGAGGACGGCTTCGCGTCGGCTCTACCCCTGGGTGTCAACCGCATTAAGATACAGCGCGGACTTACCACTTCGGCGGTGGCGGTGTTCGTTCCCTTCACCACGCAGGAGATTTTCCACGGCAGTGAAGCCCTCTACTACGGGCTCAATGCCACTTCCGGCAACATGATCCTTGCTGACCGCAAAAAGCTGAAAACGCCCAACGGCATGATCTTAGGTACGCCCGGCAGCGGCAAGAGTTTTTCCGCAAAGCGTTCCATCGTGGGTGTGTTCCTGAATACAAAGGACGATATTCTGATTTGCGACCCGGAGGCGGAATATTTTCCGCTGGTGAACCGCCTGGAAGGTCAGGTCATCAAAATCTCTCCAACCAGCACGCAGTATGTGAACCCTATGGATATCAACCTCAATTACAGCGAGGACGATAACCCGCTGGCGCTGAAATCCGATTTTATCCTGTCGTTCTGTGAACTGGCGGCAGGCGGACGGAACGGTCTGGAGCCAGTGGAAAAAACGGTCATTGACCGTGCCGTGCGGATCGTGTACCGCCCCTATATTGCAGACCCTCGCCCGGAGAATATGCCGCTGCTGGAAGATTTGTATGACGAGATCAAACGGCAGCCGGAGCCGGAGGCACAGCGGATCGCGGCGGCACTGGAACTGTATGTGCATGGCAGCCTGAATGTTTTTAACCACCGTACCAATGTGGATATCAACAACCGCATTGTCTGCTTCGATATCAAGGAGCTGGGAAAGCAGCTCAAAAGCCTGGGTATGCTGGTGATCCAGGACCAGGTGTGGAACCGTGTTTCCCAAAACCGGGATCAGGGCAAATCCACCTGGTACTTCGTGGACGAGTTCCATCTTCTGCTGCGCGGCGAGGTTGGTTCCTGGAGCGTGGAGATTTGGAAACGCTTTCGCAAATGGGGCGGTATCCCCACGGGGATCACGCAGAACATCAAGGACCTGCTTTCCTCCCCGGAGATCGAGAACATCTTTGAAAACAGCGATTTTGTGTACCTTCTGAACCAGGCCAGCGGAGACAGGAAAATTCTCTGCGAGCGCCTGAATATCTCTAACCAGCAGGCGGCGCATATCAGCAACGCAGGCCCCGGCGAGGGGCTGATCTTCTTCGGTAATGTGATTCTGCCTTTTGTGGATGACTTCCCGAAGGACAACGAACTTTACAGCATTATGACGACAAAACTTGGTGAAACAGGGAAAGGAGAAAACGAACATGAATGATCCCCGCTATTTGCATACGGAAGAAAAACAGGAGGGCGAAACCTTCTTTGATGTGATGAACCGGCTGATCGCCAGCAGCAAGGCGGTTACGGCGGATATGGAGGCGGTCCTTGCGGAGCTGGAAAGTGAGATCGAACCGTTCCGGGCGCCGAAGGACCATGAATAAACTGACCCATGTGAGCCTGTTTTCCGGCATTGGCGGTCTGGACCTGGCGGCGGAGGCTGCCGGGTTTGAAACCGTCTGCCAGTGTGAGTGGGCGGATTTTCCGCACTCCGTCCTCTCCGCACGATGGCCGGATGTTCCCAGGTTCCGGGATATTACTACTTTCACGAAGGAGGCGTTTTTTGAAAAAACAGGACTTGAAACAGTTACCGTTATCTCAGGCGGCTTTCCCTGTCAGCCCTTCTCCACCGCCGGAAAACGGAAGGGCTTTGCGGATGAACGCTACCTGTGGCCGGAAATGTGCCGCGTTATTACCGAGCTGCGGCCCCGTTGGGTGCTTGGGGAAAATGTTGCTGGCTTCATCAATATGGGGCTCGACAAAACGATCTTTGACCTGGCAAAAGCGGGATACGCTGTTCTCCCATTCGTATTTCCGGCTTGCGGCGTCGGCGCATGGCATGAGCGCCAGCGAACTTTTATCGTCGCGGCTGATGTTTCCCACACCCCTTGCCTCCGACAACAACACCGCCAGGGACGCGGCAAGCCTGGATGTGTTCCTGTCGGACAATGGGATATTCCGCAAGAGGAACCGAAACGGGGCGATCTGGAGCCTGAGCCTGTCGGCGGCGGTATTCTATCTGACCCCGGTGGCGTCGGACGGTTTCCGCTCGACCTTGAAGCCGTCGGCCTTCGATCCAGCGAAGAAGGACGGGAACCTGTCGGCGCAGATCATCTCCCAGGAACAGCCGGTGTCCGAAACGGCAGCACTGAACCCGGATTGGGTGGAATGGCTCATGGGCTTCCCGAAAGGATGGACGGACGTATCCTCTGGGCCGCCGAACCGGAAGGAATCCCCCGCATGACCGAGCGCATGGATGACCGGGCACTGCGGCTGAAAACATTGGGAAATGCGGTCTGCCCGCCCCAGGCCTATCCCATTTTTCGCTATATCGCCATGATCGAGAATGGCACCTGCGGCGACTTTTGCCCTTATGGAAAGGAAGGTGACTGCCTATGAGGGAACTGAAAGCGACCGATAAGATCACGCAGAAAATGACCCGCGACGGTGCGGTATCGGAAAACCTTGCCACGGGAGAGGTGGAACATATCAGCAGCCGGGAGCCGGAAACGGAACTGTCCGCTTCTTCGGAAGAATCCGCTGGCGCTGCGGCTGATCTTGCCCTGCGTGCGGCGGAACACCATGAGAAGAAAAGCGCACGAAAGGCGGAAAAGGCTGACACCCAGGCGGTGCGGGATGGTTCTGCCGCAAGGCAGCGCCCGTCCTCCCGCCTGCAATTTACCGAGGAAGAACGTGCCGATCCCGCACTTGGAAAGTACATCGACCGTTCCGACCGTGCGGCGGACAGGCTGGACGCGGCAAAGGCCGCTATCCCCACAAAGAAAGTTCTCCGTACCGAGCGTGTTTTTGACGAGACAGCCGGAAAAGGCAAAACGCAGCTTCACTTTGAAGAAGTGGAGAAACGCCCCAATGGACGCCTGCGGCACAATCCGCTTTCCCGACCGGTCCATGAGATCGTCCACGCCGCCCATGCGAAGGTGCATGAAGTAGAGCAGGAAAATGTGGGTGTTGAGGCCGGACACAAAGGCGAGGTGTTGACGGAACGCGGGTTTGCCTACGGAAAAGGTAAAGTCCGTGCCGCCATCCACCATCACCGCACAAAGCCCTGGCGTGACGCGGCAAAGGCAGAGCAGGCCTCGGTCAAGGCAAACGCCGAGTACCTTTATCAAAAGGCTCTGCATGATGATCCTGCATTGGCGGCTTCTAACCCGGTATCCCGCTTTCTGCAGAAACAGCGGATCAAGCGGAACTATGCAAAGGAGCTGCGGCAGGCGGAGAAAACCGCAAAGAACACAGCGGCCACGGCGAAAAGTGCGGCGCAGAAAGCAAAGGACGCCTTCAAGGAAACATTCCTCTACATCAAACACCATAGCCGGGCGGTGCTGTTGGTGATCGGCATTGGCGCCTGTGTTGCCCTGCTGTTTGGCGGGGTATCTTCCTGTTCCATGATGGCAGGCTCCGGTGTGGGCGGTGTATTTACTTCTTCTTATCTCTCCGAGGATGCGGATATGCTGGCTGCAGAGGCGGCCTACTGTGAACTGGAGCAGGAGCTTCAATATGAGCTGGACCACTATGAGACTCTGCACCCCGGATATGACGAATACCGTTTTGATCTGGACGAGATCGAGCATGACCCTTATGTGCTGATCTCCATTCTCACGGCGTTCCATGAAGGGGTGTTCACCATCGACGAGGTTCAGGCTGAATTGCAAATGCTCTTTGAAAAGCAGTATATCCTGACGCAGACCGTGGAGGTGGAGGTACGCTATCGGACGGAGACACGGACAGACAGCGAAGGAAACGACTATGACGTGGAAGTACCATACAACTACTATATTTGCAATGTGAAGCTGGAAAACTTCGACCTTTCCCATGTGCCGGTCTACATCATGGACGAAGAAACGCTTTCCCTGTATGCGGTCTATATGGCGACGCTGGGGAACCGGGAAGATTTGTTCCCAGGCTCCGGCTATGTAGACAAGTACACCAAACCACCCACCACCTATGATATTCCGCCTTCCGCACTGGAAGATGAAACCTTTGCGGCGCTCATTACCGAGGCGGAGAAGTACATCGGCTATCCCTATGTCTGGGGCGGCAGCAATCCGAACACTTCTTTTGATTGTTCCGGCTTCGTGTCCTGGGTGCTGACGCAAAGCGGCGTCTGCAATACGGGCAGGCTGGGAGCCCAGGGGCTCTACAATATTTCCACCCCGGTATCCTCTGCCAACGCAAGACCCGGCGACTTGATTTTTTTCGTCGGCACTTACGATACACCGGGCGTTTCCCATGTGGGTATCTATGTGGGCGGTGGAAAAATGCTGCACTGCGGCGACCCCATTCAGTATGCAGATATCAACACAAGCTACTGGCAATCCCACTTTTACGCTTTCGGGCGACCGCCCTACAACTAAAAAACGATATGGAGGTAATTTGAATTATGGCAACGACACAGAAGATCCGCAATGACATTGCGAAAACCAAAGAAAAGATCGCGGAGCAGCAGAAACGCCTTCGTGCGCTGGAGGCCCAGCTTGCGGAGGAAGAAAATCTGGAAATCGTCCGCATGGTGAAAGCCGTGAAGATGGATAACAAGGAACTGACCGCCTTCCTGAAAGCCTATGCCAGCGGTATGATCTCCCTGCCGGAAGGTATGCTGCAGGAGGGCAACACCGAGAATGAGGAAACGGAGGGATACGAGGATGAAGCATAACTTTATGACAAAAATGGTATCGGCTCTTTTGGCGGTGGTGCTCAGCACTGCCGCTTTTTCTATCACCGCCTTTGCCAGCGGCGGCGAGGAAAGCACGGAATCCGTGACCGAACAGGAAACAGCCGAGGAAGTTTCTAATCTGCTTTCCACTCTGGCAGGCAGCCAGGTCACGGTATCCGTCACCGAGGACGGTATCCAGTTCAGTTCCGGCGAAAATGACTCCGGGCAGACCGGCACCGTCACCACGGGCGGCGGCAATCTGAATGTCCGCACGGGTGCGGGAATGGACTACACCGCCTTCACCCAGCTTTCCAACGGAACGACCGTGAAGGTGATCGGCACGGACGGCGACTGGCTGAAGGTCATCCTGCCAGAGAAAATCGGCTATGTCTATTCCGACTACATGACGGTAAGTGACGGCGAGGCTGGTTTCGGGGAAGGTTCTTTCTCTCTGGACGCGGAAACGCTGGAAAATCTGCTGGGGATGCTGGGTGGCGGTCTGAATGGCGGTGCCGCTTTGACGCCGGACGGGAACCTGTCGCTGATCGACGATATCGGCAGCCCAACCACCAGCGGCAAGCAGTTTATTACAGTAGAAACGAAAAACGGCAATGTGTTCTATCTCATTATCGACCGTGACGACGAGGGCGAGGAAACCGTGCATTTTCTGAACCAGGTGGATGAAGCCGATCTCATGGCACTCACGGAGGACGGAGAAAAGGCGGAAACGCCTATTGTCTGCACCTGTACGGAGAAGTGCCAGGCCGGAGCGGTCAATACCGCTTGCCCGGTCTGCGTAAAAAACCTTAGTGAATGTGTTGGCACAGAACAGAAAGCTGCGGAGCCCACCGAACCGGAGAATCCGGAACCCGAAAAGAAAAGCAATGCCGGGGCGATCCTGGCGGTGCTGCTGATCCTTGCAGCCGGAGGCGGCGCGGCAGTCTATTTCCTGGTGCTGAAACCGAAGCAGGGCAAGAAAGTTCCCGCTGATCTGGATGATTTCGACCTGGAGGATGAAGAAGAATATCTGACCGAGGACGAGGAAACGGAGGAAAAGAATGAGTAAACTGATTATTGCAGAAAAACCGAGTGTGGCAAAATCTATCGCATCGGCCCTAGGTGCTTCATCCAGGGCCGATGGCTTTTATGAGGGCAGCGGCCTTCTCGTATCCTGGTGCGTGGGACACCTGGTATCCCCGATGGATGCGGGCGGCTATGACGAGAATTTCAAGAAATGGCGCTATGACGATCTTCCCATTCTGCCGGAGCCGTTCCGCTATGTGCTGGCACCGGGCAAGGAGGACGCTTTTGAAAATCTCCGTGCCCTGATGGACCGCCCCGATGTGGATACCATCGTCAATGCCTGTGACGCCGGGCGTGAAGGTGAACTGATCTTCCGGCTGGTGTATGAAATGACCGGCTGCCGCAAGCCGGTCCTTCGCCTCTGGATTTCCTCGATGGAGGACAGCGCTATCCGGGAGGGCTTTTCTGATCTGCACCCTGGCACCGATTATGAAGCCCTGTATCAATCTGCCCTCTGCCGCCAGAAAGCGGATTGGCTGGTGGGGATCAACGCCACGCGCCTTTTCTCCGTTCTCTATCACCGCACCTTGAATGTGGGCCGTGTTCAGACCCCCACACTGGCAATGCTGGCGGAGCGTGACGCAAAGATCACGCTGTTTCACAAGGAAAAATATCATTTGCTGCGTCTGACGCTGGATGGAACCGAGGCGGTGTCGGAAAAGTTCACCGATCCAACGGAGGCGGAACAGGCAGCGGTCATGTGCAAGGGTGCGGCCGTCACCTGTACCTCTGTCACGAAGGAACAGAAGAAAGAACAGCCGCCGAAGCTCTATGATCTCACCACCTTGCAGAGGGAGGCAAACCGCCTGTTCGGATACACGGCAAAGCAGACCTTAGATTACGCACAGAGCCTCTACGAAAAGAAGCTGCTGACCTATCCCCGCACGGACAGCCGGTATCTGACCTCCGACATGGCAGAAACGGCTTCCTGCGTGATCCACCTGGCGGCGAAACTGCCACCTTTTGATGGCTGCACAAACTTCTTCCCGCTGGTGGAGACCATGATCTCCGACAAGGATGTATCTGACCACCATGCTATCATCCCGACTATGGAGATTGAAAAAGCGGATTTGAAATTGCTCCCCGTTGGTGAACGAAACCTTCTGCTGTTGGTCTGCTGCAAGCTGCTGTGTGCGTCGGCGGAGCCGTATGTGTATGAGGAGGTCACGGCTGCCTTTGACTGCGGTGGCCATTCCTTCACCGCAAAGGGCAAGCGAAACCTCTCCGAAGGCTGGCGGGAGATCGACCGCATTTTCCGTGCCTTCTTGAAGGAAAAGCCTGCGGATGGGGACGGCGGCACGCTCCCGGACTTCACCGAAGGGCAGACTTTTGACGGCGCAGAGGTTGCTGTCACCGAGCATTTCACCCAGCCGCCGAAGCCCTACACCGAAGATACCCTCCTGTCCGCTATGGAGAATGCAGGCAAGGACGACATTCCCGACGAAGCGGAGCGAAAAGGGCTTGGCACGCCCGCGACCAGGGCGGCTATCATCGAAAAGCTGGTGGCAGCCGGATTTGTGGAGCGCAAGGGCAAGAGCCTGATCCCCACAAAAGCCGGTATCAACCTTGTCACGGTCCTGCCGGAGCCGCTGACCTCTCCCATGCTGACAGCGGAATGGGAACAGAAATTGACGGGATCGCAAAGGGCAATGCTGACCCGGATACCTTCATGGGCGGTATTCGCACGATGGTTCAAGAGATCGTGTCCACCTATTCCTGCATTTCCGAGGATGGCAAAAAGCTGTTTGCCCCGGAGAAGGAAGGGATCGGTACCTGCCCCCGCTGCGGCCAGCCGGTTTATGAGGGCAAGAAGAACTTTGCGTGTTCGGATCGGTCCTGCGGTTTCGTCCTCTGGAAAAATGACCGCTTCTGGACGAGCCGCAAGAAGGAGCTGACAAAGAAGATGGCGGCGGACCTTCTGAAAAAAGGCCGCACCAATGTCAAGGGTATGTGGTCTGAAAAGAAACAGGCTGCTTATGACGCTGCGGTGATCTTGGATGACACGGGTGGCAAATACATCAACTTCAAACTGGAATTTCCGAAAAGAAAGGAAGGTGTCAATGGCAGAAAATAAGACTTTGGAACATTTACCCGAAGTGAGGGCGGCGGTGGCTGCCCTCTCCCCGGAGGACCGGGAGCTGCTGGCGGCGGTGCAGGCCTCGCCCTTCAAGCTGACAGCACCGGAGCAGTTCAAGGAGTTTGCGGACAACATCGACTATTTCGTATTTGAGCCCAATATCCACGATCTGAATGATCTGGGGTGGCGGTATCTGGCGCAGCACATGGATATGCTGCTGCCCCCAGAACTTCTGAAAGCGATCGACCCTGTTCCTTTTGGCAAGTACGCCATGCAGGAGGAACAGGGGCATTTTACGGAACACGGATACATTTCTCTCTCCGGCGACGAGTGGAACCATGAACGCCCTGCGGAGCCGGAGAAAAAGCCTTCCATCCGGGAACGGCTGGAACAGGGCAAGAAGGAATGTGCGGAGAAAAACAAGGCGCAGCCCCATAAGGAAAAATCTGCGCCGGAGCTGTAAGGAGGTGCTGATATGCCATATTACGATCACGACAAGGATTATCCCTTTGCCGCCTTTATCACCAATCTTGGGAAGTACAATGAGGGCGAGCTTGTGGGCGAGTGGGTGAAGTTTCCCACCACCGCCGAGGAATTGAAAGAAGTGTTTAAGCGTATCGGGATTGGCCAGAAGGATGACTTCGGCCAGCCCTATGAGGAATGGTTCATCACGGACTATGACTGCTATGTGGACGGTCTTTACAGTAAGCTGGGTGAATATGAGAATCTGGACGAGCTGAATTATCTGGCGTCGAAGCTGGATGAAATGAGCGAAAGCGAATACGCACAGTTTCAGGCCGGTATGGAAATGGGCGACCATTGCGGCAGCCTGCAGGAGATCATCAACCTCACCGAGAATCTGGATTGCTATGAGGTTTACCCCGATATCCATGACTATGACGATCTGGGCCGCTATTACATCGAAGAACTGGACGTTATGCAGGTGCCAGAGCATTTGCAGAATTACATCGACTATGAGGCCTACGGCCGGGACGTTGCGTTGGAGGAAAACGGCACCTTCACGAATCAGGGCTATGTGCGTGATACGGGTGACAGTTTCCATGAGTATTACGACGGTGAGCGCGGCAGTATCCCCGACGAGTACCGGGTGATGACCTTCCAGGACGATCTTCCCGAAGAAGAAAAATCCGAGTGGGCTATGGATATAGCCTTTGACATGGACGAGTTTTTCCGTCAGAACGATCCGCAGTATGCAGCGGAGCACCCGGAGGCACACGCCGCAAAGGAAGAACTTTACGAAAACCTGATGGCAGGGCGCATTTCCGCTCTGGATGAAAAGCTGGCGGCACTGGGGCAGACGCAGGAGGACTATCTTCCTTCGGAGATTGAAAAGTTCAAGGATGCCACGGGCTATGAGGAATTTCTTGATTTTGATCCGGCGGAGGTCAAGGCCGCTTTGGATGACCCGGAGAAGTCCCATGCGGATGAAATGCTGGCCGCTGCGGAGAAGGTTGCCTCGGAAAAGATGACTGTGCTTGTAGTGGAGCCTATGAAGGAACCCTATGTGAAGGAGATCGACCCCGATCTTCATTCCCTGCAGGCGGAGGTCGGCGGAGACATTGGCGCAACTTATCCCTATTCTGACCCGGTGGCGCTGGTTTGCAATGATGAAGGAAAGCTCATCGGGCTTGATCTGAACCGTGGGCTGCGGGATGAAAATGGAGAAATTTATGATATCGTAGCAGGGACTTTCCTGGTGGTTGGACTTGGTGAGGAAGATTTTGCGTCCCTGTCCCCGGAACTGATTCAGAAATACACGGAACAGTTCAAAACGCCGGAACGATTTATGCAGATCAATGGCAATATCGTCGTTCTCCCTGTCCCGGCAGAGAAACAAGACCTCGCTTTTCTTCCAGACCGTTTTGAAACTGGCGAACGTGTGCAGACACCGAGGGGCAGCTTTCAGGTGACGGCTATGAGCCGGGAGCAGATGGAGGCAGCCGGTTACGGTGTCCACCATATTTCCGATGATAGAAAGTACCTTATCATGGGAAACGGCACACGGGCCTTTGCCGTGGCAGCGGAGCAGCCGGAAAAGGACAATCCTCTCCGCACCGCTGAAATGACGCTGGAGGATGACTACGGCATGATCGACGGCGTTATCAACAACGGCAGACGCGGCGAGGAACTGGAGAAGGCGCAGGAACACGCGGAGCAGACGAAGCCGGAGAAGCCTTCCATCCGTGAGCGGTTAGAGGACGCCAAACGGGAGTGTGCCGAGCATAAGCCACCGGAGGGCAAGAAGCCCGGCCGTGATGTGCCGGAGCATGACTGCCTATGAGCCGAAGCAAGAAATGGCGGCTGGAATGGGCGTTCTTCCTGGGTGACAACGGCAGGCGGCAGTATAACCATATCTGTAAAAAATGTGTTCACGGCTGCAAGCAGAGTTTCCGGGCGTGTCTGGTCGCTTGTCCGCATTACAGTTCCAAACGGTCTAAAATCTGTGAGGATATGGGTGGAAAAAACACAGAATAATTCCCTGTATCCGTATTTTCAAAGGGAGCCTTTATGATTTTTCATGTGTCGGTCTGCTTGCTGGCACATGAAGAAAAAGGCTTGATTTCAGACACTTTCTGTCACGCAAAACGGGAGTACAGCTTTTCGGTTCATCCGATTGGCTGTACTCCCGCTTTTTCTTTTTGCTATCATCAAATTACTTTAACACGGTTCTGTTGTTTGAACAGGGGTACAAATTGTACCTCCGTTGAAAAGGAATTTCCATAGTATTTTCTCATTAGGATTGGATAGGAAAGGATGGATAGCCGCCGCAGTAGGCGTTGTGGGAATGTGTGTAAATTGCCAGAATTGTGAGGCTGTGGGAAAGCTGTTTGCAGACTTGTAGGAAAAGGCTTGTCTTTTTCCATCAGGTTGTGAATGGCTTTTCCATCGGCACGAGCGGCAGTTTTCCATATTTCCATGACGCAAGAAAATCATCCAACGATCAGCCGGCACACCGTCAGCGGCACATACCACACCGCCACAATAAGCCGCCAGGCCAGAACGAAACCGCCGATTACACCGCCGATAATAAAGTTCAATGCAAACAAGGCGATCCCTCCACCCAGGGAGCCGCCGCCCGGCACGATCCAGAGGCACATCCGATGGAGGCCAAACGGCAGCCCGCAGAGTATCCAGAGCCATACATAGTCAACCTCTCCGTTCTTCACGCAGGCAGATTTGAAGATACAATACAGGATCAGTGCCACGGTCACGGGCAATACGCTTTTGAAGAAAAATGCTTTGATTGCTTCGCTTCTTGTCATCGGTAAAACCTTCTTTCGTAGCTCCATTATACAGGATGCCGGGAGCTGCGCCCAGCGTCTTTCAGAGAAAATTATTCAAGTTCATGTCGCCGCTGTTGTTCCTGTTCCTTTGGAACGGTCAGTAGTGCATCTACATTCTGTTTAACAGTATCGTATTCCTGGGCTTCGGTTCTTGCGGTTTTGTACTCCGCAAGAAGGCGTTCCTTTTCTGCGCTGAGAGTGGCAAGCTCCGTTTTCATGCTTTCTGTTGTCGGCAGCGGTACAGCCCCCAGCCGTTTCAATTCTCTGGCGGCCGCTTCAAAAAGGATGATCTCGCTCTCATGCCCCCGCAGGAACTTTTCTTTATCATTTGATTTACGGTATCGGTCATAAAGCGGCTTTAGCTGACGGTAAGTTCCGGCATGCTTCATCACAAGGGCAAGTTCGGCACTTCTACTTTCTATCTGCTTGATCTCTGCATGAGCGGTATCCCTGCGTGCGGATATTGCGGTCAATTTGCTTTCCAGTTCTCCATAACTGCTTATCCCGTGTTCGGTCAGGAAATTCATGGTCTTGGCGGCCTGTTTCAGATTGTTCAGCTTCGCCCAATGGGTGAAGCCTGCGCTCTGCTGTGCCTTGATGTTGTTCTGGATATCAATGAGCAGGCTGATCTTTCCGTCCTGCCGTTTCGGTTGGCGGGAAGTTCTGGATCGTCCGGCGATCCGGGCGGCAAGGGCTTCTTCGGTGTAGTCCACACCCAGGGTTTTCAGACGGGTGAATCGTTCCTGATCCGGCGCTCTGGCGGAGATATATTTGCCCCGCTTGATCTCATAGCCTTCTCTCTGCAGGCGACGAAGCAGTTCTTCTAAATCGGAACAGTCTGGCAGGAGCCGGTCAATGGCCGCTTTCAGCTTTGCCTTATAGCTGGTGCCGTTCTGCGTAGCCTGATGTTCAATATAGCTCTTGCCCTTGTCCTGTCCAGGAATAATGACAGACAGACCATGTTCCTTGCAAAGCCGGTCGGAGGTGCGGCGGATATCGTGATAGCTTCGCTTGTTGGAATGATAGTGTTTATGATCCGCAAAGCTGACCGCATTGAAAATCAGGTGGTTATGAACATGATCTTTGTCTATATGGGTGGTAAGTACAAATTCATACTTGCCGCCCAGGATTTCTTTTGCAAGCTCCATGCCGATCTCATGGGCTTGTTCCGGCGTAACCTCCCCAGGCTGAAAGGCTTGGATCAGGTGACGGCCCAGGTTCGTTCCCTTGTCGATGGCATGGCGGCGGGTCCAGGAAAATTCGATATCCGCAGTTTCGGCGGCACAGCCATAGGAAGAAACAAGCAGCTTTCCGTCCGTCTTTTCCGGGTTGCAGATATAGTCAATGGCTGCTTTCAGCGTTGATTTGATAGGATGTGTCTTTGTAACTGCCATATCTCGTCCAGCCTTTCCCGTATCTCGTCCATATCGGCCTGATACGCAGGACCTCCGGCGTTGATCCGCTTGGCTATCTGGTTGATGTTCCTGCCGATGGCGGACAGTTCCGAGGTAAACGCTTTGATCTCCGTGGTGTCGGTGTAGATGATATACCCGTCAATCGCCATCTTTCGGAGGTAGGCGCCATATCTGCGTGTCGGTAACTGGCTCATTTTTTCGTCTATGAGCCGTTTTTCATCCTCCGTGACATAGAATTTCATTTGAATATTCCGCTTTCGGTTTGCCATTCGCCGCCTCCGTTCTTCATAAGGGTTTGGGACTATCCCAACAAGCAATTTTGAATTTCCGGGTAAGGGACCTGAAAATCTCAAAATTCGCAAGCGGGTACTCGCTTGCTGTGCTTGCTACCGTATCTTATCCCTACTTATAAAGCGTTTCGGAAACCTCAAAATGCCCGCAAAATAAGAAAAACAGAGGATGTTCAGACACCCTCCGTTTCTTCATTCGGCTTTTCAATTTTTAAGGCCCCGTCAATGGCACCCTCCACGATAGGCAAATACTGTTCCGGGCAGAGCTTTAACTTCTGTCCGACCCGCTGGCGCAGCTCGCTTTCCTCTCGCATGACCTCTGGATTGAAATATCTCTCCATCGGCAGGCCGCAGATTTTTACAAGCTGTATGATGACCGGCAGGCTGGGGATCGTGCCCTCGTTTTCAATGTTGGCAAGATACCTGGTATCAATATTCACCTTTTCGGCTAAATCTTTTCGTGCAAGGTTCTTCGCCTTCCGTGCTTCTTTTACATCTGCACCGAAGGTTTCAAAGCCAGGGCAGTCTTTCACTTTTGCCATTCAACATCACCCACATACATTCTATATTTCATAGTTTGCGCGTGGAATGATGTGATATCCATTCTGACTACATTTTATAATTCATATCTTTAACCTTGTATTCTTCGAGCAGACGAAATATAATATTTTAGGAGGTGCAAAATGGACTATATAACATTAAAAGAGGCAAGCCAAAAATGGAATGTTACGCCGCGCCAGATAAATTATTTGTGTACATCTGGGCGCATCCCCGGTGCTGTAAAAATGGCGACGATTTGGCTTATTCCTAAAAATGCAGAGAAGCCAGTAGACAGGCGGAGAAAAGAAAACAAATCTCAGTGAGGTTTCTGTGACATTTGGGTGCTACACTGAAATTGAAGGAGTGTGATACCATGCGAATTTTAGTAGTCGAGGATGATCGGCTTTTGAATAATACTTTATGCTATAACTTGAATACTGCGGGCTATGCGGTTGATTCTGCACTGACAAAATCAGCGGCCAGTAGTTTCTTGACGAAGCAGGACTATGACCTGATTGTGCTGGATGTAAATTTGCCGGACGGGAACGGTTTTGACTTCTGCCGGGAAATAAAAGAGCGTCGCCCTGATACCGTTATTATTTTTCTGACCGCAAATGATATGGAAAGCGATATGCTCAAAGGGTATGAACTGGGCGCAGAGGATTATGTGACAAAACCTTTCCCTATGAGCGTCTTTCAAAAGAAATTGGCGGTAGTGCTGGGTAGGCTGACAAAACAATATGGTGGTGATACTTATGAGGATTGCACGCTAACCATCAATTTTTCAGAAATGAGTGCTACTCTATCAGGAAAGCTACTTACATTCACGCCACTGGAATATCGACTTTTGAAAATCCTGATGAAAAATCCACAGATCGTTTTGACACGGCAAGTCTTGTTGGAAAAACTGTGGGACGCAGACGGAAATTTTGTGGATGAACACGCTCTGACTGCGGCTATCAGCCGGGTACGAAACAAAATCGAAACACCCGACCGTCAGTACATCAAAACGGTATATGGTATGGGCTATATGTGGATCGGAGGGGCGCTGAAATGAATGTGCGAAAACTTTCCGTCAACAAAGCCTGTATCTTTTTAGCTGTTCTCCTGCTGGCGGCAATGGTAACGGTTTCAGTGGCTTTATATGCGTTGACCCAAGATATAACCGCTGTTTGGTATGTACTATTGTTCGGCATCTTTGTGCTGTTTTGCTCTATTTGTTTTATGGTGCTGGTTCGCCGCAAATTGGCGATGTTCTCCGATGCTTTTTGCAGTTTGATGGATGATATGTTGTCCGGGAATATGCAGCCGAAACAGACTGTGGAAGAAGAAAGTCTTTTCTATAAAATTGAATATCGGTTGAACCGTTTGTATGAAGTCATGCAGGAAAACAAAAACAGCATTGCACAAGAGCGGGCTGACTTGCAAGAACTGATTTCCGATATTTCCCATCAGGTCAAGACCCCTATTGCGAACTTGAAAATGATTAACAGCACCCTGCTTGAAAATGAAGTCCCTGTGCAAAAGCAAAAAGAATTTTTGACGGCACAGGCCAGCCAGCTTGATAAACTGGATTTTCTCATGCAGGCTATGATTAAAACCTCGCGTCTGGAAACAGGTGTCATTTCTCTGGAAAAGAAAAGCCAGCCGCTTTATGACACGCTTGCCGCCGCATTGGGAGGTATCCTTCTGAACGCCGAGAAAAAACAGATCAATGTTCAAGTGGACTGCCCGGAGAGCTTGATCGTTTCTCATGACAGAAAATGGACAGGTGAAGCGCTGTTCAACATTTTGGATAATGCGGTGAAATATACGCCGGAGGGCGGTCAAATCCGGGTTTCGGTTGAAAGTTGGGAAATGTATGTGAAAATTGACATTGCTGATACAGGCATTGGCATCTCAGAACAGCATCAGGGGGCAATTTTCAAGCGGTTCTATCGGGAGGACATCGTACATGATGTAGATGGAATTGGTATTGGTCTGTATCTGGCTCGTGAGATCGTAACCTTGCAAGGCGGTTATATTCGGGTAACATCCGAGGTTGGGAGGGGTTCAACTTTTTCCGTCTTTCTGCCTCGACAATAAAATAAGTACGCTAAAAAACAAAATGTCACAGGCCTATGACATTTGAGATTTAATTAAACAGAGGTATTTTGTTTCCCGTGACATTTCTGTGAGGTTTACCTTTTATGATAGAGCCATCAAAAAGAAAGGGTGGTGTTCTATATGAACATATTACAAACGACAGATTTGAAGAAATATTACGGCACCGAACCGAACATTACAAAAGCATTGGATGGCGTGACCCTATCCATTGAGGAAGGTGAATTTGTTGCCATTGTTGGTACTTCCGGCAGCGGTAAGTCTACTTTGCTGAACATGATGGGCGGGTTAGATACGCCAACTTCCGGCAGTATTAAAGTAAAAGGGAAAGAATTATCGAAACTCAAGGATGAACAGCTTACCATCTTCCGCAGACGTAACATCGGGTTTATCTTTCAGAATTACAATCTTGTTCCTGTGCTGAATGTCTATGAAAATATTGTCCTGAGATCGGAAGAGCGTC
>ERZ506977.625-NODE-625-length-17864-cov-12.785109_pt1 | contig 17864 bp, 9 predicted proteins | sample MGYA00513168_ERZ506977 | MGnify/ENA metagenome assembly ERZ506977
GATCATCCCGGTAACGACTATAGTGAAACTCTCCCATGACCGGGAACCAGGGTTTTTCGTCCCTCATCAGATATTCTTTATTATATGTATATTTCATACAGATACCTTCTGTCTGACTGTTTTTCTTTTCTTTCACTATACAGGATCCCCCTTCTGAAAAGAAATATGCGATTTCTATTTTTATAAGATGCTTCATTACTGAACTTCTGCATCTGTGTTCCCCGGTCTACCGTTGCAAGGGACTGATCAAAGAATTTTTCGCCTTTCAATTCTTCCTGAATTCGCTTAAAAGTCGCCTCATCACTTTCCACCTTATTGATCAGCTGCTCACATTTTGTAGTGTCAAACATGTTTTCATATTTTTCTACTTCATCTTTCATACTGCCCGGATTGGAAAGAGCATCTGTTTTTTCTTTCCAGATGGCATGTTTTTCTGCCGCATTCTCCAGTTTCTCTTTTACTATGTTCAGTGCATCTTTTGCATTTTTTGCTCGGATCTCTCCGCTCTGTGCACTTGTCCAATAGTTGTTCAGCGTGTCACCCCATTTATAAACATTGGTTCTTACATACTGATCCATAGACTGCTTATAACCGGGCATAATGGCATCTCTTTTATTTTTATAATCTGTAATGCTGTCGGAAAGGTCTTTTCTTGCCTGATCTTCTCCATCGGAAGAACTGTCTTCCTCATCGCTTTCTTCGTCCTCTGCCGGTGTATTCAGTTCATCGTACCAGGTCAGCAGATTGTCTTCTCCGCCAAGTGCATCAATCGTATTTTTATAATACATTGCTGCCATGAACTGGTTATACGATGTTTCATCCAGAGGATTCCCCAGAGATACCTGTTTTGCCGCATTGATAAAGCTTGTCATTGCACCGTTCAACAGATCAAATTTCTGCTGTGTCGTCGATGCATTCTGTACACCGATCTTATTATAATCGTTATAATGACCGATTGCCGCACGAATCATAAACGCCATACTCAAACCACGTTTATACTCCATTTCCGTACTGTCCAGATCCTGGTTGATTTTGGAATCGTACGGGAAATATTTCAGCTGTTCATTCAGTTCATCCAGCTTGTTCTTGGCATCTTCAAATGCATCCTGGCATTCTTCCATAGCTTCTGCGAAGTCTGCCTCTGCCTCCATAGCTTCCATCATCTTTTTATTATCTTTGATCTGATCAATTTTGTCCAGTACCATATCGGCCATACACACCGGCGCGCGGTATTTCATGTATTCCAGGATCTGCTGTTTTTCTACCTCGGTCTTATAGACCTTGGATGCTTCCACATCGATCACTTCAAAGCTCTGTTCCATCAGATCCAGCACCTGCTTGTAATTCCCGGAATTACTCAGTCCGTCTCCATGCTCCTGCCCGTTTTCTTGCTTTTGTCTGTGATGTTTTATTTCTGTTTGTCTTTTTTGCGTTTTACCAGCACGATAATCAGAACAACGATGGCAACAAAAATTACGATCACGCTGATCAACAATGGTGTGTTGTTGATGAACTGTACGAAGCTGTTCTGTGTTACCAGGACTTTATAAGAAGCAGGTACCTGTTCGTTTGTTTCCGGATCGTATACTTCTTTGGAAATATTACCGGCTTTGTCGCAGGATACCAGTTCAATGGTCTGGTACTGGTTGCTGCTGGCGATATCCACCAGAAGCTCACCATTCAGCTGTGCGATCTCATCTTCTTCAAAGCGTTTGAACAGTTCACCGTCCAGATAAACTTCCACATAAGCCAGATAAATATTATCTTTTACATTCAATGTGAACTCATGGGTGTTCTCTTTGTAGCGTCCTCTGTCTGCCAGGTTGGATACAACCATGGTAGGAGCCGTCTTATCTACGGTAAATTCAATCGTTTTTGCTTTTGTTTTGTTCGTTGTGGAGTTATGTGCCGCATCTTCAGAGTAGATGTTGATCACATAGTTTCCTTCTTTTTCAAAACAGGAAGCTTTGATCTTATATACGTATTTCTTCCACTGTCCGTCTTCACCGGATTTTGTGATAGTGTAATCCTCGCCCTCTTTCAGAGTAACGACTTTTCCATCCAGACTGTAGGTGATCTCAATCGTTGTCAGATCATCCACGTTAATCTCCGTGATTTCCAGATCCTGTGGTTTATTTGTATATTTCTTATCGATCAGGGCTTTTGTACTGCTTCCGATCTCATACGTAGAACCATCACGGTTTACAGAGAAGGTGATCGAAGAGGTTGTTTCATTTCCTGCTTTGTCGGTTACTTTCGCAGTTAAGGTATAGATATCATCCATGCCTTCCGGGAAGTCCTTAAAGATCACGTTCATACCGGTTGCACTGCTTGTGATGTTTGCCAGAGAATCGATCTTCACATCTCCTCTGTTGGCACCCTTCAGTGTAACTTTCACACCACTCGCAATAAAGTTTGTATCAGAGATGCTGATATGTGGTGCTACAGTACCGTTATTTGCAGATTTATCTTTGACACCGGTGATCTTCACTTCCGGATTCTTCTGATCCACTGTGAACTTATCCTGTGCATAATCTGCCGCTTTGTTTTCCGCAAGGTCAAATCCACTGACTGTAAAGGTGTAATCTGCATCATGGTTGAAGACTACATTTGCCGTATGGGTATCTCCGTTGTTGGACCATCCGCTCACGCCAGGTGCTCCGCCTGCGGAAGCCGTTGTGGATACCGTGATCTTGGACGGATCAAAGTTATGCTCGGTTACGGTGATCGTTGCTGTTCTTGCTGCTTTGTAGTAATTGCCGTTCAGTGCGCTGTTATTATTATAGGAAACCTTAATAACCGGAACGGTCTTATCTACAGTGAACTCTTCCAGGTTTTCCGTATTGGATTTGTTTCCTGCAAGATCATAGCAGTCATAACTTACGGTGTAATCACTGTCACCGGAGAAGGTAACGGTTGCCGTATGGATCTCTCCGTTATGGCTCCATCCGCTGATGCTGTATCCGCCACCTGTAGTGGAAGTTACTCTCGGCAGGTAAGACGGATCAAAGTTTCTCTCGTCTACGGTGATCGTCAGTGTCTTATCATTTTTGTAATATTTTCCATTATGTACGTCGCTCTTATCGAAGCTGAAGCTTACGATCGGCGCTTTGTTGTCGACTTTCAGTGTTGCAGTCTGAGAAGTCGCACTGTTGGTGGACCAGTCTTCCGCGTATACACTTACCTGTACATCGTTGGAGTAGAACTGGTTCGGGTTGATATTTACATGTCCGGTCCGTATCTGCTGATGGGTTTTTTGGGCTAAGTTAGCCAGTGTACCGCTCTCTGTATAGCCGGTGGTTCCGTTTACGATACGGTAGGTGATGGTTTTCAGTCCGGAATATGCATCATTCACTACCGGATCTTCCACACGCACATCAAATCCAGGATTGTCCCCTGCGCTGTACACTCCTTTACCCCACGCCGGAGTGGTCGGTGTGATTGTTGCCGTCGGTGTCGGGTTCGTGTTATCCACGATGATTCCATCCGTGCTGAAGAACTCGATATTTCCTGCTTTATCCGCAACTTTTTCGTATACCACCAGATGCTGATTTGCTGCCAGAGAAATCTTAGCAGAATATCCGGTCCAGTCGGTCCGTTTTTCCAGATCTGCGCGACTCAATGCTTTCTGAGATACCAGATACTGGGTTGTTGCAACACCCGCGGTCTCATCTTCACCCGTCATGGATGCGCGTACACTGTTTTTACCGAAGTATCCAAATGTGATGGTATTTAACAGTTTGTTCCATACATGAGATATAGAACCATTTACCAGATCTTCTACGGTAACAGTTCCTTCCGGTCTTACACGGTCAAGAGTTACTGCCTGTTTTACAGTCGCTTTTAACGGATTACCTGCCAGGTCGGTGTAATCGTAAGTGAAATCGTAATTTGCATCGATATTAATTACCGGGAGGGTAATTGTATATCTGTGGCGATTGTCGGAACCGCTTACCTCTCCAAGATCATTCCATTTGTTTTTAATCGCTGCTGCATAGTCAGCAACAGACACATCTGCATTTTGACTGTTTACTGCTTTGACAACTGCAACCACATTTTCTGCAGAGAAGTTTCTCTCTGTCATAACTGCTGTTGCTGTTACATAATCTACTGCTTCGTTTGTATAAGCACGTCCTTTAGACGGATTCAGTAAAGAAGTGGTCTGATTTTTGTTGTATGCAGTATAAGTTACTTCCAGTTCCGGTGCCACGGTATCAATGGTAAATTCAAATTCGTCATCACTTTTGGTATTGGCTGCCGCATCAGTTGCTGTTGTTTTTACTTTGTAATCACCATCTTTATCAAAGATCAGAGTAAATTTGTACAGCGTACTGTCGGTTGTCTTTGTAATATCAGCTGTTGCATCTTTCTTGATTGTTCCGATACCCAGTGTATCTTTCTGTGCTTCCAGCTGCTCCAGAGTATAATCTTTATCGTTAATGGTTACAATCAGATCTTTCAGGAAACGTTCCTGTACGGTAACTTCATAAGTTACATTGCTGTTTGCATATTTTCCATGGCGGAATTCTTTGTTGTTATTCACCTGCGCCCAGGAAGATGTTACTACAGGGCTTACAGAGTCAAGTACCAGAGTATGTACTGCATCGGTATCCATAGTGTTGCCCGCATTGTCTTTTGTATCTGCTGCTGCAGCGGTAACTGTGATTACCTGTGAGCGTTTCGGATCATTTGTAAGTTGCAGATCTTTTGTGATCGTGCAGTATTCCTGCAGTTTTCCCAGTGATACTTTATCCGGATATTCATTCTTTACAACTTCCTGATCTTTGGTTTCTTTGCTTCCGTCTCCGTATGCATAAGATACCTGATATCCCATCTGTTCCAGTCCGGAATAGAATTTCGTATCTGCTGCGTTCTCTTCCGCTTTCAGGTTCAGGTCCGCATTACCGGAATAATAGGTAATACCATCTGTCCACGTGTTTCTGTTTACTGTTCCGTCTGCCGATTCTGTATAAGTTACAGAAATATCATGCAGGTTCTCCAGAACGATACCGTTGGATCCATAAATTCTTACATTTCCTATATTGTCTTTTGCTTTCACAAAGACGATGTAGTTATTGGACTCAATTGTTTCTCCATCTTTCAGTTTGCCGATATTTTTTATCGTCCATGTATTGTTTTCGTCTGGTTTTCCGGCATCCGTAAAGTGCTCTTTTGCCAGTGTTTCTGCATAATCAACTCCTGTCAGCAGTTCTTTATAGTTTTTGTCTGTAGCAGTGTTAGCTACAAAGTAAGACATTCCGTTGACACCGGATCTGTCATCGCTGAGTGTTACGGTTGCTTCGATGGTATGGTTTTTATAAATACCAAAAGTAATCGCCTGTTCCAGATTGGAAACTACGCCACCCTGATTACCAAATGCAATCTGATTACAGTTTGGAGCTGTTTCGTCATATAAGAAATAGAGTCTGAACACCTGTGTTTTCGCGATGGTTGCTCCATTTACTTCATTGGTCAGGTAGAAGTAACGATCAATATCTTTTGTTTCACCGATCAGGCTCAGACCAGATTCACTGATATTATTCGCATTCTGACCGTTTTCATCGCAGGAATAGATAACATTATAATCACCTGTCAGCGCAAACTTGACATTCGCATCTTTTCCATAGTAACGTGTGCTATCCTCTGCTTCATATGTATGTATGCTGTCTGTTCTGACAGACACATAGCCTTCAACATTTTTTTCTTCTGTGATTTCTACATTTCCGCTTGTATAACCAATCAGATCAAACTTATAGTTATTTGTCGGATTTGTCTGATCATCCGCCTGTAATTTTAAAGCACCTGTGTGCACACCATAACTTGCACTATCTTTTGTTTTCACATTTTCTGCACTCAGATCCGTGGCTGTTGTATCTACTACGTTCGGGAATTTGAATCCTTTTAAATCAGTTCCTTCCCCTGTAACAAATCCTGTTTCTCCCGTAGTTGCGTTCACGGAAACCAGTTTATCCAGTGCTCTTGTATAATCCAGATCACGGAAACCACGACTTGTGTTGCCCACGGAAAGTTCCAGAACTCTTTTCTGAATTGTTAATTCTTTTTCAATTGATGGACGTTTATCCTGAATCTTATAGTTATTTGTAAAAGTTGCAATGCCCGTATCACTTGCACTGACAAATTCTACATTGTTGTTAAGAGTTTCCGGTTTGAAGTACATCTTCTGTGCAACTTCGTTTTCCGCAACATTTTTCAGCTTACTGTCATAATTTTTGAAAATAACTTCTTTATAAGCATCAATTTCACCTTTAGCAGCATCCGTTGGTATATATTTATCGTCTTCTACCGCTTCCAGTGTGGCTTTTACATCTACTTTCGTTGTACCATCGTAGATTTTTTCGCCTTCAACCGCTCCTTCCACATTTACTTTTCCCGGAGCAAACACATGCACGCTGTCTTCTTTGATCTTCAGTGGATATGGATCTACCTGTACATAAATATCTCTTGAAAATTTATAGTTTGTTGTCTGACCGGTAATTGTTACTTTTACAGGCTGGGTAAATGCTCTCTTCGGAGTAATGGTTACCGTTTTGGTTGTTTTATCTGCTGAAACAGTTACAAGTGCAGAATTATCAGAAACTGCATCCACTGTTTCCACACTCTCATTCTCGTCTTTCTCTACGCTCTGCCCGTTTGTATCACACAGTGTAATCGGAAGTTCCGTGTCCTTTGTTCCATATGTCACTACCAGCGGGTTCTCAGAAGAATATTTATTAGGATTTGTTTCTCTTTCAAACAGAATTTTTCCGGTATATTTATTTAATGCATATCTTCCCTGAATATCTGCCGGTTCATATATATTATCTCCATCAAATTTTCCTGTTATTGCAAGATCTTTCTGCCATTTTTTCAGTTTAACTGTATGTGTAGCTTCACCATTTTTATTTGTCACACAGTCGAATGTTGTTGTTCCCTTATTTTCCGGGTAGTTTCCTCTAATAGTTCGATCTCCTACCAAAGTATCGCCCGATTTTAAAGTGAATGTAAATGTTACTTCTTTACTGAACAGCCATCCATTCTCTTCTCCGGAACTTACACTTAAACTTGTCGGTCTTCTTTTTACCGTAACCAGTTTGCTTGCAATCTCCTGTGCACCGACTTTTGCCACAATTGTAAACGCTGTCTGAGTTCCGTTTTGGATTCCTCTGGCAGTTGTTACCTTACAGTTTTTCCCATTTTCTTCTATTGTTGCACCGGAAGTATCGTCACTGATTTCCCAGGTATCAATATAATTTGCCCAGGTTCCATCTACAGAAAATGAATTTTCATCTGCTGCATATACCGTATCATCTGCTGCTCCTGAAATACTGTTATCGTCTGTTTTCACACTGAGTCCTGTAATTGTGATCATCAATGTTTTGCTTGCTTCATCGATTCCTGTCTCAGCTGTCACGTTATATAATCCATTGGCATCGCTGATTACCGCTTCATAAGTACCGGTTGCAAACACTTCATAAGAAATATCTGTGCTTACCGTTGTACCTATCTGATCTTCTCTGATCGTAAGTGATGCTTCGGTTCCGTTATTATACGTAAGTTTCAGATTAACATCACTCAAACCGGGTCCAATATCTATCGATGCATTGTTCACCACATTCACTGAAAGCTTCTCGTCAACCGTTCCTCCCTGATCCGGTGTCGTGCCGCCTCCTGCTTCTTCTTCACCGCTTCCTGTCTGACCGGCTTCTGTCGCCTGTACCGTATACGGACCGGCCGTCATACAGGTCGAGAAAGCGAAGACCACGGTCAGAAGAAATGCCAGTGCTCTTTTAATTCCCTTCTTTTTCACTTTTCTTTTCCTTCCTTTCACTCATTGTCATATATCTGTAAATTCTGCCATTTACTATCATGTGCAGATAAAAAGTAAATAACATGATCGCCATAACCACCAGAAGAACACCTTCCGGGATGCTTCCCGTCAGGTTTCCCACGATAGTAAGGGCGAAGGATACCAGCAGAATCGGATCCATGATCCGTGCCGGCGGTGTTCGGAAGAATCCAAACACACCAATAACTTTCTTTTGTTTCCACTCCTGATAACCAGAAGTTTTGGAAATGATTTCCCGGCAGGCTCCAAAAAGAACTGCTCCAGCTAGAAGTGTTACCCAGAAGAGTACTCCCAGGATATATCCTCCGGCTGCCATCTTATTCTCACTGTTTACTGCGAAGGGTTCCAGGAAAATCGAACATGCATGAAGCCCGAAACACACAATGGATAATCCCAGATATTTCAGGGCTTTCTGTTTTCTCTTTTTCATCGTTCGATCACCTCATCTGTATGGATCTCCACGATACTTCGTACTACCACGAAATCTACTTTCTCAGGTATAACCTGTGTTTCCGGCATTTGCAGGATATCAGTTTCCGCTTCCGCAGCTCCAAGAACCGTCGTTTCGGATTCTTGTGTTCCGGCACCAATTACTCCCGTCTCGGCTTCCGTCATTCCTGTACCAAGCACTTCTGTCTCGGTCTCTGTTATTCCCTCGCCAAGCACCTTCGTCTCACCTTCGCTGCGGATACTGGTCTCTTCCTCTCTCCTTGGCATCAGCGTCGGTGTCGGTATATCATCGTGTGTAACCAGACGAACCGGTGTGTCATTTTCCCCGATCAGATCACTGTAAACCTGTTTTTTCGGTGGTGTTCCGTTTGCCGGTTTTTTCGTTTCTTTCTTTCCTTTGGACTTTTTATCTGTCTTTTTCTTTATAGTCGGTGTTCCGCCACTTGCCATTTCTTCCACAGCTTTTCTTGCCGTTCTTCCGGTCAGTTCACCGAATACCTGTGGGATCTTTAATACGAAGAATAAAATGATGGCAATTGCCAGAAAAACCAGAGCTGCGATTCCACAGTACAGAAAAATATTTCTGTAAAATATATATCTCTCTTCAAATCCCTGTACAGCTGTTGCTACTACTGTCATCATTCCTCACCTCCTTCAGAAGGTGTATCTTCTGATGTCACTGCATTTGCTGCAAACATCGCCTGAATCTGCTTTTCTCCGATAGCCGCGGCATCCAGAATATTGTCCTTCAGTTCTTTCGCTACCTGATTATCCGTCACATCAGTCGCGTTTACCGCCGTTGTGATCCGCTTCAGTGCTTCTTTCATTTCTTCCTGAGTAAGCCCTGCCTCCCGGAACGCATCATAGTGGGTACAGATCTGATATACAATCTCATTATACAGACGAAGTTCTGTGATAACGTTATCCTGACCTGCGATATTATCACTCATCAGCCCCATCAGATCATCCCAGTAATCCTTATAGGAAACCTGTGCGTCTCCCGCCTGATTCGTCTGTCCGATCTTACTGTTGTAAGCACTGATCTTGCCCAGAATATCTGAACGTGTCTTCCAGGCTGTCTTTTTGTCCTCATCTTCTCCAAGATCCAGATTGTTCATATCTGCTTTACTCACGATGTCAAACCAGCCTCCGGCCGAAGCTTTATTCTGTCCCGTTCCTTCGGTGTAGTAATAAAGCATCCCCATGTTATAAGCAAACCGCACATACCCGGCTTCGTTTTTCTGGAATAATGTTTTATTATCTTTCGATCTGCCGTTATCCCTGGAACTTAATATAGAAAGAATGTAGCTGTCCTCTTCGGAGGTAAATTCATTATCTTCCCCCACAGCGTTCACCAAACCAAGCCATGCATCTTCCGCTTCCGGATTCAGCGCGATTGCCTTCTTATAATAAGTAATTTTATCCTGCATAGATGCTGTCTGAGCACTTTCCACATAATAATCATACCCTGATGTCTCTGTTTTCTTAGCCAGAACCGCACCAGTCAGAGAACCAACACCCATAACAACTGCAAGTCCGACACTCACAGAGAATGCAAGCATCTTATTTTTTAACTTTCGCCGGTACGGCAATCCCAGTTCTTCCGGATGCTCTAGATCATACTGTAACTGCGCACAGCTTCGATACCTTTGTTCCGGTTCCTGCTGTGTACATTTGGTAAGGATCATCTCCAGACCAAGCAGTTCGTTTCGAAACTCTCGCGGTGTCTCTTCTAACAATGTTGTTCTGCACTGCGTGATCGGCGGAAAATTAAACGGCGTTGCTGCCGGATTTCGTCCGGTGATCAGATGATGCAGCGTCGCTCCCAGACAGTAAATATCACTCTCCGGGCGTGCCTTTCCTTTATGATCCTGGCTTCCGTACTGTTCCGGCGCCGCATAGCCAGGTGTACCAAGACTTGTCGTATCTTCAATATTTTCTATCTTAAATTCTCTTGCGGTACCAAAGTCGATCAGTGTGATCTCCCCGTTCGGCCGCAACATGATATTCGATGGTTTCAGATCTCGATATACAATTGGCTTCTCACGAGTGTGCAGATAATTCAGTACATCGCACAACTGGATACCCCAGGAAAGTACATCCTCGATTCCAATCGGTAGTCCCGTCTGTTCCATACTTTCTTTCAGAACTTTATTCAGGGATTTTCCCTCGATATAGTCCATAACAATCAAGAATGTATCTTCATCGTCAATTACGTCAATGATACTCGGCAGATATTTGTGATTCAGTCTTTTTAACGTATCGGTTTCGGCAATCAACCCCTGTTTGACCGTGGCAAAATCCTGTACACCATCTTTTCTGACCTCTTTGATCGCCCATGTCTTATTGGCACGTTCATTCAGAGCCAGGTATACGACACTCATTCCGCCTTTACCGATCTGGTTCAGTATCTTATATTTTCCATCTATGACGGATCCTGTCTCCAGCATCTTTACCCCTCCTGCACAGTTTTCATCACAACAGCAGAGATATTATCCATCTCCATTCTGGACTTCACCAGTTCTGTCAGATATACAAGCCGCTCTTTCATCATTTCTTCTGTTGTCAATACAGAAGGTTGTAACTGCATATACAGTTCCTGTTCACTGATCTCATGACGGAACCCGTCACTGCACAAAAGGAAAAGACTTCCCGGAAATACCGTTCCTCTGTAAAAATCCGGAAGTACTTCCTGCGATGCTCCAATACACTGTAACAGCACATTTCGTTGCGGATGTCTCTCCGCATCCTCCGGACGAACCAATCCCAGGTCAATCTGCTGCTGCACCAGACTCTGATCCTTCGTCAGCTGATAAACCTGATTACTGAGGGCATAAGCTCTTGAATCCCCTACATTCATAATAAAATACTGATCTTTGATCAGAAGCAGTGCAACAATCGTTGTTCCCATCCGGTTTCCGGTTCCTTCAACATACCGGGCCAGCTGCACATTCAGTTCGTTGGCAATTACGTGCCAGTCATTTTTTACCTTTTCCAACACTTCCTCTGCATCCATTGTATGCACAAGTAATTGAGGAAAGTCTGTCTCAAACCACTGTTCCATCGCCCGTATCACGGTCGCACTGGCCAGCTCTCCATTTGACAAGCCACCCATACCATCACACAAAACGCCAAAAAAGATTCGTCCCATTCTGGTCTGTGCTTCCTTAATCATATAAGAATCCTGATTCGTCTTCTTTTTTATTCCCACATCGGTATGGGCTGCAATAAGATATCTCATATTCTTACCCTCTGTACGCAGCTTTTTCCTATTCCTTTTCTTTCAGAAAAAAGCTTCGACTTTTTATACTTTTTTAATAACATTACACGCGTTGTGTCTTGTTTAATCAATCAATTTTTCGTTTGTATCAGGTTAAATGCATTATTTTAAGTGTGTTTTTTCTCATTTATGTAAAGCCGATATTTTATTCTTTTTTTATATTTATAAAAAATAAGCAAATAAATATCCTGTCTAATAAATGATTATTTCATTAATGTCCTATCAAATCTGATATTTGGCATTTTATATGGTGTAAAATATAGCTAATTACCTGCAATCATCGGATATTTGCTTATTTAATCTGATATTTATCGTATCAGACACTACGCTTACTTTAGGATTACATATGGAGGTGATACACTGGGATACAGGAAGAAGACTTTGCCAAACGACTTTGCAAACTCCGTCAGAAAAAAGGAGCCTCCGCCAGGGATATGAGTCTTTCCCTTGGACAAAATGCCGGATACATCAACAATATTGAAAACGGAAATAACTTACCCTCTATGACAGTCTTTTTCTATATCTGTAAATACCTGGGAATTACTCCAAAAGAATTTTTTAATTATGACAACGAATCACCGGATATTACCCGACAATTGTTGGAAGCATTGACGAAAATAGATAAAGAGACCCTGGTCCATCTGACCGCTATTGTTATGGCTCTCTCAAAAAAGTGAATATTTTTTATACCGGAACCGGAACAGCTATTGCTTATTCCGGTTCCTTTTTATCTTTTCAATATAGCAGATTATTCCCAGAACACATATGTGCCCGGTTCCACCTTTATTTCTTTTTTTCCGATCACAATCTGCGCCGGAACCGGTGTTACAATCTCGTACCGAATCACACCGTCTGTGTGCGTCCACCGGGAACTGATCTTTCCGTGTCTGGTCTCAATCGATGCTCCAAGCCACTCCAGCTGTGTTCCCGGTTTCGGCTGGATCCGCACTTTTTCAAATCCCGGATATTCTTCCACCACCCGGATACCTGCAGCCTGTTCATAGATCCAGTCTGCCACGGATCCGTATGCGTAGTGGTTAAATGAATTCATATCAGTACTCCAGAACTCTCCGTTTTCCATGATGCCGTCCCAATGTTCCCAGATCGTTGTTGCGCCTTTCCCCACCGCATACAGCCAGGACGGATATTCTTTCCTGCATAACAGCGTATAGGCAAGATCCGTATATCCGTAATTACTCAGTACATGCAGGATATACGGCGTTCCGACGAATCCGGTACGCATCTGGCAGCCATCGTTTCGAATCATCTGTGCCAGTGCATCCGCTGTTTTCTGACAGTCTTCTGCCAGTCCAAACTGAACCGCCAGAATATGTTCCGTCTGTGTCCCGTACTCCGGATATGTGTTTCTGAAAGTCTCCACGATTTTTTCATGAAGTGCCTCGTACGCCTTCACATCTTCCCCGATCACACGTCCTGCCTTTATTACAAGTTCTGTCGAATGTGCATAAAATGCAGACGCAATAAAATCTTCTCTGCTTGATCCCTTATAGCTTCCCTGCGGCGCATCCAGACCGAGCCAGTCACCGAAGTGTTCTCCACCTGTCCACAGATATGGGGTGGTTGTGTGATTTGTCACATAATCTACCCATTTTTTCATACTGGCAAACTGATCTTTTAAAATCTGCGGATTGCCGTATGTCTGATAGATCTGCCACGGACAGATCGTTGCCGCATCTGCCCAGGCGGCACTGGCATTTCCGCCAACCAGATAGTCCGGAACTACATGACCTACTGCACCGTTCTCCATCTGATCCGCTGCCAGATCGTGAAGCCATTTCGTAAAGAACCGCTCCACATCAAAATTATAGCTTGCGGTTTTAGTAAATACCTGTGCATCCCCGGTCCAGCCAAGCCGTTCGTCACGCTGCGGGCAGTCTGTCGGCACATCCAGGAAGTTGCCTCTTTGTCCCCAGAAGATATTGGAGATCAGCTGATTCAGAGCCGGATCCGAAGTCCGGATTTCACCGGTTTTTCGGATGTTGGAATATACTGCGATTCCCCGGAACTGTTCCGGCGTTGCTTCTCCCGGAAATTCGTCCAGCAAAAGGTATCGGAAACCAAAGAACGTCAGCGCAGGATGCCAGGTCTGTGTTCCCTCGCTGCAGATATAATTTATCTCCGCTTTTGCACTTCTGTAATTTGCATTGTAGAAATTTCCTTCTGCATCCAGAACTTCTCCATGAAGGATATGGATCCTGTCACCTGCATGAGCGTCCACGGTAAACTCCACATATCCGGTGATTTCCTGCCCGAAATCAACGACCATTTCTCCTGCCGGTGTGCGGAAAACAGATTTTGCTGTCACCACTTCCTGCTCCCGGATCTCTTCCCCTTCCTGCGGAATCAGAATCTCTTTTGACCATGCGAATTCTTTTACTGTATTCCACTCTTTCGTCACAAAAGTGTCATCACAGAACTCCCCGTCGTAAATCTCACTGAAACGAATCCTGCTTTCTCCCCATATCCAGCTCTGGTCCGTTACGAGTACTTCTTCGCTTCCATCCATGTATACAATATGCACTTCTCCGAGAATACCTCCCGGACGCCTCATTCTTTGCAGCTTGTCAGGTGTGTCCTGCCATCCGGGCATCGGGGAGCGAAACCACCCTTTCCCAAGTGTTACGGTAAGTTCATTTTCCTCTCCCATCAGATCTGTAATGTCATATTCCTGGTACTGCAATCTTTTATCATAAGCCGTCCACCCCGGTGCCAGCACATAATTTCCAACTCTTTTTCCATTCAGATGTGCCTCATACACTCCCAGCGCCGTCAGATATAAAGTCGCACGTTCTACCTTCTTTTCCGTCTTCCATCCCTTTCGAAAAACCGGACACACCCCACCGGTATCTTCCGAAGTCCGGATCCATTTTGCCTGAAACTCCATAGTTCTACCTCCCACCAACTACTGCATTTATACAGTTTCTCTTATAACTTAGTGTACAACTTTTTCGCCATAACAGGAATATCTTTCATGACCTTTTATCCACTTTTTCCATCTCTTTTACAAATTTTTCTTCCGTCATGTGCATTCGCGAAGCTGCTTCTTTCACGGAGAGCAAACCATCCTTTATAAGACCTGCATATGCCTTAATGAAGCCTTCCATTCTTCCTTCTTCTCTTCCGTCTTCGATCATTTCATCTACTGCCTGACACATATCAATTTCCTCCTCTTCTGATATTGTAATCGGTGTATTTGTTATCACTTTTATTACCTGCGCCGCCGCATTTTCCATATACATTCGAGTATTTTCTGTTATATATTCCTTTAATCGTTCTTTATCTTTTGCATATTTTATACATCCCAGTACTTCCCGGAGACTCGTCTGAAACAACTCCAGCTGCTCTTTTGTCAAACGTGCGGGATCGATCAGATGAATTCGATAATCCGGAATATAATTCAGTATTTTTTTATCATTTACACGCAGCATTTCATGTAATGATTCCGGTCCGTCCCATAACTCCGTACCGAAATGAATCACCAGCGTGATTACCGGCGTAAGCTTGTCTTCTTTATAAAAACCAGATAAATACTCTCCACCTGATCTTTTCTTTCCTGTCTTTCGGTTTTCTGCCGCAATATCACTTACCTGTTTTCCATACTGAAGTGCATCATAAATCATATTTCTTACCGGCATCGCATAATGGATATCTGTCTGATTTTCAACACCAAGCAGAAGATACACCGCCTCTCCATCCTCTTTCACTACAGTTTTCTTCAATATATCTCTATATTTTTGTACAGTTTCCGAATCCTGATGTTTCTGATCACCACCCTGCAGAATCGCCATTTCTGTTGTGTCGATTTCCCTCAGTTTTTCCGGTTGAATCATCTGCTGCCCATTGTACAGTAAATAATTGAAGGCATCCGCGAAAACCCTGTTCTCCTTCATGTAATTTTTGGTTATGGTATCCTTTTTTCCCACCAATCTCCTCCTTTTTGTTTTTGCGCAGGAGATCTTTTTCACATAAGATGAATGTCTTCTGATTATCTGTCCATGAAGCAATCTCGCTGCTGATTTTTGAAAATATAAAAGCATTGAGACTTCTCCGAATATGGAATCAAGATATGTTTTTAGAAATGATAATTGAATTCCTCAATGAATGGAAATAGTATGCTTTGCAGTTATATTAACACCTGCTGATTTTTTTGTCTATCTCATTTTTCAGGAGGCGATGGATTTTCTTTCCACCGCCTCTTTTCACACCCTTATTTCAGTACTCTTACCTCAAACGGTTTCAGCACAACCGTACCGCTCACTTTTTCACCTGTATACAGATCCGTCATCTCTTCTTTAACCTGGATCTCGGCTTCTGCGTCTTTGTAGTTCAGAACGAAGCAATACTCGGTATCGTCTTTCTTTCTTACAGCTAGTTCACAGGTTTCCGGGATCTCCAGTTTTGCTTTGTATGGATCTTTCACACCCAGTTTCTCCAGAAATACTTCTGCTGTTTCCTCTGAAAACGCTGCGCCGAAGTAATATACGGTTCCTTCTCCGTAAGCATTCTTAATCAGTCCAGGTTCTCCTGCATAATAGCAGTTCTCGTATCTTCCAAGAACTTCTGCATATTCACCCACTGCTGCCAGCTGATCGTTAAATACAGCAGCTTCCAGTTTCGTGCCATCCCAGTCGATCACGATATCTTTGTTGTCCGGGGATACCAGTGTGTATTCCGGAATATCCACACCGCTCATCTCGGCAAATTTGCCCGGCAGTTTGTCCATGACGCAACGGCCGTACATATCTTTGTATCCGCTTCTGCAGCCCAGAACCAGGCAGCCGCCATTCTTTACATACTCTTCCAGTACGGCTTTTCTCTCCTCTGAGATCAGTACCGGATGCGGGTAGAACAGTACGCTATATGGTTTCAGGTCTTCTGCGGTTACATCGTCGCGCAGATAGATATAATCCATCGGTGTATGGGTTCTCTGTGCAGCTTCGAAGATGCCAAGCTGGCTCTTCCACTCTACTTTTTCATGCCATACATCCAGCTGGCTGTCCCATGCGTTGTCATAGTCTTTCAGGAAACCAACTTTTGCTTCATACTTGGAGCCTGCAAGCTCAGACAGTTTCTGGAATTTCTCATGAACCGATTTGACTTCTGCCAGTCTGCGGTTGTCTCTTCCGGAATAATCCAGGATACCATGCCAGTAAATCTCGGTACCGTAAGTACAGGTTCTCCAGCGGAAATAGCTGACATAGTCTGCACCATGTGCCACACTCTGCATGGTCCACAGGGTCATCTGTCCCGGCTTCGGAGTCGGAGCTGCCATACCGGTATTCCATCCGTTGGCTCCGGACTGCTGTTCCATGATACCGAAGTTTTTGGATACCGCACGAACCTCAGACAGGTTACGGCTCCACATACGGTCTTTCAGGAAGTTATCCTTGTTGTACGCATCCAGACAATAAGCAAAGTTCGGATAAGAATCATATGTGATGAAATCCAGACTCTCGTTTGTCATTCTCTGGTTGTCCAGGTTGCCGAACAGACCGTTGGTGGTGATAAAATCACCCGGTTTGATGTATTTGCGAATGATATCGCTCTGCAGTTTTGCGAATTTGCATGCGCTGTCAGATACGAATCTGGTATAATCCAATACTTCATGAGGGTTGGTATTATTGCTCAGAGTGGTTCTCGGCACATACACTTCCTCAAAGCTGTTGTATGTCTGATTCCAGAAGTTGGTTCCCCATGCTTCGTTCAGTGCATCAATGCTTCCGTATTTTTCCATCAGAAATTTGCGGAAAGCGATGGTATCACTCTCAGAATAGAACTCATTTTTCTCACAGTTAAGCTCATTATCAATCTGCCATCCGATGATTGCCGGATGTTTTGCATAATGAGATGCAGATTTTTCCACAATAATTGTGGTCAGTTCCTGGTATTTCGGAGAGTTGTAGTTGTAATGTCTTCTTCCGCCATGGCGGTACAGAACACCGTCCATGTTTGCATTCAGAACTTCCGGATATTTCTCAGTCAGCCAGGCCGGCGGCGTAGCCGTAGGGGTACAAAAGATCACTTTCATACCCATATCAGCAGCTACATCCAGAAATCTGTCAAAGAAATCATAGTTGAATACACCTTCGTACCGCTCGATTTTGCTCCATGCAAATTCTGCAATTCGGATTACTTCGATGCCGTTTTCCAGCATTCTTTTCAGGTCGTCACGCCAGAGACTTTCATCCCAGTGTTCCGGATAATAACAGGTTCCCAATACCAGTCTTTCGCCATTTATAATCTCCATCGTGTTCTTCTCCTTTATAT
>ERZ506977.674-NODE-674-length-16777-cov-4.492824_pt1 | contig 16777 bp, 18 predicted proteins | sample MGYA00513168_ERZ506977 | MGnify/ENA metagenome assembly ERZ506977
AGTTCTACATTTATAATCATAACAAATCCATATAAGAAAAAACAGACTGCAATTTCAAACATGTTTTATTTATTATTTAGCAAAGAAAGATGGAATTAATTATGATTACTTATAATCCTTCAAGATATAAAAACGGAATTTGTATTATAAAAGTGTTCTTAAGGAACAAATAATATATAAGTAATAAAACAGTCTGGTTATTCGTGTTACTAATTAAATGATATTGAAAGGGACAATGCATGAAGAAGTTGACTAAGTTAGTACTATCATTAATTACCGCAATCTCTACTTTCTGTATTTCTATTTATGCGGAAGATGAAGCAGTTACTAATGAAATGGAGTATATTCTTCCAGAACAAAGGTATGAAGAGTTTATTGATCAATTGAAAATAGGAGTTGAAAACGAAATAGGAAGTTCAGATTTTAAGATTTTAGGGTACCGCAAACAAAATTATTTGGAAGAAGTGCCAGCATATCAAACGCAAGAATATATTGGTGAAACAACACAGATAAGAAGTGTAGGATATGCTTCGAATCAATATGCACAAGGTGTTACATTTTCAAACGGTGGAACAATTTATTATTCTGATTCAACAGGAAGTGATGTCAGTTTATCTTTTTCTATAAGCGGATATGGAGTAAGTGTTGGCGTTGGATTAGGAAAGAAAGCATCTGGCGTAACTGGGTATGCTTTAAACTGTCCTGCTAATAAAGCATGTAAAATCTATGTCAAGAAAAAGATAAGAGTTGTATTGTATAAAGTTACTGTTAGTTATGAAGGGCAAGTTCATAGTGTTAGTAATGTTCCGGTAAAAACTGAATTAGCATTATATCTATCAAACGGGCTTGAATAAATGAAATCTTTGATAAAAAGTATTTTACTAGCTACTATGTTCTTGACATTAGGATGTACAAAACAAGAAAGTGAATATTACTATTCTGTTTCTGAAATTTATAAAGAAATAGAAAATAATCCTGATGAAATTATTAATTTCGATTCATCATCTGCTTATATTAATTTTATGGGCGAGATAGATGAGATTTCCCAAAGTGACTTAAGTTTCTTATTAAAAGAAGATGATTATGAATTGAAATGCATTTTCACTAATGATACATTAACAGATAAATTTTATGAAAATTATCAAGTTGGAGATATTGTATATCTAAGTGGAAAGATAATTGAAAATGGAAATGAGTACCAAGCTCAAATAACAGATATTCAATAAAGTAAAGGATGGATTATTTATTTCCATCCTTTAAAACGTTTAATAAGTGAAATGATATTTACTTCTTTTGTTAGTATTTTTTGATCTTTCTTTTTTTGCCTTTGATGGATAATCCATTTAATGCATCAATGATTTTTATATTGGAATCCAAGATTGTAACTGTAGAATAAGAATCCTGTATTTCAAGTGTTCCAATTTTTTCGAAAGGAAGCTTTGTGCAAAGGGCACCAATGATATCTTTTGGACGCAGCTTATCTTTTCTTCCCGCCTGGATCTGAATGGTTAGTGTAGAAGATTTCTTTTCTTCTTTCTGTAATGGAATGGATAGATTTGTTTCATACTTCTGATCAGGATTATAAACAGACGAATGTTCTAGAATATATTGTGTAGCATCATTTTCTAAATCTTTATTTCTAATCAGTGTAATTGTTGTTCCGTGATTTCCCTGATGACCGCTTCTTCCAGAGCGATGAATAAATGTATCTGCATCTAATGGAATATCATAATGAATGATGTGAGAAACATCATATAAATCTAATCCTCTAGCAGCAGCATCCGTAGCAACAAGTACACGATACTTTCCATTTTTAAATCCGTTTAATATTCTGATGCGCTCTCGTTCTTCGTAGAATGATGAAAAGGAAGATACAAGAATATCTTTTTTCTTTAGCCAGTCTGCAAGTTCATTTGCATCATTTTTATAATTCATAAAGATAATGGATTGCTCAATCGGTGCAGACTTTAATAAGCGTAATAATGAGTGCTTTCGATCGTCTGTCTTGATGTAGTATGTATCAATGTTTTTGTTAACATGAGAATCATCTTGAATGATTTCTTCATATTCTTCTGGGAAGAAAGAAGTAATGAGGTCATTCTTTGTGGCAGAAGTACAGACAAGCTGTGTGTCTGTATGTTGAAGAAGATATTCTGTTTCTTTTCTCTGTCCTGTAGAAATGACCATGTCTACTTCATCAACGACGCAAAGTAACAAGTGAGATAAATCAATCTTCTTTTGTGAATAGAGATCCATTAATCTGCCAGGTGTACCAATAATGATTGTTGGCCGATGACGTAATGCATTTTCCTGCTTATGAATGTCTAATCCACCAATGACAGTTACAATGTGATGCTTTGAATAATTTGCTATATTTTTTGCGACTTCACTTACCTGTAAAGCAAGTTCTCTTGTTGGTGTAATAATTAATATCTGTGTATCATTACTTGCAGCATCAGCGATTTCTAATGCGGGTAAAAGATAGGCAAGTGTTTTGCCGGAACCAGTTGCTGCCTGGATAAATAGATTTTTACGAGATAATATTTGAGGAATTGCTTTTTCCTGGATTGGAAGAAGGAAAGAATATCCTTGTTCATTGAATGCTTGTTTAATTTCTTGTTTCATGTGGATATATTAACATGAAAAGGAAATGAGATATCACAATAATTGTGATAAACTTGAAGCGATATGAATATGATGAACGATACGATTGCCGCAATCGCTACAGCTAACGCTACAGGTGCAGTTTCTATCATCCGTATTTCTGGAGAAGAAGCTATTTTGATTGCGTCTGAATTAATCAATAAAGATTTAAGTAAAAAAGAAGGATATACGATTACATTTGGTACAGTACAGGAGGACAATGAAGTTGTTGATGAAGTACTTGTATCTATTTTTAGAGCACCAAAATCTTATACAGGAGAAGATGTTGTTGAAATTGGATGCCATGGTGGTCTATTTATCACAAGAAAGATTTTGTCTTTATGCTTAGGAAAAGGAGCTAGACTAGCCCGCCGTGGTGAATTTACAGAACGTGCATTCTTGAATGGAAAGATGGATCTTTCTCAGGCAGAAGGAGTTAATGATTTAATTAACGCTACAGATGAAGTGAATGCGAAGAGTGCAATGCATTCTTTGAAAGGATCTGTTTCTAAAATATTGAAACCATTAGAAGAAGATCTGACGCAAATCATTTCTAATATTGAAGTGAATATTGATTATCCGGAATATGATGATGTGCATCAGTTAACAGAAGATGAGATTCTGCCAAAAGCAAAGACATGGCTGAAAGATATTCAGAAACTGATTGATGAGGCTAAAAAAGCAGTGAATATCCGTGAAGGAATTGATACTGTTATTTTAGGTCGACCTAATGTTGGAAAGTCTTCTTTATTGAATGCTTTGCTTGAAGAAGATAAGGCAATTGTCACGGATATTGCGGGTACAACAAGAGATATTGTTGAAGGGACTGTACGCTTAGATGGAATCACTTTGAATTTGATTGATACTGCAGGTATCCATGAATCTAATGATATTGTAGAAAAGATTGGCATTGATAAATCTTTGCAGGCACTAGAAAAGGCAGAACTTGTCATTGTGGTCATTGATGGCAGTGAAGCTTTGACAGATGAAGATCATAAGCTGTTAGAAATGACGAAGAATAAGAATCGTATTGTTGTATACAATAAGAATGATAAGGCAATTCAACATGATGGTATTTCTATTTCAGCAATCAATGGTGATGTAGAAGCATTAACGAATGCAATCAAAGAAAAATATGAAAAAGAATTGTATCTTGCTTCCAGTGATACATTGAATAATGAAAGACAGATTGGTCTAGCAATCCAGTCGGAACAGAGTATGAAGAATGCGATTCGTACATTAGAAGATGGTATGGAATTGGATCTTGTGACGATTGATTTACAGAACGCATGGACTTCGTTAAAAGAAATTACAGGAAAAGCTGGAAAAGAAGATCTGTTAGATGAAATCTTTTCTAGATTTTGTTTGGGTAAGTAATATGGAAGATATCATTTATTTAGATTCACACGCGCATTTAATGAGTGATGACTACAGCGAAGATCTTGAAGATGTTATGCACAGATGTAAACAAAAGCATATCGATTACATCATGATCATTACATTGACAAAACAGGAAGCAATACGTGCAATTGAATTTCGTAAAAGAGATCCAGAACATATTACGCTTGCAACAGGGATATTCCCTGAAGATGCTGAAAAAGTGACGGAAGAAGACTGGAATGATTTTGTGGAAATTGCTTCCAGAGAGGAAATATCTGTCATTGGAGAAATTGGGCTGGAATATCATTGGGTCAAAGATGAAGAAGCAAGAAAGAAACAAAGAGAATTGTTTATTCGCCAGATTGAACTTGCCAGAACTTTGCATAAACCAATTGCGGTGCATTCTAGAGATGCAATCCAGGATACATTGGATATCTTGAAGGAACATCAAGTACCTGGTTTACTGCATTGCTTTCCGGGAACAAAGGAAATGGCAAAAGAGTTTACAAAACTTGGCTATTACATCGCATTAGGTGGAGCATTGACATTTAAGAATGCAAGACATTCCGTTGAAGTTGTCGAAACAATTGATGAAAAGTATTTGCTGAGTGAAACGGATTGTCCATATATGGCACCTGTACCTGTAAGAGGTACAAAGAATGAACCATCGAATATTCCATATATTGTTCAGAAAATGGCGGATGTTAGAAATGTGAGTGCTGAACATATGGCTTCTACGATCTTAGAAAATTGGAAGAGGTATTTGAAATGTCAATGAAGAAGATCAAAGAAGTGATTGTTGTAGAAGGCAGACATGATACGGAACGTCTGCGTAAATATTTTGACTGTGATACGATTGAAACAGGTGGAACGAGTCTTGGACAAGATGTCATTGATCGTATTATAGAAGCAAAGAAAACAAGAGGTGTCATTGTATTCACAGATCCGGATTCTCCTGGAAATCGTATTCGTCATGCGGTAAATCAGAGTGTAGAAGGATGCAAGAATGCATTTGTGATGAAAAAAGATGCACGCACAGATAAGAAAGTTGGTGTTGAACACGCAACTTATGAAATATTGAAAGAAGCATTAGAGAATGTTGTTTCATTTGATGAAGATGATTGTTGTCAATTGACAATGAATGACATGATTGAGCTTGGCTTATCTGGCAGTGATAATAGTTCGGCATTAAGAGATGTTATCGGTGAACATTTTCATATTGGAAGTGGAAATGCGAAAACAATGTTACGAAGAATCAACTTTTCAAAAATAACAAAAGAAGAATTATATAAGGTGATCCATTCATGAGTAAATTTATTTCAACCCCATCACGTACAAAAGAAATCCTAGAGAAATATGGTATCCATGCAAAGAAAGGTTTTGGACAGAATTTTCTAGTGGATCCAATCATTGTAGAACGTTGTGCATTAGCTGCACATTGTGAAGGTGCAGTGATTGAAATTGGCCCTGGTATTGGTTCTTTAACGGAACAGCTTGCGATTCATTCTCAACATGTCGTAGCGTATGAAATTGATGAATCTTTACCACCAATCTTAGCGGATACATTATCAGCATATGATAACGTTGAAATTATCTTGCAGGATTTCCTGCAGGCAGATATTTCTACAAAAATAAAAGAATTGAAGGAACAATATGGTCAGGTTACTGTTTGTGCGAATCTTCCATATTACATTACTTCTCCAGTACTGTTTAAGATCTTTGATGAAGGGCATGATATTCCTTATATTACTGTGATGATGCAGAAAGAAGTTGGTGATCGTTTTATTGCGAAACCTAACGATAGTGAATATGGTGCTTTGAGTGTGGAAGGACAATATCTATATGATGTAAAGAAATTGTTTACAGTTCCTGGCAGAAGCTTTAATCCTTCTCCTAAAGTGGATAGTGTGATTATTCAATTTTCTAGAAAAGAGGATATTGATACATCTTTAAATCTTGTGGATTTCTTTACATTTGTTAGAGCATGTTTTAAGCAAAGAAGAAAAACAATCTATAATAATTTAAAAGAATATCTGAAGGATAGTGAAAAGACAAAGCTGGCTTTAGAAAAGGCTGGGATTGATGCTGGTGTTAGAGCACAGGAATTAGATGTAGATACATTAAAGAAACTGTATGAGGCAACTTTATGAAAGAAAGAGCATATGCAAAAATCAATTTGTGTTTAGATGTAGCTGGAAAAAGAGAGGATGGCTATCATGATTTGAAGATGATCATGGTACCAATAGATTTCTATGATTTATTAGAGATGAAACCTGCATTTGAAACAACACTATCTTTGAATCGTGCATATTTACCAGTAAATGATAAGAATACGATTATTAAAGCAATCAATGTGATGAAGCAAAGATATGGTTTCCAGATGGAATTTGAATGTATTCTTCAAAAGCATATTCCTACACGTGCGGGTTTAGCAGGCGGCAGTGCGGATGCGGCAGCCGCAATTCGTATGATCAATCGTATGTTGAACTTGAATATGAGTGAAGAAGATATGATTTCAGTTGGAAAAGAAGTTGGTGCAGATGTTCCGTTCTGTCTGATTAATAAACCAGCATATGTTGAAGGAATTGGAGAAATTATTAATCCATTTTCTTGTACTACAGATTTTGATATTCTGCTTGTAAAACCAAGAAAAGGTGTATCTACAAAAGAAGCATTTGAAATCGTAGATAGTACAGAACCAATCCATCCTGACTGTATGAAAATGAGAGATGCATTGATGTGCTCTGACTATGAAGGTATTATTTCTTCTTTGGGGAATAGCTTAGAACCAGCCGCTATTCAGCTTGTAGAAGATATTCGCAACGTAAAAGAAGAACTGACAAAACGTGGATTTGACGGTGTTTTGATGTCAGGCAGTGGTTCTACTGTATTTGGTATTACAAAAGATCGTCAATTGATTGAAGATACAATGAATGATTTGAAGAAAGAAAAGTACTTCGTCAGAAGAACAAGAATCGTTGATTCTAGAATGGGGAGATAGAATATGAGAAATGCAATTATTATGGCTGGTGGAAAAGGCACGAGAATGAAGTCTGTTCTACCAAAGGTATTACATAAGATTTTAAATGAACCAATGGCATCTATGGTAATTCGTTCTTTAAAAGAAGCTGGTGCTGAAAGAATTGTAACTGTTGTTGGCTACCAACATGAACTGGTTGAAAAAGAATTGGCTGGTCAGTGTGAATTTGCCGTACAGGAACCACAGCTTGGTACAGGTCACGCAGTCATGCAGGCGAGACAACTTGAAAATGAAAGTGGTATTACAGTGGTTGCTTCTGGTGACTGTCCTTGTGTTAGAAGTGAAACATATGCAAAGATGTATGAGGAATTAGGAGATGCTGATATGGCAGTATTGACTGCAGTCCCTGATGATAATGGTTCCTATGGCAGAGTCATTCGTAGAGAAGATGGCATGGTTGAAAAAATTGTTGAATTTAAAGATGCAAATGAAGAAGAGAGAAACGTGAGAGAAATCAATACAGGTATCTATGCTTTTAAAACTGAATCTTTATTTGAAGGCTTAAAACTGATCAAGAATGAAAATGCACAACATGAATATTATTTGACTGATTTAGTAGAAATCTTACAGAACCTTGGCAAGAAAGTGATCGCAATCAATTGTGATGACTGGAGAGAAGTGGAAGGTATCAATGATTGTGTTGCGCAGGCAGAAGCAAATGCGTATCTTCAACACTGTATTAATCTTCACTGGATGAAGGAAGGTGTAAATATTATTGACCCAGATAATACATATATTGGCCCGGAAGTTAGATTTGGGCATGATGTCATTGTTCATCCAAATACATATTTGTATGGAAAAACAACAGTGAAAGATAATACAGAAGTTATGCCTGGTACTTTTGCACAGGATCAGGAGCTTTAATGTTATATCTCAAAGAAGCAAATATTGGTGATATACAAAAGGAATATGAAGTGATCACACGTATTCCTTCTGATGAAAATGGTTTTACAAATGAATATGAAAACTGTTCTTTTGAAGAATTTAAAGAACAGATCCTGCCTTCTTTTATCAATCACACAAAAGGAATTGATTTGAAAGATGGATTTGTTCCAGATACGAATTATTTCTTATGGGAAGGGGATGTCATTGTTGGGCTGTTTCATTTCAGACATTATTTAAATGACTTTCTTATGAATGGGCCTGGCCATATTGGCTATTGTATTTTGAAGGAGTATCGTGGAAAAGGATATGGAGAAAAAGGCTTGAAGTTGTTGATTGATCTTGTTAAAGGTAATCTTCAGGAAGATGAAATCTATATGTCCTGTGCGAAAACGAATCTTGCATCTTTACATGTAATGTTGAAGAATGGTGCATATATTCATCATGAAGATGAAAAAGAATATTACACAAGAATCAAGATAAAATAAAAAAGGTTTGTATCGCTTTGATACAAATCTTTTTGGTTTGTTTTTATGCTTCTTCTTGTTTGTTAGAAGCAATAACGAATGGTGTGTATACCAATCGTAATACCGGCACGAGATGGGGTGAACCAGCCAGATGCGAATGGTGAAGCAATGAGGTTATAAGGAATGCCTGAAGTGTAATAAACACCAGAATTCGTTACGTTTGTTCCAGTTTGATAATGTTTGAGGTTCTGTGCCATCATCTTTGTAATGAATGGTGTTGCAACGTTTGAACCGTGAATGCAAACTCACCATAATAGCTGCATTAAATTTTCATTTTTTTATATTTTCTTTATTGAAATATTGTTGAATGATTGTGACAGCTTCTTCATAAATTGCATTGTCAGTAGAAGTATTGTAGATGGTATCTTTATCGGAAAGTGAGGTGTACACATGATCCTTTCCATATTTTTCGATCAAAGATGGATATTGAGGGCTACTTGAAGAACAATACACCGCATTGATTCCATAGTAGATTTCTTGATGATTGAATTCTATATGCTTGTGCGGTAAATCAACCAGTACTTCACAACATCCCATATGTGCATAATGTCCTTTGTTTGTGATAAACCCGTTAACATAGCGAAAGTATTTTTTATATGCGTAAAAATATGGTTCTTCACTGCAAAGAAAAACCAAACAGCCTTGTTTTCGAAGTTCTGGAATATTAATTTCATCTGTTCCGTTCCATAATACAATTTGCATAGGTTTATTTTCTACGTTTCCAGTATTCTCCAACAGGTTCTTCAGGATGAGCTGTATCCCAGTGAACTTCGTGTCTTTCAAAATATCCAATTACTTTTCCGTTGGAATCTCTAACAGGTGTAAAGAATTCTCTTTCCTGTTTGATAGGATTGTATGCTTCAAACATTTCATCACTTCCAGCATCTGCTTTTTCAAGAAAGTCTAGAATTTTCTTTTTAGATTCCTGATTATGGCAATTGAAAATACTGTCTCCAATATGGATGCGTTCACCGTAATGTTGTTTTGCAACCTTGTTGAGATATTGAATTGTATGATTTCTATCACAGAAAACAATCTCATAAGGTAATGCATTTAAAATACTTTCTAAAAGTTCGTTGTTCATTAGTTAAATTCTCCTATGAGTTCTTTACAGATTTCATTATACTGCTTTGAATATACACTGTTTTTATTCCATAGAAAAGTTGTATCGTGATGGAGTTGTAAATTCTGGATCTTGATTTCTTTCAATGATCCATTTTTTAATTCTTCTTCTACAGATAAGCGATACAAAAATGAAATTCCACAATCATTTTTTAATAGTGAAATGATGGATGAGATACTTTCAATTTCTAAATGATTTTTAAAATCTGTGTAAGATAAGTTATATGTTTTTAAATAGCTGTCTAATAGATCTCTTGTGCCAGAACCTGTTTCTCGGATGAGTATTCTTTCATTTAAGAGATCTTCAATATGATTGACTTTTTTAGAAAATGTATGATTTTTTGCACATACACAAATAAAACTGTCTGTGTAATACAATAACTGTTCGTATTTATGAGATGGAAAATATCCTTCAATCAATGCAAAATGAATTTCTCCATTATCTAATTTAGCTAATAGCTGTTCAGCATTGCCATAAATAATATGCATATTCATTTCCGGGTGTTTATTTAGAAATACAGATAATGGCTTTGCTAATGCATATTCTCCAGCAGTAAGCGTAACGCCAAGAACAAGTTCAATCGTAGATTGCTTTTCCTGCATTCTTTTAATCATGATTTCTTCATCATTGCGAATGACAGACATTGTTTCATATAAAATCTTACCTGCCTTTGTTAATGCAAGTTTCCGGTCTTGATATGTAAACAGCTTTGTGTTGTATCGCTCTTCTAAAAAACGAATGTGTTGAGATACTGCGGGCTGTGTAATGTGTAATTCTTGAGAAGCCTTTGTATAGTTCATATTTTCGCATACACATAGAAACGTGATAATTCTTTGATCAATCATAAATACACTCCATAATAAATTCTTATGGATATATCATATAATATAATTTAAGATTTTTTATATAATCTCCTATAATTTACATTCGGAGATAGAAAAGAGGGGATATTATGCAGTTATTAGTCCATATTACAAACCACGAAAATGTAGTAGATCCAATTATGATCAAACTTGCAAAAGCAGGCTTTCATGGTGCTTCTGTTGTTGATTGCGAAGGTATGCTGAAATCTTTGAATCAGGACAGTGTTGATGCACCAACGATTTTTGGCGGATTACGTCAATTTGTAAATCCTGGTCGTCAACAGAATAAGATGATTCTGGTTGTATTGAAAGATGAAGAAATTCAAAGTGCAATTGATATTATTCATTCCGTATCTGGAGATATGAAATTACCAAATACAGGTATCTTATTTACATTGCCAGTTACTAGATGGGAAGTGTCTAAAAACTAACTATGAGTACATTGTTTTATTTAGCTTTAGCAATGCTTGCTGGCTTGCTTATGACACGTATTACACGTTTAGTAAAGCTTCCAAATGTCACTGCATATTTGATTGCAGGTGTATTAATCGGACCTTGTGTATTTAAACTTGTTCCAGAAGATCAATTAACAAATTTTAGTATTATCACAGAAGCAGCCTTAGGCTTTATTGCTTTCTCAATTGGTGATCAGTTTAAACTAGACAGCTTAAAAGCCATTGGAAAACCAGCATTGATTATCACGGCTTTGGAATCTATTGGCGCTGTGGTATTTACGATGAGCATTACATTGCTGCTTGGATTTGATCCAATTATCTGTATCATGCTTGGTGCACTTTCAGCTTCCACTGCTCCAGCAGCAACATTATTGATTGTTCGTCAGTATAAGACGAGTGGTCCTTTAACAGATATGTTATTGCCAGTTGTTGCGGCAGATGATGCAACGGGTTTGATTGCATATTCTATCTGCGTTAATATTGCGATCAACATGGTAAATCATCAATCATTTAATGTAACAAATACATTATTGATTCCACTTCTAGATATTGTAATTGCTTTGTTACTTGGTGCTTTTTTGGGATTCTTGCTGGCACTAAGTAACCGTTACTTTAAGTCTCATACAAACCGTATGTCATTAGCAATTGCAGGTGTATTCCTGGGTGTTGGATTAGCAGACCATTTTGGCTTATCTAACCTGTTGTTATGTATGGCAATGGGTGCTGTATATGTTAACTTGAGAGACGATGCGGAAAGAATTCTTGGATGCATTGATGACTGGACATATCCATTGTTCATGTTGTTCTTTGTTATTTCAGGTGCACAGTTGAACCTTGCAACTTTACCAAAGGTTGGATTGATTGGTATCGTTTATATTATTGCGAGATTCTCTGGTAAGTTTGCAGGATCCTGGCTCGGTGGAACAATTACACATCAGCCAGCAGTTGTAAAAGACAATATCGGCTGGGCTTTGATGCCTCAGGCTGGTGTTGCAATTGGTATGGCTACAATGGCATTGGCACAATTGCCTGCAGAATATGGTCAGCCAATCCAGACGGTCATCTTGAGTGCAACGCTTGTATATGAAGTCATTGGACCAATTGCAAGTAAGAATGCATTGAAGCGTGCTGGTGAAATTCATACAGAAGGATAAAAAAAGAATGTACCTTTGCGTGATGCAAAAGTACATTTTTTCTTACTTTGTTGAAAGAATGCAATAGATTCCAGCAAGCAGTCCAATGCCTGCACCAATATAGCCAATAGATCCTAGATTGATTAGATCTACAACTTTACCGCCAATGAATGATCCTGTTCCAATGCCGAGATTGAAAATGCCGGAGAAGAATGCCATAGCGACTGATCCAGCAGTACCTGCGTAAAAGATGATTTCGGATTGTGCCGCTACGTTAAACGCAGTGGATGTTAATCCCCAATATGCACATACACATAATAATGAAATCAAAGATACAGTGGATGGTTTTAACAGTAACAATACAATTGCAATATTGAGTGTCATGAGACGTAAGAATCCAACTCTATTTTTGGAATAGAATTTTGAAAATAGAACACTTCCAAGAATTCCCGCAACACCAAACATAGATAAGGACAGTGTGATCCATGTATCTGATAGTTTTGCGATGGAAGACATGAATGGTTCGATATAGCTGTAGGCTGTATAGTAAGCTGTCGCGAATAAGAACGATACTACAAAGATACTTACAAGGGATTTATTTTTGAATAGTAGTGGTAATTGATTTACTTTAAATGGCTTTGGTTTATCTAGTGTTGGAAATACAAAGGACTGGAATGCAAATAAGGCAAAAGCAATGATGCCTGCAAGAATGAATGTCATTCTCCATCCGAGATATAGTCCAACGATTCTTCCAAGTGGAAGCCCAAAGATCATCGCAATGGATGTTCCCGTAACGATCATACTCATCGCAAAGTCTCGATGTTGTTCATTAACAAGCTTTACCGCAATGACGGACGCAACAGACCAGAAGATTGCATGTGCGGATGCTACGATGAGTCTTGCAATAATCAAAATGAGAAATGTTGGTGCAATCCCTGATAGAATCTGTCCGATTGCGAATACAACAAGTGTGACTAACAACATTGGTTTAAAAGATACTTTTGATACAGCAATCATGAGTGGTACAGATAGAATCATGACTGCCCATGAATATGCGGTAATCATAATACCTGCCTGTGATTCACTGATGGAAAAGGCAGCAGCAATGGATGTTAATAATCCAATTGGCATGAACTCTGATGTGTTGAAAATAAAAGCGGCGAATGCCATTCCAATCAATGGCAGCCATTGTTTCGTTTCTAGTTTTTTCATAATCTTCCCCTCGATTTTAAAAACAGAAATTATTATATTCTTGAAAAGTAAAGAATAACATTAGAAATTGTCAAAAATAATGATAAAAATGCTTGATAGAGGTTTCAAAAAAGTACATTTCGTTATAAACTAATCATGCGTTATGAATCATGTCGATCAGGCATGAAACAGGAGAGGAAAAAAATGGTTAAGGAAACTGTCGTATTCGCTTTAACATCAAGCACTGATTTAGCAGCATCAATCTGCAAAAAGTTAAATCTTCCACTTGGTAAGATCAAGGTTGAACACTTTGCAGACGGAGAAATTCTTGTTGAACCACAGGAATCAATTAGAGGAAGATCTGTATTCATTGTACAATCTACATGTACACCAGTTACAGAACATATCATGGAGGTATTGATCTGCATTGATGCTTGTAAGAGAGCTTCTGCGGGTGAAATTAATGTTATTATGCCTTACTATGGCTATGCACGTCAGGACAGAAAAGCTGCTCCACGTCAGCCAATTACATCTAAGCTAGTTGCTAACTTATTAACAGTAGCTGGCGCAAATAGAGTTATTACATTTGATTTACATGCATCTCAGATTCAGGGTTACTTTGATATCCCAATTGATGATCTTACAGCTGTTCCTATGATTGGAAGATACTTTGTTGAAAAGAACTTCCCTAAGGATTCTGTATGTGTAGTTTCACCTGATCATGGTGGAGTTGTTCGTGCTAGAAGATTAGCTGATATCTTAGATGCACCTATCGCTATCATTGATAAGAGAAGACCAAAGCCAAACATGGTTGAAGCACAGAATGTTATCGGTGATGTTGATGGAAAGATCTGTATCGTTGTTGATGATATCTGTGATACTGCTGGTACATTATGTGCTGGCTGCCAGATCTTAAAGGATCATGGTGCTAAGGAAGTATACGTTGGTATTACTCATGGTATCTTCTCTAGAGATGCAATGCAGAAGATTGAAAATTCTGTTATCAAGGAATTGGTTATCTCTGATACAATTGCTCTTTCTAAAGAAAAGGCAGCACAGACAGACAAGGTTACTGTATTATCCGTTGCTGATATGTTAGCAAATACAATTGATGCAATCGAAAACCATACACCAGTATCTAACGTGTATGACGATTACAAAAAAGAAGAAGCTGAATAAGAATAACAAAAACGTCTCTAGATAGAGGCGTTTTTTTGATTAAGCAAAATTAGAATTGTGTTATTTTCTTGAAGTGATTGTTGAATTGTTCCGTAATTTTTTTTGACGATATAGTTTAGAAGCTCAAATGAATTGTTGGATTTTAAGTTATCAATATTTAGTGATTTAAATGCAAAACTTAATGCAATTTGTGTCTTTGATTGTATACATTTTAGATTAATTACGGCAGATGATTGACCACAATCAATTTCAGATGAACAATAATCAATTAATCTGGAAATAATGATACAAAGATCACTGATAATTTCAGAATTGAGAGTTGATTGAATGTGTATTTCGGATTGAATAGTGATAAACGGGTATCTTTCCGTTTTATAGTTTAGAATGGTATTGATTAATGTATTTGTACTATAGAAATGAATTGGATCATTATCTAATTCAGATATGATTTTATCAATAGAATTTTGAAATGAGATAGAATCATGATTGGAGAATTCTGTGTTTAAATCAGATAGTTTATGAATTAAGTCGTGTTTGAAATTCATATACTTTTCAATTTGATTTTGTGTTAAAAACATTTGTTCATGCGTTATTGACAATAATTGCATTTTTGCATTGTATTCTTTTATACGAAGATCCTGAAAATGGTTGTGACAGGCCAAAAAAGAAATGATTGTACATATGAATATGAATGAAATGCTTAATAAGAATTTGAAGGAATATGAGGTATCGGTAAAATAACACGTAGATAGAAATGTGAAATCTGAAATTATGAATATAATAATACAAGTAAAAATATTTGACTGTTTTTCAATGTATACATTTTTAGGTGGATATATAGAAAAATTCAGCAGAACAGGCAAAGTAATTTTAAGAATAGATACAATGAAAAAATATGAATTAAGCTGGATGTGCTTTATAGTGCAAAAACCTTGAAATGCATAAAGTACACTAAAAACAAAAAATAAAGATGAAACAGAAAATAAATAACTTTCGAATCTTATTGTTTGCTTTCGTCTAGAAAAGAATAAAAAACAGATTATAAAAAATATGACTATGATTGATTGAATATAATATGAAACAGGAATAAATTCTATAGTAAGAGCACAAATTGTGAAATAAATGATTGAAAATAGAAATTGTTTTAAAGTGGGAAATCTGGAAAATGAAAGCATAACTAAAAGAAATGTTGTTGAAAAAATGGAAAAGAATCGAGAATTTAACAACAAATAAATGCAATTGGTAATATGCATAGGAAATCCTTTCTTAAAGTATTAATAATTTCGAATTGAAAAATTGATATATTTATCTAAAGCTTCTTTTTTTCGGCTTGGATTAACTCTTTCTGTTGAATTGTTATCAAAAGTAATTGTGGTATCAATGAAAGAAACAATGTGTGAATAATTCACTAAAATAGAACGATCAATATAAAACATATTGTCTTTTACTAAATTGTATATTTCTTTGATAGTTGTATCGTATAAACGAATAGACGAGTTTCTAAAGTAAATATATATTTTTCTGTTTTCGCGTGTTATACGATAAATAGATGAAATTGGAAAAGATTGAAAAGAATTGTCAGTTTTTAAAGTAATATATTTTTCGGAATATCTACGTAGTATAGTGGTTAATCTTTTGATGATGTTGTCGTCAGGTTCTTGTTTTAGAAAGTAGCCAACAACATTTTGTGAAAACGCATCTTGCATTCTGCTTTTTTCTGTAGTGATAAAAATAATATATTTACAAAAATGACTGCACTTATCTATGTTTTTAATTCCATCATCATTTTCAAGATTGATATCTAAAAGTAAGAAATCCAAAAAATATGATTGTTCAAAAAAAGAATCGAGACTTGAAAATGTTTTTACAGAAGTTTGAAATGGTAAGACGCTAATCAATGAAGAGAGGCGACTAGCGTCTGTTTTTGAATCGTCAATAATAGCAATGTTAATCATGTATATTATTTTAAACTTAATGTACGTTTAATTCATACTTAAATATTACATTTAACTAATATGAAGAAACTTGTGAAAAATCCAAGCAGTGGGATAGTGTATGCAGAAATGATTCCCATATAATTTGCGATAACTGTATTTGAATAGTAAGAAACGATTAAGCAAACAAACATAACAATCCATAAAATGAGAATTCCTATAGCTTTTTCTTTTCCTATGATTGCATAGATGATTGTTTCCTTTACACTGTGTGTTTCCTGGTAATGTTTAGGTAGAATGTATATAAATATACAATATAAAACAGGATCTAATATCGCAATGGAAAGGATTAATTTTTGAACTATATCAAAATGAATATTCCACTCCACCGAAGCCAACCTGTCCGGTTTTGAGAGCCACCCATTCC
>ERZ506977.680-NODE-680-length-16612-cov-10.019448_pt1 | contig 16612 bp, 8 predicted proteins | sample MGYA00513168_ERZ506977 | MGnify/ENA metagenome assembly ERZ506977
CGCTTGGCCGGGTCGCCCGACTTGAAGATGCCGGAGCCGACGAACACGCCTTCCGCACCAAGCTCCATCATGAGGGCTGCGTCGGCCGGGGTGGCCACACCGCCGGCGGCGAAGTTGACGACCGGCAGACGGCCGTTGTCGTGCACGTACTTGGCGAGATCGTACGGCACGGCCAGCTGCTTGGCGGCCTCGTACACCTCGTCGTCGCGCAGGGAGACGAGCTCGCGGATCTGCTTGTTCATGGTGCGCATGTGACGCACGGCCTGGATGACATCGCCCGTGCCCGGCTCGCCCTTGGTACGAATCATGGACGCACCCTCGGCGATACGGCGCAGCGCCTCGCCCAGGTTCTTCGCGCCGCACACGAACGGCACGTCGAACTGGTTCTTGTCGATGTGGTACACGTCGTCGGCGGGGCTGAGCACTTCGGATTCGTCGATGTAATCGATTTCGATGGCCTGCAGAATGCGGGCTTCGGCGATGTGGCCGATACGAACCTTTGCCATGACCGGGATGGACACGGCTTCCTGGATGCCCTTGATCATGGCCGGATCGCTCATGCGGGAGACGCCGCCGGCAGCACGGATGTCGGCCGGGATGCGTTCGAGCGCCATCACCGCGCATGCGCCCGCGTCCTGTGCGATCCTCGCCTGCTCGGGGGTAGTGACGTCCATGATCACGCCACCCTTGAGCATCTGCGCCAGATTCTTGTTCAGTTCGTTCCTGTTGTTGGCCATCGCCAGCCTTTCGTCGAAAATAATCGTTTGCTATCGATACTAACGATTTCCCATTTCGATTTCACGCGAACTGAATCTTATAACCTACCAAAAAGTCGGTTTTGCTAAATTTGCAACCTTATTTTCATGATTGTTTCATTGGCTTATGATTTCGATTCCGTCGACATTTCGTCGGTTTCGTCCGTTTTTCTTGCTTTACCTGCGACCATGGCTTTCGATTCGTCCGCTTCCGTACGCCGTCGCGCGCGCTATAGGAAACACGAATGACATGCGATTTTCATACGACCACATTGCGGACGTGCGACGCGTCCGTATGCGGCCGCATGGGCATGGGCACCTCACCAGGCCCCGCATTACGCCGATTCACACACTAGTTCGCACGCATCAGTTCGCAATCCGCACGCGCCAGCTCACATGCGCACGATGCGGTCCGCGATGCGCATGGTGGAATCGCGGTGCGAGACGAGCAGCACCGCGCTCCCCTGCTGCGCCAACGCGTCAATCGATTGCAGAATCACGGATTCGTTGTAGGCGTCGAGGCGACTCGTCGGCTCGTCGAACAACACCAGCGACGCGTTGCGCAGGAAGACGCGAGCCAGGCCGATGCGTTGCCGTTCACCCTCTGAAAGCCGCCCGCCCAACTCGCCGACGGGGGTATCAAGGCCCTGCGGGAGCGAGTCGACCAGTTCAAGCGCGGAAGCCTTGGCGAGCGCGGCGCGCAGCACGTCATCACCGACAGAAGGGGTCGACCGGGTGGAAAGCGCGGAATCAGCGGCATTCCACGAAACGGGAGGAGCGGGCGGGGTAAGGAGCGCTCTGCCGGAAGTCGCGGAATCGTCCGGATCGCCAGCATTACCAGCCCTATCCGCATCGCCCCTGTCGCAGGCCATAAGCAGGTTTTCACGGATAGTGCCGTCGAACAGGTAGGTTTCCTGCCCCATCATCGTTTGCACGCGACGGCGATGATGCGCGTCGATCTGCGGCAGTGGCACCTCGGACAGGGCGACTAAGCCGGATTGCGGGTCCCAGTAACGCATGAGCAGCTTCAGCAGGGTCGATTTGCCGCGGCCGGACGGGCCTTGGATGCCGAGGATGCCGTGTTGTGGTATGTCGAACGAGACGTGGCTGAGGATTGGCTCGGCGGACGACTCGGGGGCATCCGCATCGCTTCCGGAAGTTGGAGCCTCGCCCGAATTGCCGTAGCCGAACGTGACGTCGTGCATGGACATGCCGTGGTAGCGCGGCAGGAAATCGCCCCGCTCCTCCACTGCGGGGGTTTCGTCCATCAGCGCGAACAGGCGGCGGGCGGCGGCAAACGTTTGCGTGAGATTGGCCGGCAGCGCGCTCAACGCGAGCGTCGGACCGAACGAGCTGGCCAGCAGCACGAAAGCGGCGGTCAGGCGGGCGGCGGGCGCGGAAATGACGGTCTGGATGGTCGCAGCGGCAGCGGAAGCGGCGGAAGCGGCGGAAGCGATGGGCATCGTCGTACCGGACGTGACCATCGCCAGCAATGCCGCGATGGCAGTGAACAGTACGACCAGCACCGCGCCGAAGCCTGCGAAATCGCCATTCTTGGCACTCAGCCGGGCACGGCGGCTCCAGAGCGAGCGCGTGCGTGACGCGATGCCGGCAAGCCGCGCATGGCCTTGGCCGAATCGGATGATTTCGTCGAGACCGCGCATATCGTCGAGCATTTCGTCATCAAGTTGGGCGGATTCGCGGCGAATATCCCCACCGAGACCGCCTACCGCCGTGGCGAAGAGTTTCGGCAGCACGATGCCGACGGTCAGGTGCGCGATGACCAGCGTGACAGCGATCGCAGGGCTCAACGTAAGCAATGCGACCGTGTAAAGCACGGTGGTCGCGATGGCGATGACAACCGGCGAAATGGTGTGCGCGAAGAAGATTTCCAGCAGTTCGACGTCGGTGGTGACCAGCGCGATCAGGTCGCCTTTGCCTTTGCCGGACAGTTTGGCGGGCGCGAGGCGACGCAGCGCGGCAAACGTTTTCGACCGGAACAGCGCGAGCAGGCGGAAGGCGACATTGTGGTTCATGTACTGTTCGGCGTAGCGCATGCCGCCGCGGATCAGTGCGCAGATAATCATGGCTGCGATTGCCGCGGGAAGGCTGAGATTCCAGACTTTTGCGCCAGCTGCGGCAAACAGCGCGGCGACGCCGAAAACCGGCAGGAACGTGGCGGCGAGGTGGCCGAGGATGCCGCACGCGCAGGCGATGGCCATGGGTTTGCGCAGTGGGCCGACTTCGCGCAGCAAGCGGGCGATGACTTGGGTTGTTGGCATGTCCGATTTGGCGCCACTGGCGTTCGATTCGGCGGAACCAGACATCCGAGACACGGCAAACGCACCAGACGCATGAGTCATACGCGATACGCGCGGCGCGACGCGACCAGACAATCCCACCCGTTCCACGCTTTCCTGCGCCCGGAACAGCTTGGCATACGTGCCGTCCGCGGCCATGAGATCGTCATGCGCGCCCTGCTCGACGACGACACCCCCATCAAACACTACGACATGGTCCGCGTCGGCCGCGTTCGCCATGCGGTGCGTGACCATCAGCACGGTTGCGCCGGCGTCGGCGAGCGCGCGAATCGTTTGCAAAATCAACGTTTCGCTGTCCGCGTCGACGCTGCTGGTCGCCTCGTCGAAAATATAGACGGCCGACCTGCGCAACAGTACACGGGCGATCGCAATGCGCTGTTTCTGCCCGCCGGACAGATTCGCGCCATCCTGCGTGATCGGCATATCGAGTCCTCGCGATTGCGCGCGCACGAAATCGTCGATATGCGCGGCTTCCAGCGTCTGCCACAGCTCGTTGTCGGTGGCGTCGGCGCGGGCCATGAGCAGGTTGTCGCGCAGGGTGCCGGCGAACAGGTGGCTGTGCGCGGAGACGATGGAGATTTCGCGGGTGAGCGATGCTGCGGTGAGGTCGCGGATTTGGTGCGATTTCAGGGTTTCACTGTCATCCGGCGCCGCACTGCTTAACATAGCGCCCAGCACTTCGTCCTGCATTCCGGATGGCATTTCGGACAGCAGCACATCGCCTTCATATCCGACAAGCGTGCCGGCAAGCAGCTGGACGGCTGTGGATTTCCCGGAACCGGATGGCCCGACGATCGCAGTGACTTCGCCGGGCAGCGCACGGAGGGCCACGTTGCGCAAGGCGTAGCGCGTTTCGCGCGCGTCACCCGCGCCGCCGCCCTCATCAACGCTGTCCACATCCGCGTTCCGCATATCGGAATGCGATGTGGACGATATACGACGGGGACTCGCAACACCGGCACCCGCAGACCCGGCAGCGTCAGGCCCCGCACCAGCAGTACCCCCAGCATCCACATCCGCGTCCGCATACCGGTACGAAACACCACGAAACTCCACGCTGACACCACGCCCGGAAGCCCCGAATTCCGGCAGTTCCTTGCTGCCATGCTCCGGTTCGGGCGCGTCGAGCAGCGCGAAAATACGTTTCGTGGACGTCATGCCGTTCATCGCAACGTGGAAATACGAGCCGAGCTGTCGCAGCGGAATGAAGAAATCGGCGGCTAGCAGAATCGTCAGCAATACCGCGGCGATCGGCGTCAAACCAAGCGGCAGCACGCCGGACAGCGCGAAAACGCCAGACGGCGAGAGCGAGCCGGATACAAATCGCCATATCGCAACGCCGATGCCGGCGGCCGCGCCACCGTACGCCACGGCATCCATCGCCGTGAGCGAACGCAGTTGGATCTGCAGCACGTTCATGGTCATCACGCGGAACTGTTCGGCCTTCTCGTCCATGACTCGTGCGGCGCGCTCGTCCGCGTCGAAGGTTTTCAGCGTCTCAAGTCCCTGCAGATTGTCGAGGAACGCGGCGCCCATATCCGTGTATTTGCCCCAGTATTTCTTGAATACGCGGGCAGCACGCATCGCCACCATGCCGACGATGAGCACGATGAGCGGCGCGCAGGCGAGCAGCGTCGCGGCGGTGGGCAGGTCGATCGGCGCAAGCACGGCGAACAGCGTGATGGGGGCGAGCACGGCGTAGCACAGTTGCGGCAGGAACAGTTCGAAGAAGCTTTGGATTTGTTCGATGCCTTCGCCCGCGGACTGCACCACGCCGGCGGTGCGCACGCGCTGCGCGTAGGACGGGCCGAGCGCGAGCATCTTATTGAACAGTTTCTCACGCAGCGCGAGTTTGACGCGTTCGGCGGCCTCGCTACCGAAACGTGCGGCGGCGCGAATGGTGACGAATCGCACGACCGCGGCAATAAGAATAATGGCGATGCAGGGCGCGGTGGCGGACGGTACGGGCGCGAACAGCGGTTGCAGCATACGCACCACAGCCACGACGAAGGCGATGTTGGCCACGAGGCCCAGCCATTGGCAGGCGACTTTCGCCGCGATCAATCGACCGACGCCGTCAGCCAAGGAAAACAGCCGCTTGTCGAACATCATGCCCCTTTTCCAATCGTTTGCAATCCCGCCATCCGCTCCAAGCGTATCGGGCATACCGACGAAAGGCAATGACGGAACGGCAATCGCAGAAAATCGTCGGAAAAATCTAGAAAACCATCAGAACTCGCAAGCAAATGCACAACAGCAAAACCACAGAAAACCAAGGGAACGGCGAAAAGTGAGGCGGCTGAATGTTCGCCGTTGAGCAAACAGCCTAGGCGCAAGGGGTAGTTGCGCCAAACTTGAGTGTACACGGAACATGTTGTGGTTCGCAACGTCACTCCGCCCAGTTTTGCCGCATTTTCCACCGTTTTCGCCCGTAAGGGCAACCCCTCTCGAACCCGTCGCGCAACCCGTTGGACACCCTGCGATCGAACGCGTCAAACCTTTTTTCGAGATGACGCATCCGTGTACCAATCCCCCGTTCCGTTGACGTTTCGTGCCACTTTGTCAGTTTAAACAAACCCGTCGCCATATTTCTTGTTGTTTCTTACAATGCGGACTTACGTCACCGTAACTTACGATATGCGAGGCGCGACACAGGACGCGAAAAGCACGTCACCGATCACCGCAATCGCAGCGATCGCATATATCGCAAAACCCACGAAAACCGCGGAAACGCAAGAAAAGAGAACACTTCATGCTCACCGAGTACACGACCCCGGGCGCATCCGTCGAAGTACGCGACGACGAATCCATCTACTCCCTGCTTACCGAACGCATCAAGCGCACCGGCGAAGACACCGTGATCGCGGAACGCAAAACCGCTCCGGGCCAGTGGACCAAGGTGACGACCGGCGAATTCCACAAGAACGTGCTCTCCGCGGCCAAAGGCCTGATCGCGTTCGGCATCGGCAAGGGGGATGCCGTCACCCTCTTCTCCACCACCCGTTACGAGTGGGGCGTGCTTGATTTCGCACTGGCCGCAATCGGCGCGGTCAATGTGCCGATCTATGACACCGATTCCGCGGCGCAGGCCGAACGCATTCTCAACGATTCCAACGTGAAGCTCGCCATCGCCGACGATCGCGAACGCTTCGACCGTCTTGATTCCGTGATTGGCCGCTGCCCGTCTCTGAAGCATATTCTGATGCTCGACGCCAATGCCATGGGCGCGCTGGAGGGATTGGGCGTCACCGTGTCCGACGAAGAGCTGGACGAGCGTATCGCGTCGGTGCGTGCCGACGATCTGGCCACCATCGTGTACACGTCCGGTTCCACGGGGGCACCGAAGGGTGCCGAGCTGTCGCATCGCAATTTCGTGTCGATCACGCGTGCCGGCAGCCTTGCGCTGCACGAGATGATTCTTGAAGACCATCCGCGTCTGCTGCTGTTCCTGCCGCTCGCCCACTGCTTCGCGCGCTTCATCCAGTACGCGTCGATCGCTTCCGATGACGGCGTGGTCGGCTATCTGCCGGACACCAAGACGCTGCTGCCGGATGTGCGTTCGTTCGAGCCGACGTACCTGCTGGGCGTGCCGCGCGTGTTCGAGAAGGTGTACAACGCGGCTTCCCGCAAGGCCGGCATGGGTTGGAAGGGCCGCCTGTTCCTCAAGGCCGCCGAGTCCGCGCGCGACTGGTCGCGCATGCAGCAGGCTGGCGAGAAACCGACCATGAAGCAGACCGCCGAACACCTGTCGTATGAGGCGTCCGTATACCACACCGTGCGTGGCGCGTTGGGCCCGCGTATCCGTTATGTGGCGTGCGGTGGCGCTCCGCTGGACGTGTCGCTGGCGCATTTCTTCAATGGCATCGGCCTGCCGATGATCCAGGGCTACGGTATGACGGAAACCGCGGCGCCGTTTGCCGCGACCCGCGTCACGGACAATGCGATCGGTACCGTCGGCCAGCCTGCGCCGGGATCGTCCGTGCGTATTTCCGACGATGGCGAGCTGCAGGTCAAGGGACCGAACGTGTTCATGGGTTACCACAATCTGCCGGAGAAAACGGCCGAGGTGTTCACCGAGGACGGTTGGCTGCGCACCGGCGATCTTGCGTCGATCGACGATGAGGGTCGTATTACGATTACGGGCCGCAAGAAGGACATCATCATCACCGCCGGCGGCAAGAACGTGTCGCCGATTCCGATGGAGCAGGAGATTGCGAAGTGTCCGATTGTGGAGCATGCCGTGGTGGTGGGCGATAATCGTCCGTTCATCGGCGCGCTGGTCACGCTCGATCCGGAAGGATTGGCGGCCTGGCTGCCGTCCGTGGGCCTGTCCGCGGATACGCCGCTTGACCGCGTGGCGGCTACCGCCGCCGTTCATGACGAGATTCAGAAGTATGTGGACAAGGCGAACGCGACGGTTTCGCGCGCCGAATCCGTGCGTAAGTTCGTGGTGCTGGATGCGCAGTTCACGCAGGAGAACAAGTGCCTGACGCCGTCGCTGAAGGTGGTGCGTCCGGCAGTGAACCGCGTGTTCGCCGACGTGATCGACCAGCAGCTGTACGCCGGCAAGCGCTGAGCCGCACATAGGTAAACAAAAACAGCACGGCGGGGAACGCTGCGTACAAAAGTACGTCAACTTCCCCGCCGTGCTGTTTTTTAAGCGCACCCCGTATCGCTGAGATAACGCGTGCGGTAACAGTGCGGCAGGAAACGCCGGCGTACGAAGGTACGTCAAGTTTCCTGCCGTGCTGTTAACGCTCCGTTATTTCAGTGACGGTTGTTGAGGCGGTGGTACATTTCGCTCAGCTCCAGCTCCTTCTCGAACTGGCGGGCGTTGGTGTTCTCGTCGATGACGGCGAGTTCGACGCCGGCGATGCGGGCGAAGTCCTCCCAAGCCTCACGACCGACGGACGTGGTCATGCAGGTGTGGTGGGAGCCACCGGCGGTGATCCAGCACTGCACGGCGGTCTTCAGGTCCGGCTTCGGCTTCCACACGGCGCGGGCGCACGGCAGGTTCTTCAGGGAGCCCTGCGGTTCGACGATGGTGACCTCGTCCATGAGCAGGCGGAAGCGTTCGCGCTCGTCGGCCATGGAGACCACGACGGCGTCGGCCGGCTTGCCGGAGAACACCAGACGGACCGGGTCGGACTTGCCGCCGATGCCCAGCGGGTAGATGGCCAGCTTCGGCTTGGCGATGGTGCCGATGGACGGGGAGACTTCCAGCATGTGGGAGCCCATGTCGAACTCGTTGCCCGGCACGAAGTTGTAGGAGTAGTCCTCCATCAGGGAGGCGCCACCCTCAAGGCCGTAGCCCATCACGGCGCCGATGCGCACCAGCACGGAGGTCTTCCAATCGCCTTCGGCGGAGAAGCCCCAGCCGTACTCGGACGGGAAGCGCTGCGGGCCGACGCCCGGCAGCTGCGGCAGGGTGCCGAGGTCTTCGAAGTTGTCGACGCCGGCGGTGCAACCGTTCTCACGCATCATGTTGACCATGGCGGCCTCTTCCTTGGCTGCGATGAACAGCTCATCGTAGCGGGAATCAAGCAGCTCGGGGGCCACGTCGTACTTGGCCTTGTAGTCTTCGATGAGGTCCTTGACCTGGCTGTCCTTGACCTTCTCGTAGGCGGCGACGAGGTCGTTGACGGCCCAGGTGTTGATCGAAGCGCCGAACACGCGTTCGGCTTCGGTCTTGTCGCCTTCGGTGACGGCCACGTTGCGCATGTTGTCGCCCCAACGCATGACCTTCATGTTCTGGGAGGCATCCCAGCCGGCGCAGGCGCGGGCCCAGGTGCCGACCTTTTCGGCGACTTCCGGATCGGTGTAGTGGCCGACGACGATCTTGCGCGGAATGCCGAGACGGGACACGATGTAGCCGAACTCACGGTCGCCGTGGGCGGCCTGGTTCAGGTTCATGAAGTCCATGTCGATGGTCTCCCACGGGATTTCCTTGTGGTGCTGGGTGGCCAGCTGCAGCAGCGGCTTGGTCAGCACTTCGAGGCCGCGGATCCACATCTTGGCTGGGGAGAAGGTGTGGCACCAGGTGATCACGCCGATGACGTTCGGGTTGGCGGAGGCTTCGGTCATGAAGGCCTTGACGCCGTCGGAGGACTTCAGGGTCGGCTTGAGCACGATCTTGGCCGGGATCTTGCCGGTCGCGTTGAGGAAGTCGACCATCTCGCCGGTCTGCTGGGCCACCTGGCGCAGCGCCTCCTCGCCGTAGAGGTCCTGCGATCCGACGCCGAACCAGATTTCCTTGCCTTCAAATGGGTTTTCCATTGCCATGTTGGATTATTCCTTACTTCGTTGTTGGGTTTGTCGTTTCAGTTTCCGTCGCGTCAGTGCTGGCCGTAGACGTTGGTGTAGCGGTCGTTAAGGCTATCGATGTCTTCCTGGGAGATCGGGATGATGTCTCCGAGCTGCTTGGCGGCCCACATGGTGTGCGCCACCTCTTCGGTCATGGCGGCGGCCTTGACGGCGGCTTCCGCGTCCTTGCCGATGGTGAACGGACCATGGTTCTGCATGAGCACGGCCGGGGACTTCGGATACTTCTTCAGGGTTTCGACCACGCCTTCGCCGATGGCTTCGGAGCCGATGAGGCGGAACGGGCCGACCGGCACCGGGCCGCCGAACTCGTCGCCCATCATGGTCAGGCCGCACGGAATGTTCTGGCCGGTGGCCGCCCATGCGGTGGCGTAGGTGGAGTGGGTATGCACCACGCCGTACACGTCGGGCATGTGGCGGTAGATGTACGCGTGGGACGCGGTGTCGGAGCTCGGCGCTTCGGCGCCGTCGACCACGTTGCCGTCGAGGTCGCACACGACCATCGAGCTTGGGGTGAGGTACTCGTAGCGCAGTCCGGACGGCTTGATGACCATCAGGTCGGCGGTGTGCAGGCGCTGCGAGACGTTGCCTGCGGTCCACACCACCAGATTCCACTTGATGAGCTGCTCGTGCAGGGTGGCGACCACTTCGCGCACCTGCTTGACTTCAGCTCGTACTTCCGGGCCGTAATCAGCCAACGTTGCCATATTGTGTTCCTTTCGTCAGGCTTGCTGTTGTTACGATGGACGGTTATTTGGTTTCCAGCGGGATGCTTTCGATGGCGGCATGCTCGATCGGCAGCCCCTTGCGGAAGCGGTCGAAGAAGGCTTCGAAGCCGGCCACGTCGTTGGCGTCCGGCGCTTCCGTGGTGGAGGCCGCGTCGGCGAAGACGCGGGTGTCGAGGTAGTCGGCGAGCGGCTGGTCGGCGTGCCACAGATAGTCGGCGAGCACGGCCATGCCCCACGCTCCGCCTTCGGCGGCGGTGGCCATGACCTTGATCGGGGTGTCGAATGCGGCGGCGAGGATCTTCTGCGCGACCTTCGGCGTGGTGAAGATGCCACCGTGGCCGACGAGCGAGTCGACGGCGACGCCTTCGTCCTTGGTCATCACATCCATGCCGATCTTGACCGGCGAGAAGGCGCTGAACAGCTGGGTTCTCATGAAGTTGCCGAGGCTCATGCGCGCCTCCGGGCTGCGGGCGAACAGCGGTCGGCCTTCCGGCAGGCCAGCCAGGAATTCGCCGGAGCGGAACGGATAGTTGAGCAGACCACCGCAGTCGGCGTCGACATCGTCCGCGATCGCGGCGCGGAACAGCGTGCCGTACAGCGTGCCGGCATCGACCGGCTGGCCGATCGCGGCGGCGAACTGTCCGAACAGGCCGACCCAGGCGTTGAGATCGGAAGTGAAGTTGTTGGCGTGGCTCATGCCGGCCAGGTCGCCGGCTGGGGTGGTGACGAGGTCGACTTCCGGATGCAGGCGCGCCAGCTTGTGCTCGAGCACGACCATGGCGAAAATCGAAGTGCCGGCGGAGACGTTGCCGGTGCGCACGCGCACGGAGTTGGTGGCGACCATGCCGGTGCCCGCGTCGCCTTCCGGCGGGGCGAGGACGACGCCCGGCTGAAGGGTGCCGGTCGGGTCGAGCAGTTTGGCGCCTTCGGCGGTGAGCGTGCCGGCCGGGGTGCCCGCCACGAGCGGACGGGGCAGCAGGTTCTCAAGCTTCCACGGCTGCGCGGCGACTTCCTCGATCGCGTCGAATCGCTTGATGAACTCGGTTTCGTAGGTATGGGTGGCCGGGTCGATGGGGAACATGCCGGAGGCGTCGCCCACGCCGAGCACCTTCTCGCCGGTGAGCTTCCAGTGCACGTAGCCGGCGAGTGTGGTGATGTAGTCCACCTTGGAGACGTGCTCCTCGTGGTTGAGCACTGCCTGGTAGAGGTGTGCCACGGACCAGCGTTCCGGAATGTTGTACTGGAACAGCTCGGAAAGCTTCTCGTGGGCTTCGTGGGTGTTGGTGTTCTGCCAGGTGCGGAACGGCACGAGCAGTTCGCCGGACTTGTCGAAGGCGAGGTAGCCGTGCATCATGGCGGAGAAGCCGATGTGCCCCACGTGGGTCAGCCGTTCGCCATAGGCGGTTTCGACGTCGCCGGCCATCCGGGCGTATGCGGTCTGCAAACCCTTCCAGATTTCCTCCTGGGTGTAGCTCCACAGCCCGTCCTCGAGATGGCTGGCCCACTCATAGTCGCCCGCCGCGATGGTGTGGTAGGCGTCATCGATGAGCACCGCCTTGATGCGGGTGGAGCCGAACTCGATGCCCAGGCTCGTCTTGCCTGCGCGGATCTTCTCGGCGGTCACTGCGACCTGCTCTTGCGTCATAGTTCACGAACTCCTTGCGTCCGAGCGCCTCGCAACCACTCTGTCAACTGAATGTTAGCGCTCACTGTTAACGCTCACTATTGTAGGCACAAACCCGTGACGCACCAAATCCGACGTGTCATCGGAGCAATGAATATATAAACAAATCGAGAAGAAGCAGCGCCTTAGCGACGGCGGACAGGACCCAGGGAGCTGCGGTTGACCATCTGCGCCGACACCAGTCCGACGCCATGCTGCGATGATCCGAAGGAGTTCTCCTCCCCCGCGCCCAGCAGGTACAGCGTCTCGCGCATGGCGGCGACACCCAGCTGCTCAAAGCCGGGGCGGACCGTGGTCAGCGGCGGGAACATATTGTCCATGGCAGGCATGTCGTCGAAACCCACCAGGCTCACATCCTGCGGAATGCGCACGCCATGCTCATGCAGCGCGCGGGCCACACCCACGGCCTGGCTGTCGTTGGCGCAGACCATGCATGTCGGCAGATTGCCGCCGGTGCGGCCGATGTTGTCGAGGATGTGGTTCATCTTGCCGTACGCTTCAGAGGATTCCCAGGTCTCACACTGCACCGTCACGGAATTGACCGCATTGGCCGCGCATAGCTTGTTCCATGCCAGCAGGCGCGTCGCCGCGTCGCGCCACTCCTTGGGACCGGCGAAATACAGCACCGAACGGTGCCCGTATTCCACGACTAGATGCATCACGTCGGCCATCGCGGACCATTGGTCCATGCCGACGACGGATACGCGGCGGCGGTCGGCGGACTTCATCAGCCGCAGGCCGTCCTGCACGCCGATGCCACCGTGCGTGGATGTGACGATCACACGAGGCTGCGCGATCCGCGTCCGGCATGCCGCGGAAAACATGACATCGGTGGGCGTGAGGAAGATGAACGCATCGACGTTCATCTCGTCGAAGGTGCGGCACAGGTCGTCGAATTCCTCCTGCGAGCACAGCGCCTCATGCACCATGCTCACCGTCACGAACAGGCCATGCTGGCGGGCCATCGTCTCAATCGCGGAAATCGTGGAAATCGGGCCATAGAAATGCTGGCCGCCGGCGATCAGGCCGATGGTGCGGGACCGGTGCGAGGCGAGCGCGCGGGCGGAGTTGCTGGGACGGTATCCGAGCTGGTCGATGGCCTTCTGCACCTTCTCGCGGGTGGCGTCGGAGACGTCCGGCGAATGGTTGATGACGCGCGAGACCGTCTGGTGGCTCACACCAGCCAGCTTCGCCACTTCGAACATCGAAGGACGCTTATTGCCCGCATTGCGTTTGCCTGCCATGCCCCGTCGCCTTTCGCACACAACTGTTGGTACGTTCGCCTATTGTACACGCAACTTCAGTTAGCGCTAACAACCCTCATGCTCCAAGGATGCGGCACACTGCGCGCAGGCTACCGCACGGCCGCCAAAGCACGCAGACGCGCCGCGAAGTTGGGCCAATCGGTGCGCATGGCGGTCAGCAGCTTGCGGTTGGGCACGTCATCGACCGGCACCCATTCGATCTCCATGCTTTCGTCGTCGTTGGCCTTGGGCTCGACACGATGCCCCGGCTTTTCGAAGGCGAACACCGTGGTATACGACCATGGGCCGTGGTCCTCGCAGTATGAGCCGACCACGTCGATGTCCTCCGGCGTGATGTTGGCTTCCTCGTACGATTCACGCAACGCGCCCTCGATCGGGCTTTCGCCGTCGGCGGTGGCACCGCCGGGAATGCCCCACGTGCCGCCTTCCGCGCTCCATACCGCGCGGTGCTGCATGACGACGTGCGTCACCTCACCGGTCGTCTCGCTGCGGCGGGCCAAGAGCACGCCGGACGCGCCGTTCGTACCCCAATGCTTGCGACCGCAGGCGCAATCGACCCAGCCGTCTCCCGGCTGGTGCACGTTCTCCTTGGGCGGCAGCGGCTTCGCGGCACCCGTTTTCGCATCATATTCGGCGTCCGGCGCAAGGTCGGAGCGGGTGACGTTCCACAGGTCGGTCCATTCGACGCCCAATTGCGCCGCCAGACGGCGCGCCAACGGCAGGCTCAGGCCGATGATGCCGTGCGGATCGCCTTCGATCGAGTCGATGAACGCGCCGCCGAAACCTTCCAAAGTGAACGATCCGGCCACTTCCAGCGGCTCGCCGGTGGCGATGTAGCGTTCGATATCCAGGTCGGAATATTCGCAGAAGTGCAGGGTCGCTTTGCTGGCGCCGCGCACCATGCGGCCCGACGCGAAGTCGATGAGGCAATGGCCGGTCCACAGCTCGCCGGTGGCACCGCGCATGGCACGCAGCCGTTCGCGCGCTACCTCTTCGCTATGCGGCTTGCCGTAGCATTCGCCGTCCAGCAGGAACATGGAATCGCAGCCGAGAATCAGCGGGCCGGCCTTCGAACGGGTCAGGCTTGGACGGCCATCCACGAAATCGGCGATCGGCTCGGCGACGGTGGGAATGGCGATGCCGGAGAAATCGCGGGTCTTCGTCTCGTCGGCGGACTGCGCGCTGTCCGTGCGTGCGGCTGTGCCCGCCGAGGATGCGTCGCGATCGTCTGCTGCCCGGAGCGGGAAGCCGACCACGCGCTCCCCGCGCGCGTGCGCCGCGGTATCGGCGATGTTGCGATACGCCTGGTGCACGGCCTCGGCCTTCGCCGTGGCGAGAATCATCACACGCTGTTCGACGCTCAGGTCGTTCACGGTGACGCCAAGCGCGTCCGCCTCGCGTTCAAGCGCGGCAGGCTCGTCGACGTGCGAGACACGGATGGTCGGGCAGATGCCGGCGGAGAACAGCACGTCACGGCGTGGACGGGACTGGGAGGCGAGAATCAGCGGGATGCTCATGCGCGTTCCACCTGCACACCCTTGGTGTCGACCGCGAGATGCAGCACACGCCAATGGCCGGATGCCAGCTCTTCGGCGGCGATCCGTTCGAGTTCCTCGTGGGCGTCGCCATGGTGCAGCACAAGCACGCATGGGCCAGCGCCGGACACGGTGGAGGCGAAGCCGTGGGAGCGCATCTTCTCGATCAGCGCCCAAGACGGCTCCATCAGCGAGGCGCGGTACGGCTGATGCAGGCGGTCCTGCGTGGCCGCGAACAGCAGTGCGTTGGCGTTCTGACGCGAGCCGGAGGCCAGCATCGCGGGGTTCATGGCGGCCGGCAGCAGGCTCACACGGGAGACGTTGTGCACGGCGTCCTTGAACGGAATCTCAGTCGGCAACGCCTGACGGGCCTTTTCGGTGGACAGCTCGTAGTCCGGCACGAACACGGCCGCGGTCAGATCGTCCGCCACGCGGTAATTGATGGTGTGGAAGCCGTTGTGCATCGGCTCGCCGCCTGGAATCGGCACGGATCCGACACCTTCCGCGGTCTCCATGTCCCAGGACATGGTCAGGCCGCCGTACACGGCCGGGGCCACGTTGTCCGGATGGCCTTCGATGGCAGCGGCCAGCTCGAACACGGCGTCGCGATTGAGGTCGTCATCCTGCGCGAAGGCGGCCGCGGCGGCGATGCCGGCGACGATGGCCTCGGCGGAGGAACCCATGCCTCTCGCCTGCGGGATGTTGTTGTGCGCCTGCAGAATGAATCCGACGCGTCCCAGACCGAAGGTCTGGCATGCGCGGCGGAACGTGGAGACCACCAAGTGCGTCTCGTCACGTGGCAGGGTGTCCTCGCCCTCGCCTTCGATCATCACCTGCGCCGCGGTGTTCACCGGGTCGGCGCTCAGCGTGAATTCAAGCTCGTCATGATAGTCCAAGGCCAAACCGACCGTATCGAAACCGGAGCCAAGATTGGCGCTGGTGGCCGGAACCTTCACACGCACCTTGCGGGTAACTGGAGTCATCTCTCGTCGTCCTTCGTCACATCTTCATTACAAATCAAGCACCGTATACCGTGGCAGTGCCAGAGTCAAATTTCAGGGGGAACCGCACCCGTGCATCGTATTCGGGCCCATGACGGCGGCTTGGCATGGCTTGCATGCCAATCGCATCATGGGCCCGAATCGCATCCGATATCAGTTCAGCACGCGCAGGATCGACGGCTCTCCGCACACGCAATCCAGCTCGCACACGTCCTTGACGGTTTCGCGCAGAGTGAGCTCATCGGTCATGTGGGTGACCAGACGCAGCTGCTGCAGCTCGCCGTCATAGCCCGGATCCTTCAGCGTCGGCTTCAGATCCTGGTTCACGCCGTTGATGGACACGCCATGGTCGGCGAACTTGGCTGCGATCGCGGCGAGCACGCCCGGATTGTCGTGAATCACGAAACGGACCGCGAACTCGGCCTTGGAAGCCTCGATCGGAGCCTTCTTCAGATCCTTGTACAGCGGGATGGACGGACCGGTGCAGCCCTGTGCGATATGGCGGGCTTCGGTGACCACGTCGCCGACGACCGCGGAAGCGGTCGGAGCGCCGCCGGCGCCGCGGCCGTAGAACATGAGGTCGTCCGCAGCTTCGGCCTTGACGAACACGGCGTTGAAGGAGCCGTGCACGGAGGCCAGCGGATGGGTGTTGGAGATCAGTGCCGGGTAGACGCGCGCGGACACGCCGGCATCGGTGTTCTCCACGACGGCGAGCAGCTTGATCACCTTGTTTTCCGCGGTGGCGGCGGCGATGTCGTCGGCGGTGATCTTGGTGATGCCCTCGACGGAGACGTCGTCGATGGTGACGGAGGTGTGGAAGCCGAGGGTGGCCATGATCGCGGCCTTGTTGGCCGCGTCGTAACCCTCGATGTCGCCGGTCGGATCGGCTTCGGCGTAACCCTTGGCCTGCGCGTCCTTGAGCACGTCATCGAAGTCGAGGCCCTTGGTGGTCATCTCGTCGAGGATGTAGTTGGTGGTGCCGTTGACGATGCCGAGCATGCT
>ERZ506977.691-NODE-691-length-16469-cov-5.005666_pt1 | contig 16469 bp, 20 predicted proteins | sample MGYA00513168_ERZ506977 | MGnify/ENA metagenome assembly ERZ506977
GGATGTGTCTTTGTAACTGCCATATCTCGTCCAGCCTTTCCCGTATCTCGTCCATGTCGGCCTGATACACAGGGCCTCCGGCGTTGACACGCTTGGCAATCTGGTTGATGTTCCGACCGATGGTGGAAAGCTCTTTGGTAAATGCCTTGATATTATACGGATTTCCGTATATAATTATACTGATAGAGTTTAGAGAAAGGGCGGATGAAGATGGAGTATATGTCCTGTCCCGAAGCAGCGAAAAAGTGGGGCATTTCTGAAAGGCGGGTACAGCGGCTTTGTGAGGATGCCCGCATACCTGGCATTTCAAAAATCGGTTATATGTGGCTTATACCAAAGGCAGCAGATAAGCCAGTAGATAAACGGCAAAAACAAAACAAAGGCGGCGAGAAATTGTAACATGAGTAAGGTGCTATTAGTAGAAGATAATACAAGTACAGTAAAGAAAATTGTGCGTTATATTGACAATATATCTGCCGATCTTGAGGTACATTCTGTTTCCGAGGCCGGAGAAGCCTTGCAATACGCAAAAGCGAACGATGTTTCCCTTTTTATCCTTGATATTCAGTTAGAGGACTATAAAGGAACCAGCTTAGCAAAGCAGCTCCGCGAATTGCCGGAATATAAATATACGCCGATCATTTTTGAAACGGCATTGGCAGGAGAAGAACTTTCAGCTTATCGAGATGTGAAGTGTTACAGTTTTCTTGTAAAGCCATTTAGCGAAGAAGAATTTGTAACGGCATTTCGTGACGCGTTGGGATTGTCTAAACAGATGAGCCAACAAGCAAAAACCATTCAGATTGAGCAAAAGCAATTTATCTTAGAATATGTTACACAGGATATTGCCTATATCGAAGCCTTTGGAAAAAAACTTGTGATCCATACCAGTAGCCGTCTGTCCGGCATCAAAGAAGATACGATTTCCGGGTACACTTTGTCTGGTTTATTGGCGTTGCTTGATGATCCAGCATTTGTTCAGTGCCATAAGAGTTATGTCGTGAACAAATCCCATATTGAGAAAATTGACAAATCCGAGCGGAAGATTTTTCTGAAAGGATTTACAGATACAATCCCCATCGGAAATAAATATCAGGCCGAATTATGGGGGTAAACATGAACTTTCTAATGAATCTGATACAGTTAGGATTGGATGTGGGAATACTGGCTCTCTGCTGTGAAGCCGTTTTCCGGCAAAAATCAGAAATAAAGGCAAAAGATTTTTTCATTTTTCCCATTCTTCTTGTTCTTTGTGTTGTACCGAGAGTGGATTTTTCTGTCGGAGCAAATATGACAGCATCTTTCCGCAGTGAAGGCTTTGAAATACTACCAGCAGACAATATTGTTGGATTGCTGTTTTTGATTTTTGCAGTATTGTTGTTGAGCAGTATTTTCTTCGGCTCCAAATCCAGCGGAACGGTTTTCTGCGGCACAATGGCGGCCTTCTCCATTTTCCTGTTCGTCAAATGCCTGTGCGCGGTTCTTTTTGCTGTCTGCGGAGCTACGGATATTTTACTCCTGTTGGGCAGCCGTATAGCGGCGTTGTGCCTTATAGTCGTACTGGAGTTCACGCCACTTTTCGGCTTGATCCATCAGCTCGTCCAAAGAAGCGATTTCACAGTTCTGATCGTATCTGCCAATATCGCTGTCCTTCTCATGGCAGTGCTTTCTATCCTCTCTTTTGATGTGGATAGAATTCTTTCCCATCTGTGGGTGATTATAATTCTGATCCTTGCGGTGTTGCTGCTGGACAGTATATTGCTGTTCCTACATCAGCGTCGGACGCAGGAGCAAAAGCGAATCCACATGATTGAGCAGTATGTGCCTATTGTAGAAGAATTGATCTCACAGGTTAGGGCAAGGCAGCATGAATTTAATAACCGGATGATGGCGATTGAAGCTGCCGTTGCCTCTGCTGACACTTTAGAAGAAGCCCGGAAAGAAGTAGCAGGTCTTACAGGAAGTATTGGAATCAGTCTTAATGATCGGGAACTGCTCTCATGCGACAGCAAAATGATTGCTGGGATGCTGTTTGGAAAAATAAAGCAGGCAGAAGTGGCAAATCTTCACATAGAATTATCCTTACACGGTCTTTTCAAGAAAACCGTCACCCCGGAAACAGAATGGATCGAGGCCATTGGAATTTTATTGGATAATGCAATCGAAGCTTCACCGAAAGGAAGTACAATTTTTTTATCCAGTAAGAAACAGGGCGACTTTCTGGAATTGACAGTTTCCAATCCAGCTCCGCCGCTGTCAAATACTGAATTTATGGCCTTGTTTGGAAAAGGCGTAACAACAAAGGCAAGTCGGGACGGCCACGGATTTGGCCTGTATAATATCCTGCGCATGACGGAACGGTATCATGGGAAAATCCTGACCCGCAATGAATCCATTTTGAATGAAAATTATGTTGTCTTTGGCATACTCATGCCATGAGAAAAGGGTATGAACGAGGGTTTTAAGGGAACGAAATTTATCTTGTTCCCTTAAAACCCTCTCTTGTTTCCGGCCTATTGAAGCGCCCGAAAGAGTTCGATATACTGGGAAAAACAAAGAAAGGGATGAATGAAATATGATAGGCCTTGTGAGAAATGAGTGGAAAAAAGTTTTTCTGCCGGTGCTATTGACAACGGTTCTTCTGGCAATCGCCATGAGTGTGTTGTCCTGCACAATTTATCAAAATTATGTACTGCACTACGATTTAGAGGCATGGGAAGTTGGAACAGAACTGTTTTCTCTGCTTTATCCGCTATTTGTTGTGGTGCCGCTATGCTGGAATTTGTATTATGAGCGCAAAAATAACTTCCTGCTCTATGTCATGCCGCGAGTGAAAATTAAGAAGTACCTGACTGCCAAATGGATTGTATATGCGCTGGGAACTCTTTGTATTATTGTGATTCCCTATATACTATCGGCGGTGTTTGCCATCTATGTGAAACCGCCAGTGGTTCCTTTCGTTGAAAATCCGTTTAGCCATATATTTGAAAACGCATTTATAAAGGCCCCGCTGTTATATGCAGTTGCCCTATCCCTTTGGAGGGGCATAGTCAGCCTTTTTGTAATGACCTTCGGATTTGTCCTCGCTTTATACTGCAAGAACATTTTTGTAATCCTTACCGGACCGTTTATGTATTCCATTTTAGAAAATTTTGTCCTGGCTATTCTCCGCTTGGAGAGACTGCGGCTGGTCGTAGCTTTTGATCCCACAACAGTCGATCCAAAGGTTGTATCGATCTCCTCTTTCCTCTTTGGCCCAATCGTTTTAGGCATTGTGATTGGCCTGACAGCGTTTCTCCTTTCTAAGAAAAATGCTGTCGTAACCATTTAGGAGTCCGTTATGATTGCGCTTATCAGAAAAAATCTCCGTTTGTGGGGATATGGAAAGTCGCTTGCCCTATTTGCCGGATGTATACTTTTTTCCATCAGCGGGAGGTTAAACGGAGGTATTGCATACGAGCGGCACATCTTGTCGGCGGTATCAGACCATTACTATCTGACCTATTTTGTGCTGCCGATTGTACTGTTAAGCTGCTTTTCCTTTCTTGATGACGACGGAGAGCCAGTAATCTTACGGTTTCAAAGTTACCATTCTTATTTTCTGAAAAAATGGATTGGGGTCGGTTTGATTGCAGTCATTCTGACGGCTGTTCAAACTGGGGCAATTCTTCTGTCTGGTATAGGATTACCTTTAGGCAACGAATGGAACCTTGCTGCGGGTGCAACGGAAGCCGAGTTATTTTCCACTCTGGAACAGCTTTTTGCCAGTCCCTTGCAGGCGTTTGTCTGTTTTACCCTCTATCAGCTTATTGGAAGTTGGCTGATATTTGGAATCTGTATGTGGATTGGACATTTCACTGGGAGAAAGTGGACGATTCGAATTGTAATCGTTCTTTATGTCCTCTCGGCTGTGTGGATCAAGCTTCCGGCAATTCAAAATATTCCGCTGACGAGTTTTAATCATTTGCTGATTTTACACCACAATTTGGGCGTGCCCCATCGTTTAGAGATAACTGCCTTTACTTTGCTGCTCATTGTTTTGATAATTGCTATATCTATTCGGTTTGCGTGGCGGGGACAGTTGCCGCATATACAGTTATCCCACCGTGGTATAGCTGGCTACTATTTCCATGCGCTCATGATCCCTCGTAATCTGTTGATTCTGTTAGGGGTTGTGTTGGGAGTTTCGATTTACAAAGGCTTAGGCAATGGCACCGCCCTATCAGGATTGGAATGGATTTATGCCCTGTTTGCAGGACATGGAACCGGATATTTTCAAGTTTTACCTTTTCTTGAACTGCTGATTACCGGCGGTGTGCCCCTTTACCTGCTTGCCGCTTTTGTGGAGCAAACAGTGAACGGGCAATCTATATTTGTTTCTGTGCGCTCGAAGGGCCGCAGGCATTTGATGAAGAGCATTTTATTGGTCAGCATAAAGTTTCTCATGGTATATGCAATCTTTTGGCTTATGGCTGGCCTTATAGGGGCATCCCTATTCAGCACTGGATTAACAATCGTTTCTTTCAGGTTCCTGCTCTATGCGGTTTTGATGAAGTGCCTTGATATATTGGCGCAATATCTGATTATGCTCGGCATCTACATTGCCACAAGACAGGTTACAATCGGTTTCCTTGTGTTAGTGGCGGGAAATCTGCTCTGTGTCCTTCCGGGGAATTGGGTAGCTTATTCGCCTTTTGGCCTTTCCAGCCTGACAAGAATTTCTGTTGTGGAACCGGGAATTGGAATTTCCGCTGTGTCCGCCTTTGGGATAGAGGCCGCTATTTTAACGCTGATGATTGCAGGAATCCTTATGTGTGGCTACAAGAAAATATTGAATTAGGAGGACAGAATATGAGTTCATATATTGAAGTGAAAAATGTATCAAAAAGTTTTGGTGGCAAGGCAATTCTTCAAGACGTTTCACTGTCCATAGAACAGGGAACAGCTGTTGGTTTGGTTGGCGCTAACGGCAGCGGAAAGTCGGTGCTGTTCAAGATTTTATGCGGTTTCGAGAAGCCTGATCGGGGCAGTGTTTATGTGCGCGGAAAACAGCTTGGTAAAAATGGCCGCGACTTCCCCGAAAGTTTGGGAGTATTTATCAATTCCCCCGGTTTTATTGGCATTTACAGTGGTTTTCAAAATCTGAAATTTCTTGCGGACATTCAAGGGAAAATTGGAGAAAAAGAAATCCGACAGGCCATGAGCAAAGTGGGGCTTGACCCTGATAACAAAACGAAAGTAGACAACTATTCTCTTGGTATGAAGCAGAAACTGGGGATTGCACAGGCAATTATGGAGGGGCAGGATATTCTGATTTTGGATGAGCCTTTTAACGCATTGGACTACAAAACCTATGAGGATGTAAAGGCCATCATCCGTATGCTGAAAGCGGAAGGCAAGACCATTTTTCTGACTTCACACCATTTCAAAGACATTGAACAGCTATGCGATCAGGTGTACTCGATTGAAGATTGCAGACTAATTCCGATTACGGAGGAAATTGCTGCCCGCTATAGAGAGATGGAATAACCCGTTAAAAGCAATAAGAAAGGTAGCTGCCGGACGGCGGCAAAGAAAAAAAGTCGTCGTCCAGCAGTCCTATCAACACGCCTATAAGAAACGGCGGCTTTGAATTTCAGAGCCGCCGTTTCTTTGCGCTTGCACAAACCAATGACGACTTGCAGAGACGCGGTAGCCGATGGGAGGTTAATTTGCCGTGTCTCATTTGCTTTTCCATAACTCACATGATTTACATCAGTTAAAAAAAGCATAGCTCCCCCACCGGGGCAGCCCGGCTATATATATGAACTATACCGTGTAAATAATAATTGTATTGAAACATATCTGCGCCCGGCAGGTCATTTGCGACCTGCCGGGCGTTTTTTGTTGCTTTTTGCAGCTCGGCCAAACCCGAAAAAATTCTTTCAAAAAACTTCAAAAAGGTGGCGTTCAGCGGGTAGCAAAGGGCCTGTCTGGTGTCATGTTGGCGGAAAGGGACAGAACCACCACATCCCCCACAGAAAGGGGGTGAGAAGATGGAAGCTATCCCCCGCGACTATGGCGAACAGTGCCGGTTTGATGCTTTCTGCAAAACCGTACTGCGAAATGAGGCCCGAAACTACCACCGGGATATGAAACGTCAGCGCGACCGTGAAACGTCGTTCGGCGTTCTCCCGCAGGCAGAATTGGACAAGCTCTACACCGTAGATCATTACCCCAGCGACGATTTTGTGTTTTCGTCGCATGGCTATGATTTACATATTGACAACGAGCTTGTGGCTGCCGCATTTGCGGAGCTGTCCCAGCAGGCGCAGAGCATTTTAATTCTGCACTGTGTTCTGGGACTGGCAGACGGCGAGATTGGCACACTCATGGGAATGTCCAGAAGTGCCGTCCAGCGGCACAGGACTAAAACGCTGAAAGAGCTGCGAACAAAATTGATGGCGTTGATGCCGGAGGGAGGTTAGACGCGGATGAAAAATCCCAACTACAAAGGTATTGAGCTTTTGCCCCTTTCGGTGATCGAGGCCGCCCGCGCCGGTGATGCCGAGGCCGTGGAACGAGTATTGCGGTACTACGAGGGGTACATCAACAAGTTATGTACCCGGACGCTTTACGACGAATACGGCCAGCCTCATGTGTGCGTGGACGAGTACATGAAGCGCCGTCTGGAAATCAAGCTCATTTCTTCCATCGTCACAATACCGTGACGAACCGGCCCCCGGAGGCTGAAACAGCTTAACCCTTTCCCTGTTTCTTCCCTCTGCTGCGGGCCGCTGGCAGTACCTTGAAAAAGAAAGCCCGATGGGAGGCCACCGGCGCAGTATAGGGCAACGGACACATTCTGTATGTTTCGCGTCGGTGGATGCGCCATGACCTCATGTTCCATGAGTGAGCGAGAACCATCTACACCGAGAGTTGGCAGCTCACAAGCAGCGGCGCATACGCTAACGATACTCCCGCGTTGAACGCCCACACAGCATTGCGCGGCGCACCCACAAGCATGGGCCGAGGTGAAACTCCTGTGGAGCTGATGCCATCAGCCGTCCGTTTCTTGCCCATTTATTCATCTTTCATGGTGGCATGGAATGATAGTTTATGCTGCCGCTTGAAGAAAGGGAGGTGAATCATGGCAGGCGAAATTGAAGTTCAGGTAAAAGATAAATTTTGCCTTACCATTGATGAAGCATCGGAATATTTCAATATTGGTGAGAAGAAAATGCGAAAGCTGGTAGCCGAGAATATGGATTCTGGCTTTGTAATTCAGAATGGAGTAAAGGTTTTGATTAAGCGGAAACGCTTTGAAGCCTTTCTGGATGATTTGTCGGCCATCTGATCTTTCGCTGATGATAAAAGCATTTGCTATACGCGCTTGAAGATCATATATTCTGCCTTTTGGCTCCGAGTTTTGCTTCATTTAGCAATAGAAAAAGGGCCTCCGCTATGATATACTGTTAGTATATCGCGCGGAGGCTCTTTTCACAGAAAGGAGCATGAACGGTGAGCGAGAAAAGACGAGATAACAGAAATCGTATTCTTCGCAACGGAGAGAGCCAACGCAAAGATGGACGATATGCGTTCAAATATATCGACGCAACAGGAAAGCCCCAGTTTGTTTATAGCTGGAAATTGGAGAAAACGGATAAGCTGCCAACGGGCAAGCGGGACGATCTTTCTCTGCGGGAGAAAGAAAAACTGATTCAGAAAGATATTGACGATCAGATTGTACCTCGCGGTGGTGAAATGACTGTGGAGGAACTGGTAAGAAAATATCTCATGCAGAAAACAGGCGTCCGGCATAATACCGAGGCCAATTACAACTTTGTCCTCAATATCATTAAGAAAGAGGAATTCGGCAAGCGCCGGATTGACAAAGTGAAGCAGTCTGACGCGAAATGCTGGCTGATAAAGTTGCAGCAGGATGGCAGGGGTTACAGCTCCATCCATTCTATCAGGGGTGTTGTCCGACCTGCCTTTCAGATGGCCGTTGATGATGATTTGATACGCAAGAATCCATTTGAATTTCAGCTTGCCACCGTCGTAGTCAACGACAGCGTGACAAGGGAAGCGATTACCAGAAAGCAAGAAAGAGCGTTTCTTGAATTTGTGGCGAGTGACAAGCATTTTTGCAAATATTATGATGGTATCTATATTCTGTTTAAGACCGGGCTTCGGATTTCCGAGTTTGTGGGTTTGACGCTGGCGGATGTGGATATGAAAAATCGAAAGATCAACATTAACCATCAGTTACAGCGGAAGCGGAATATGGAGTATGTCATCGAGGACACCAAGACAAGCAGCGGTACACGGGTTATCCCTATGACGGATGATGTGTATGAGTGCTTCAAGCGCATCATTGCCAACAGGAAAAAGCCCAAAGTCGAACCGATGATTTGCGGCAAAAGTGGATTCCTCTATTTGGATAAAAACGATATGCCGATGGTGGCCCTACATTGGGAAAAGTATTTCCAGCATATTTGCGAGAAGTACAACAGCATCTATAAAGTGCAGGTGCCGAAGATCACGCCGCACGTTTGCAGACATACGTTCTGCTCGAACATGGCAAAAAGCGGAATGAACCCCAAGACGCTTCAATACATCATGGGTCATTCTGACATTGGAGTGACGCTCAATACTTATACGCACATCGGATTTGAGGATGCGCAGGAGGAATTGCAGCGAGTAGCCAATGCTGAGTAGTTACTACTTTTCGCGGTAGAGGGATTTCAGCGGGTATGCGATACGGAAAAAATGAAAACGGCAGAAAATTCCCGGTACAATCCGTACTCTTGTTGCAGGGCAAGGATTTGCGGCAAAGCTCTGCCATAGAATTTCGCCATATATCGCAGAAAAGGGCCAGTAGTAAAACACGATTTTAGGCCCAATTTACTACTCGTTGTACTACTTTTGCTGGCAAAGATGTGCGAATTTATGCTACGATATGCCAAGTGAACGAGCATCGGGCCATTTGAGAAAATGCCTGAAAATCAAGGAAAATCAGTAAATTCAAGAGGTTTAGATAGATGATAAAAATACTTTTCGTGTGCCATACATGTATAAGTATGTTAACCATGGCAAACGTTAAACCAGTTACTATTAAAAAAATTGTAGGTCATAAAGGCGCAATGTCATTAACTGAAAGAGTATATACACACCTGGACTATAAAGAACTGTTAACCGCGATCAATAAGATATGAAAAAAGCAAACGCAATAGCTAAACGTTTGCTTTTTTAATGCTGTCTACCGCATTACTACACACGCACATACATATAATACCTTATGGATAGCTTAAAGCAAGCCCAGGGACAGGCGCACCAAACACGAACACGAAAAACCCCAATACAGCACGCTTTCAAGCGAGACTACACGCCCACCACAGATAACAAGCTAATAGCACGTTATGCAGTGGTTTTCATGTTTCCATTATTAAGAATAGCTCACATTTGCAAACTTTTACCGAGAACATTATTTTCCTTTAAATGTGGGATAAAAATATTAAAAAATGGCATAAATAAGCCATTCTACACATTTAAAGACTTATTTTTAAAAATCTTCAAATGTGGAGCATTTTTAAAAAACCTTTAAATGTGGCCGTGTAGTCTACTTGTAGCCTACTTGTAGCCTACTGAGGACGCTTAAGGACGTCTAAGGACGCCGTAAAGCATTAAAAAAAGCCCGTATAAACGAGCTTTTCGGCATTTTCCAAACTGAATAAATTAACGCTTGGAGAACTGTGGTGCTCTTCTTGCACCCTTTAAGCCGTACTTCTTTCTTTCCTTCATACGAGAATCACGTGTGAGGAATCCAGCCTTCTTAAGAACTGGTCTGTAATCAGCACTAGCTTCAAGTAAAGCACGAGCGATACCGTGTCTCATTGCACCGGCCTGGCCTGTATAACCACCACCGTATACGTTGATCTTGATATCAAACTGATCTTTTGTCTCTGTAAGTACTAATGGAGCATTAACTTCCATACGAAGAGTAGCCTGTGGAAGGTATTCTTCTAATGTACGTCCATTGACTGTGATGTTACCTGTTCCCGGAGTCATAAAAACACGGGCAACAGACTTCTTTCTACGTCCTGTTCCGGCGTAGCTAACTGTCTTCTTCTTTGTTGGCATTGTCTTTTATTCCTCCTTACTTAACCTTGAGCTCAACTGGCTTCTGAGCTGCATGTGGGTGATCAGGTCCTTCATAAACAAATACATGCTTACGCTGAACATCACCGAGCTTAGTATGAGGGAGCATACCCTTGATTGCCTTTTCTACCCATTCAACTGTGTACTGTTCACGCATAACCTTTGTGGATCTAACACGTAAACCATTTGGCCACTGTGAATGTGAATAGTAGAATTTCTTGAAATCCTGGTCGCCAGAAATCTTAACCTTGTCAGCATTGATTACGATAACATAGTCACCGCAGTCAACGTTAGGTGTGTAAGTTGGCTTGTGCTTACCTCTTAATACTGTAGCTACTTTTGTTGAAAGACGTCCGAGTGTAGCATCTGTAGCATCAACTACATACCATGTACGGACAACTTCGCTTGGCTTTAACATCGTTGTTTGACGCATAATCTTTTTTTCTCCTTTACTGAAAATGTAACTTTACCGGGGCTACATTTTTGGCATGGAGTGCCATGTTTGATTCTAGTAGTCCGAGGCTATAAAGTCAATCTTTTTTTTCTGTTTTTAAATAGTTTTTTGCATGATCGTATGGAATACATTCAAAACATTCAATATTCCATGTTTTCAGTTTAGAAATGATTTGATCCTTCACTTCTTCGACATATTTTTGATCATTCATATCATAGAGATAAATGCATGCTTTTTCCTGTTCCACAACAAGACAGCCTTTCATCTCCTGATTGTTTCTTGTACAGACTGCATAAGCATATGGGAACTCTTTATTTCTCACTCTTTTCTCAATTTCTTCGATATCCCATGCATCGCTGCATAGTTGATCACCTCTTAGAAATTCTCGAATTTGAATATTCTCATTCAATGCAACCATTTCAAAATAATCCACATATTCCAATGTCAATCCATTTGCTGGAGCATTATGTCTTTTCACTGAACGATCCTTTGCTTCCAGCATTTCTTTCACATCTTGAATCGTTTTCTTTCCTCTGCCAACGTCTAAGATAGCGGCAGACATCATTCTAACTTGATACCTTAGAAAACCTTTTCCAGTAAATGTCAAAGAAATCATGGTTCCTTCTTTTTTACAAGACACATCATAAATAGAACGTACCTGTATAGGATATTCCACTAAAGATGAAGAATTAAATGAAGTAAAATCATGTGTTCCTTGAAACAATTGAATACATGCATTCATTTTCTCTATATCCAAAGGATATGGGAACTGACATGCATACTCTCTAGAAAACACATCATAAGGACCATTATTAATTCTATATGTATATGTTTTATAGCGCACATTAAATCTTGCATGAAAGATAGAATCCTTTTCTTCAACACTTAAGATATGAATATCATCCGGGAGAAATGCATTGATTGCTCCCATCCATTTTCTCGCATTCATATTTCTTTCACAATCAAACATGAATACCTGTCCACGTGCATTCACTCCCGCATCTGTTCTGCCAGAAGCAGTAATTGTGATTTTTGTCTGTGCGATTTTTTCTAAAACTTTTTCAATTTGTTCCTGCACTGAAGTTCCACGTGTTTGAGATTGCCATCCTTCATAATGGTCTCCCACATAGGAAACAACACATTTATATCTCATCGAAACCACGCAATCCAGATAATGACACCCATTAATACCCCGCAGCAAGCCAACAAGAACCAGTCTTGTTTCTTCATTTCCAATTGCTTGTAACGTGTTCTAGGTAAACCAGGTGCATACCCTCTTGCTTCCATTGCATTAGCAAGATCCTCTGCTCTTTGGAACGCAGACACAAATAAAGGAACAATCAAAGAAAGAATTGCCATCACTCTTTCCATCAGTTTTCCTTCCTTCATATCCACACCTCTAGATTCCTGTGCTTTGATAATACGTGCCGTTTCATCAATCAAATCCGGAATAAAACGCAATGCAATACTGATCAGCATTGCAATTTCATGAGACGGTAAACCAATCTTCTGAAAAGGACTCAATAGATCTTCAATTCCCAATGTCATTTCCAATGGTTTGGTTGTAGCTGTTAGACATGTTGTAATCATGATCATCAAAAGAAGTCTTACCGCGATATATAATGTCTGGAAAATTGCATCGGAATACAATGACCAGCTGCCAATTGTAAACAATACTGTACCTGTTTTCAATACCAAAGCATTAATGACAAGAAGGAAGAATAGCATAAATAACATTGGCTTCATAGCTTTCCAGATAAAAGAAACAGAAAGCTTTGATAATATGATAACAACCGATACACATACAAATATCACGCCATAGCCAATCCATCCTGCAGGGAAAAAGATTGTAATCAGCAACAGCAGCATTGCCATGATCTTTGCACGAGGATCCAGCTTATGAATTGGTGAATCTAAAGGCAAGTAACGACCAAGTGTAAAATTACCCATCTTACTTTACCTCCTTTGCGATATAATCTGCCAGCTCTTTCATATTTACAACACTTTCAGGAATATCAAAACCTTTTTCATTCAACATTTCTTTCATGCGGACAATATATGGCGGTAAAATATTTAATTCTCTACACTTCTTTGGATCAGAGAAAAATTCACGTGCTGTACCATGAAGTTTTACTTGTCCCTTTTCAAGAACAACAACATCATCACAATACGTATACACATTCTCCATGTCATGTGTAACCATCAATACTGTCTTATGCATTTCTTTATTCAACTTAGAAAATAAAGCCATCATGGAAGCAGTACCAGCTGGATCCAGACCAGCTGTTGGCTCATCCAAAACAAGAACCTTAGGGTCCATCGCAAGAATACCCGCAATCGCAACTCTTCTTTTCTGTCCGCCAGATAATTCAAGAGGACTCTTTTCAAAATAAGATTCATCCATACCAACAAGTTTCAAAGCTTCTTTTGCACGTTTCGTTGCTTCTTCTTCATTACATCCAAAATTCTTAGGTCCAAATGCAACGTCCTTAATAATTGTTTCTTCAAACAATTGATATTCAGGGAACTGGAACACAAGTCCAACTTCACCTCTGAGTGCCTTTAATTTCTTTGCTTTTTCACCAGCTTTGATATCACGATCTAAAATATGAACAATTCCAGCATCTGGTAATAAAAGTGCATTCAAATGCTGCACTAAAGTACTCTTTCCAGAACCCGTCTGACCAATGATTGCGGTCATTTTTCCTTCTGTAATTTCTAGATTGATATTTCTTAAAGCCTGGTATTCATATGGTGTACCAGCACTATACGTATGACTTACATCTTCGAACGCAATCGGCATAGCTCATTCACCATTCCTTCCATTGTGATACATCTATCTACTGTTACTCCTCTTTTCTTCAATTCATCAGCTATTTTCAAAGAAAATGGAATATCCAGTTTCATTTCTTTTAATTTCTTTTCCTGCTGGAACACTTCTTGTGGTGTGCCTGTCAATACAACTTTTCCCTGATCTAATGCAACCACATAGTCAGAGCTAGCAACTTCATCGATATCATGGGTAATTGATAAAATTGTCAAAGAACTTTCCTTATGCAATTTCATAATTACTTTTTTGATTTCATCTTTTCCATCTGGATCAAGCATACTTGTCGCTTCATCGAAGATTAAAAGTTTTGGTTTCATCGCTAATACTCCAGCAATCGCAACGCGCTGTTTCTGGCCGCCACTTAAATGCGTAGGTTCCTGATCCATAAAATCACTCATTTTAACAAGCGCAGCATTTGTATCAATAATCTCATCCATCATAGATGGTTCAACACAATGATTTTCCAAACCAAATGCAATATCATCACGCACAGTCGCACCAATAAACTGATTATCTGGATTTTGAAAAACAATACCAATACGAGAACGAATCTTTGCCAGATTTTCATTGTTCAATGCAATACCGTCAATCGTAATCGTTCCACTCGCACTCTCAAGCAGGCCCATGATCAATTTCGCAATTGTAGATTTACCACTGCCATTATGTCCAACAATTGTTGTATAACTACCCTCTTCAACTGAAAAAGAGACGTTGTCAATCGTCTTTCCCTCTTCTTCATATGAAAAATTTAAATCTTTCACTTCTAGAATTGCCATATACGCCTCTTTTTTATTGATTTAAGTTGACTAAAAGTTCAACTAAACTTCTAATGCGATCACACTTTGCATCACGATGTAATCTCTTACGATCTAACAATACCGCATGAATTCCAGCATCATTTGCTTCCATAACATTTGTTTCAAGATCACAAGATACATATAATACTTCTTCATTTTTATATGAAGTCATCTCAGATGCCTTTGCATAAAATGCAGGAGATGGTTTACTTACCCCAACATTTTCAGCACTCAAAATTCCAAATGGATGAAGATTATTTCTTCTAGTAACGACATGAATATAATCTTCTGAATGATTTGTAAGAATGTATACAGGTAAGGTACATTTCGCAAAAAATTCTTTCACATCATCATGAATTGGTGCATACATCCAGAAATTCTGTAAAAGTGTATGAATCTGTTTGCGATCTTTCTTCAAGTTGTAATTGTCAATTGCAGATGTAATGATCTTGTCTTCCATTTCATCCATTGTCATAAAATTCTCGCCTTGAGATACAGCTTCTAAAGCTGTCAATTCTTCTTTATAAAATGCAACTACTTCTTCTTCTGTTTTAAAATTACTATTTTTAACAACTTCACCAATCAGTTCTGAATAATCCTGACCTTTTGCGGCTATCATTCCACTCGCAAAATCTAATATAATTGCTTTAATCATAATCACCTTCCAAAAACTCGCACATTATACCATAATTATGCCTTTTTCGATAGTATAATATATCTAAGAAAAACAGTACGTATTCAATGGAGGACAAAATGAATATCCAGCAATTTCAGCACGATCGATTCGGTTTATTTTTGCATTGGGGACTATATGCAATCCCCGCTAGAGGAGAATGGGTAAGAAATAATGAAGAAATGAAAGAAGAAGACTATATTCCATATGCCTCAGAATTCAATCCTGATTTATTCGATCCAAAACAATGGGCTAAAGATGCAAAAGAAGCAGGCATGAAATATGCAGTCATGACCGCAAAACACCATGATGGTTATTGCCTTTTCAACACGAAAACAACAACATGGAAATCAGACAGAGACTATATCAAAGAGTTCTTGGAAGCTTTCCGCAATGAAGGATTAAAAGCAGGACTTTATTATTCATTATTAGACTGGCATCACCCAGATTATCCACACTATCAAGATTTACATCATCCAATGAGGAATCATCCTGAATGCTCCAATGAAAATAGAGACTTTTCAAGATATCTAGACTACATGCATACACAAATCAAGGAATTACTAACGGAATATGGAAAGTTGGATATTATGTGGTTTGATTTTTCTTATGGGAATATGAGAAAAGATACATGGGATGCAAATAAGATTGTTTCCATGGCAAGAGAATACCAGCCAGATATGATTATTGACAATCGTCTAGAAGGAGATGGCATTTATCAAGGAACGATCAGAGAAGAACATCCTAGTTTTACTGCAGGTGACTTTACTTCTCCTGAACAAATGATTCCACCAACAGGTATTACAAATGTCAAAGGTGATCCAATCCCTTGGGAAGCATGTCTAACAATGAATGAACACTGGGGATATTGTTCCAAAGATACAAATTACAAATCTGCAAAACTCATCATCAGAACACTCGTTGAATGCGTCAGCAAATCCGGCAATCTGATCTGCAATGTTGGCCCAGATGCAAGAGGCTGTTTTCCATCACAATCCAGAAAAATTCTTCACGAAATTGGAGAATGGATGAAGTATAATCAAGCTTCTATTTATGGATGTAAAAAATGTGATCTAGAAAAACCAGAATGGGGAAGATATACACAAAAAGGAAATATCATCTATGCACACGTATTAGATGAAAGTGTCTTCGACATTCCAGTACACATTCCAAAGGATAGAATATTGAAAGTCAGAAGATTATCAGATGGATCAGAAATCAAGATTCAAACACCATGGAATGCAGAAAGCTATCCAGAATACACATTCTTAAACATCGATACATTAGCACACCAATGTCCAGATCCAATTGATACTGTCATTGAAATCACATTAAAATGAGTAAAAAAATATCTAGCCACAGTAAGACCAAATAAAAAATGTCAACGCAATATGAAACCTAAATCATCTGTTCCATTCAACACATAAGCATCATAGCGTCACACTGATGATATTTCATATTCGAGTCGCATGAAAATTTTTCTAAAGTGAATCATTTTACCTTTTTGTCATGTTTGAAAACCATCAATTCTAATTGAAATGTGATAGAAACCCTGGATGTAGCTCTACATCCAGG
>ERZ506977.754-NODE-754-length-15398-cov-4.716353_pt1 | contig 15398 bp, 9 predicted proteins | sample MGYA00513168_ERZ506977 | MGnify/ENA metagenome assembly ERZ506977
CGTCATCCTCAAAAACCTTACCATGAGATTTAGGACCGTCCAGTTTCATCTGTGAATAGTTATTTTTGAAAGTAGGAACATACAAATCTGGGCGTTCTTTATCACTGCACAAACGCTCCATCATCAGCAGGGTTGCTTCTCCTGCGATATGTTCTGCCATAAAGTAGGCTTTGATTATCTTATGATTATATTGGCTTGGCTTTAACGCCCACATTGGTATACGTTGAAGTGCCTTACCGTAAAAATCTTTTTCATTAGAATCGATTGTTCTTGTTGCCCTCGGCGTATATTCCTTCGATACATTTCCGAAAGTCTGGGCAATATACCAACGAAGGCACGAATCTGCAGCCTCGTCAGATGTTTCACCGGAAAGATTAAGCGCCATGTTAAATTTATCAAACACATCTGCGTCTACATTAAAAGATATACTTTTTCTCATCGAATAACCTCCGTCCATTTACACTTTAACATTATATATTATAATACCGATTAGTAAATTTGTCAATACTCACAGACAAATTTACGCAACTCCCTTAGACAGAAAACACCATGCATTACTGCAAGGTGTCCGTATCGTAGTTCTTGTTCAATTATCTCTTGAGTTCAATACTACATTTTTAAATTAAAAAGCCACAGTTGAATTGTCAATTGTGGCATTCTTTTTGTCTACTCAACTCTAAATCAACACTTCCATCTATCCAACTATAAAAATTAGCCTCTTTGTTACCCCAAAAACGCAGAAAATCCGAGGACCCGAATTTACATCCCAACCCTCGGAAAAACTTTATTTTTCAAGCCTTTTTTATACTTTTACTTGTGTACCTTAGTCAACAGAACCACGCACTCCACATGGCTCGATTCTCCAACGAGTAACGCATTTCGTACCCAATGTACAAGAGAATAGTGGAACACCTATTTTCGCCTTAAAATGGGTATGTCGAACCGATACAAGTGTTGAGTTACTCCATTCATCAAACAGGGCAATATCTCAAAACATTTTTATCAGTTGTCATTATAACCATTCTTAATCGTATCAAAGCAATGTTTCCAATATTGCTCTCTTTCAATAATTTTCACAGGGTCATATGACAAACCAAAATATTCTAACAATGTATATGTAAAATACTTCTCAAAATACTCTGCACCCTTCTGTTCATAGAGTGCGATAAGTTTTTTATTTCCGCCATGCTTGGAATCTAGATAATTACCCCATCTTTGGGCAACTCCTTTTTCGCCTGTTGCAGAACCAATATATAACTTTCCTGTGTGAGTATCAGTTAAACAATAAACTCCTGTTATCTTTTTTAAGGCTTCATAATAAGTTGGGAGAATCCGACCATTGAAAATGTCAGATAATCTATGATATGGCAGATGCACACGGTCATATCCTTCAAACTTTTCACCACTATAAACACATGGAAGAACCTCTCGAACAATTGCTTGATCAAGATATTTGCTCAAATTAAATACATATCTTGAGAAGGTATTACCTTTCTTGCATTTGATGATGAGCCTTCCGAATAATGGAACAAATCTATCAAGCACTTGAACATCAGCCCAATCATCGGATGGAGTATTTATTATTTGTGCAGCCGAAATAAGCAACCATTCATCTTCCGGCATTTTTGCGAAACTAAAAACCCATTGCCCAGGATAAAAGTTTCTCTGCTTTCCATACCAACCCCAATATGAACAGTCCTTGCAAGTACCGTTTGTTTTATCTTCTTCAGAATGTTTTAACCATCTATCAAGAAATGGTTGTCCTCCTCTTCCGGCTTGCATATTAAATTCTATTTTACTATTGTTAATCTCTTCTTGTGACAAATGAAGAATGTTGTTTAATAATAAGTCCATGGTAATTACCACCTGTTTATTACTCGTTTTTATCTGCTCACCATTAGGTAGAATGATTGATTGCTAAAATGTAACTTCAATCACATCAGAAATCTGTTTTAACTTTTCAAGAGAAACTGTATCACATAATTTAAGTATAAACCATTTGCTCGGTGAATTCAATCTCATTAAAAAATGTTACTGCTTTTTATGTATAAAAAACACCCTGTAAATTGTACAGGATGATAATAAATATATTAACTATCAAATAAGTGATGTTTTATGTTTTTAAAATTTAGAATAGGGGAGAAGTAGTCTTTTAGTAGTCTGCATTATTTAAGCTTATGAACTGCGGTGTAGAAATGATATTTACTTACTCAGATAAGACTCATTCAAAGCAAATCACACCCAGCAAAAACTGCTGTTATATATAGGTATAGGGAATTGCTTTCTGTTACAACCCTTTTAACGATAACTCGGCAATAATAATGTTCGTTCTAACCCTATTAACGATAAGGCATAAAAGCTGATTTTAAAACCGTTGAAAAGTAGTCTTTTGGTAGTCTTGTACTTTTCAACTGACCGTGATTTGCCGAGATTTACAAAGGAATATTGCGGTTTGCAAAGCGTTCGTGAGTCATCCCATGGCACACAAACATTATTTTAATCAAAGTACAATTCCTCCCGATTTGCCGTAATATGCCGTGATTTGCAAGGGTGAATTGAGTATAACAGGAATGAGTATCACTTTTAAAATTCCCTCAAAACACGCAAATCAAGGCAAAATACGGCATATTGAATTTTTCAAAAGTAGTCAAACAGTAGTCAGTTAGGGGGGTGCAGACTACTTCCAAAATCAACCTTATAATGATAGTTTTTGAGTAGGGGGGTGCAAAATGGATTTTACATCAAAATAATTCTTTATCAGAACTATAATTTCGATTCAATCTATCATCAACGGCATTAAACAGTAATTATATTATAGCATATAAGAAGTTGTTTTCCTATACTTTAGTTAGCATTCATTCCTAGAAAGATGTTACATATTTTTATTGCATAGTAGTTAATAGATTTTTTAGTGTGAACTCTTGAAATACTTTGAGAAAAATGGTAATATAATAAACATAAAATACTTTATAAAAGGATATTGATTATGAATTCTGTTCCAACAAACAATATGGATGTAAAAAAGCAAAATAGAATAAATACTCTTAGATGTCTGCTGAAATATGATAGAATTTCACAGCCTGAGCTTGCACAAAAGCTTAACCTCAGTTGGCCGACTGTTTTGCAAAATGTGAAAGAGTTAATCAATCTTGGATTGGTTCATGAGGTTGGTGCTTACAAGTCTACAGGCGGAAGGAAAGCAAAAGCTTATGCTTCAATTCCTGATGCAAAATTAGCCATCGGAGTTGATATTACAAAAAATCACATAGGTTTTACACTTGTTGATTTGTCCGGAACGGTTATAAGATATACAAGAAAGACAAGAGCTTTTTCTTCTGATGAAAATTATTTTAAAAACTTAGGCGACTTGATGAATAGTTTTCTAAAAGATGATGAGTTTGACAGAATTATAGGAGTAGGTATTTCTATCCCAGGTATTATAAGTGATGACGGAAAGAAAATAATTTTTTCTCATGCACTTGACATTTATGATTTCAGCACAGAAAGATTTGTTGAATTTATCTCATACCCTTGCTTATTTATCAATGATGCAAATGCTGCCGGTTTTGCGGAAATGTGGGATAAGTCAGATATTGATAATCTTATTTATCTGTCATTAAGCAATACTGTCGGCGGTGCAATTATTTTTTCGGGAAAGCTGTTTTGGGGCAATAATCTTCGAGCAGGTGAATTTGGTCATAATACATTAGTTCCTAACGGAAAACAATGCTATTGCGGTAAAAAAGGCTGTCTTGACGCATATATTTCGGCAAAGGTATTATCTGAGCAGGCTGACGGAAATCTTGCAATGTTTTTTGAAAAACTCCGATGCGGTAATGCTGAAGCCGAAAAGGTATGGGACGATTATCTTAAGTATCTTGCAATAGCTATTAATAATCTGAGAATGACTTTTGACTGTGATATAATTGCCGGTGGATATGTAGGAGCTTTTCTCGAGGAATTTGCACGGGAATTAAAAAATTATGTTGCTGAACGAAATACATTTGAAAGTAATGCCGATTTTTTGAAATACTGTACCTTTAAATTAGAGGCATCTGCAGTAGGTGCAGCACTTATGAAAATAGATTCGTTTTTACAGGAAATATAAATTATTAAAAGCAGTGATTCTGATAAATGTCGGAGTCACTGTTTTTTTGCACAAATCATAGTGTTAATATTTAGCAAATGTGATGATTTTAAAAAAATCTATTGACATCAATGTGTGTTTGTGATTTAATATAGTCACTTAATAAAACACTTTATAAAAGTATTTTTTAAACAGGAGGACTAATTATGAAAAACACTATGAAAGTTGCTGTAATGACAGGCATTAAAAAAATGGGATATGTTGATCGTCCGGTGCCGACACCAAAGCCTAATGAGGTATTGGTAAAGCTTGAGTATATCGGCATATGCGGCAGTGATATGCACTATTATGAGACAGGTGCAATCGGTGACTATGTTGTAAAGCCCCCTTTTGTTCTCGGACATGAACCGGGCGGTGTTGTCGTTGAGGTAGGTTCAGATGTAAGTCATTTGAAAGTAGGTGACCGTGTCGCTTTAGAGCCGGGGAAAACTTGCGGACACTGCGAGTTTTGTAAAACAGGCAGATATAATCTTTGCCCCGATGTAATCTTTTTTGCTACCCCCCCGGTTGACGGAGTATTTCAGGAATATGTAGCTCACGAAGCAGATCTTTGCTTTAAACTTACCGATAATGTATCGACACTTGAAGGTGCTTTAATTGAGCCTCTTGCTGTTGGTTTTCATGCTGCAAATCAGGGCAATGCCCACGCAGGACAGACAGCGGTTGTTATGGGTGCAGGATGCATCGGTCTTGTAAGTATGATGGCACTGAAAGCAGAGGGTGTCAGTAAGGTATATGTGGTTGATATTATGCAGAAAAGACTTGATAAGGCTATGGAACTCGGTGCTGATGGTGTTATAAACGGTAAAGACGAGGATGCTGTTGAGGCTGTTATGAAACTTACAAACGGTGCTGGATGTGACCTTGCAATAGAAACTGCCGGTACAGAATTCACTACTCGTCAGTGTATTCATATGACCAAGAAGGGCAGCAACATTGTGCTTGTAGGTTATTCAAAGACCGGCGAAATGAATTTGCCGATGAGTCTTGTTCTTGATAAGGAATTAACCTTTAAGACTGTTTTTCGCTATCGCAATATTTATCCTATGGCTATTGAAGCTGTTGCATCAGGCAAAGTAAACTTAAAGGGCATTGTAACAGACATATTTGATTTTGATGATATTCAGAAAGCTATGGATAAAAGTGTAGAGGATAAGGCAAACATTGTCAAGGCTGTTATAAAAATGTGAGATAGGTGATATTATGAAAAATCATCAGGAAACAAATGTAAAAATTCCTTTTATAAGCAAACTTGCGTATGGATTTGGTGACATAGGCTGTAATTTCAGTTGGATGTTCGTGGGCAATTTCCTTATGATATTTTACACGGATGTGTGCGGAATACCAATGGCTACAGTTTCTTTATTGATGCTTATATCAAGATTTTGGGATGCAATTAACGATCCTATAATCGGCTCTTTAAGCGACAGAACCAAAACAAGATGGGGCAGATACCGCCCGTGGCTACTGATAGGTGCTCCTTTAACGGCGATAGTTTTAGTATTTACATTTTGGGCACATCCTACATGGGATGACAATGCAAAAACAATATATATGTATGTTACATACTGTATTCTTGTAGCCGGCTATACCTGCGTAAATATTCCTTACGGCACACTTTGCGGTACATTAACTCAGAATATTGAAGAACGAGCAAAGATAAATGCGTTTCGCTCGGTTTGTGCAATGATTGCAATAAACATAATCAATATGGTTACATTACCTCTTATTACATTTTTCGGCGGCCAGAATCAGTCAAAGGGATACCTTTTGGTTACCATCCTTTACGGTTCAATATTTGTTGCCTGCCATTGGTTCTGCTTTGCAAAGACAAAAGAAGTGGTAAAGCCTCCTGTAAAGGAAAAAATACCTATTAAAATTCAGCTTAAAGCCGCAATGCAGAACAAGCCGTATCTTATAGCATTGGCAGGACAGGTTTTATTCGGCATTACATTATACGGTAGAAATGCAGATCTCTTGTATTACTTTAAATATGTTGAAGGAAATGAGGGGTTCTTTACTATTTATTCACTGATACTTATTGTGCCGTCAATTTTAGGTGCAGGAGCATTCCCGTTTGTATTTAAAAAAGTCGGCAACAAAGGCCGCACAGCTGCAACTTTTGCTGCAGGTACAGGCATATGTATGATTGCTCTGTATTTCTTTAGTGCCTCAAACTCACCTATCGGTTTCTATACAATTTCAGCTCTCTCCCAATTTTTCTTCTGTGGTTTCAATACAGCAATTTATGCAATTGTTCCCGATTGTGTGGAATACGGAGAGTGGAAAACGGGCATAAGAAATGACGGATTCCAATATGCATTTGTTTCCTTGGGAAATAAAGTAGGTATGGCAATAGGAACAGCATTGCTGTCTGCTACACTCAGCGGATTGGGTTTTGTTGCAAACGGTGTTCAGAACAGTGCCGTTCAGGCTACAATGCATCACTCTTTTTCAACAATTCCGGGTGTGTTGTGGATAATAACAGCTGTTGTACTGTTTTTTTATCAAATAAATAAAAAATCATACAACAAAATCATAACAGAATTAAATTCAAAAAAGGAGCAGAATAATGATTGATATTGTAAGCTTAGGCGAAATTTTGATAGATTTTACTCCGAACGGAACTAACGAACAGGGAATAGCATTGTTTGCACGAAATCCGGGGGGAGCACCGGCAAATGTTCTTGCAATGAACAGTAAGCTTGGCGGTTCATCGGCTTTTATCGGTAAGGTCGGCAACGATGCATTCGGTTCTTATTTAAAGGACACATTAAGCAACCATAATATTGATATTACAGGTATGGCAACTGACAGCAATGTGCCGACAACACTTGCTTTTGTTCAGCTTGACAGCAAAGGCGACCGTTCGTTTTCTTTTTATCGAAATCCAGGAGCAGATATGATGCTTAATGCCGATGAAGTGAAAAAAGAACTTATTGATGAATGCAAAATTTTCCACTTCGGTTCATTATCTTTGACAGATGAACCTTGCAGGAAGGCGACATATGATGCTGTAAATTATGCAAAGAAACTCGGAAAAATAATTAGTTTTGATCCTAATTATAGATCTCTTTTGTGGAGTGATAGGGAAAAAGCGGTAAATGAAATTTCAAGAGCGATTACAATGGTGGATATTTTGAAAGTGTCTGAGGAAGAAATGTATCTTGTTACAGGAGAAACAAATCTTGAAATCGGCTCAAAAAAGCTTTTAAATATGGGTGCGTCATTAGTTTTGGTATCGCTCGGAGAAAAAGGTGCTTGCTATCGCAACAAAAATCATTTTTGTGTATTTCCTGCATACAAGGTCGATGCGGTTGATACCACAGGTGCCGGGGATGCTTTTGTAGGTGCAATGTTGTGGCAGTTAAAAAACTATAAACCCGATGAGATTGCTGATATGGTGCTTGATGATAAGATACTTTTTGCAAATGCTGCGGGTGGACTGACTGCAACAAGAATAGGTGCAATTCCTGCGTTGCCCACATTAGATGAAATTAAAATATGTCAGAAAGGTTGACAAGTATATGAAAATAGTAAAAATCAGACTCACACAAGTGGATCAGGTCAGAGAATTTGTTGAATTAACTTCCAACTGTAATTATGATGTTGATTTAGTTTCAGACCGTTATACAGTTGATGCAAAATCTTTACTGGGCATTTACAGTCTTGATTTAAGTAATCCATTGCAAGTTGTTATATACGGTGATGACAGCGAAGAATATGAAAAAGCATTGGAAAAATATAAGATTTGATGATCTGCGTTAAATAGTTTATAAGTTAATATATAGCTTTCCTTAAAACAAAAGTCACGTTGCAAATTTGCAGCGTGACTTTTGCTATTATGAACTAAAAAGCAATCACATCAATTTTGACAATTTCAGCAATTCAATAAGAGTACATATTTCTGCATTACGAAAGAAACTGCGTGCGGCGCTCGGCTATGACCCGATTCGCAATCTCATTGGTGAAGGATATGTTATGGAGGAAGAAAAAGAATGAAAAAGCTATCCTTGGAATGGCGCATAACTTTGATGACTGCACTTCTTATCGGAGCTACCTGCATTTTTATGAATGTTCTTATCGGCTATTCCGGCAGCCGTTACATGGATTCCATAGGTTCTTATGTTACAGGTTACGGAGATACGGACAAAGGAGAACCCGAATTTTTCGATCCCGAACACGAAAAGCTTGATCGTGAATTGACTATTGTAATTAACGGAGTACAGGAATCCTTTATCGCTACCAATTGGTATATTACGGCTGCGGCAACATTGTTAGGCGGTGTGCTTGCGTATTTTTTAAGCGGGCATGCGCTGAAGCCTCTGCGTACTTTTACAGCTCGGGTTGAGAAGGCTCAGCCTAACAATTTGACGGATATGAAGATAACCGAAGAGGTTTTGCCTGAAATGAGACAATTTGTCAAGTCATTCAATCTGATGCTTGACCGTCTTGATGAGGGATTCACAGCTCAACGACAGTTCGCCGGAAACGCTGCACACGAGCTGCGTACGCCGCTTTCGCTTATGCAGGCACAGCTTGAACTTTTTTCGGCAGAGCATCCCGAGGTATTGCCGGAAACGGCTGAGTTTCTCCGATTGTTATGTGAGCAGACCGAACGAATGACGCAAATGACAAAAACCTTGTTGGAAATGAGTAAGCTTCGTACAGTATCGTGTGCCGACCGCATAGAGATAGGACCTATGGTAGAAGAAATTTTCACTGACCTTGCGCCCCTTGCAGAGAAGAACAATATTGCACTTGAAAGCACGGGCGACGCTGTTATGACAGGCAGTGACACGTTGATTTACCGTTTGTTATATAATCTGCCCGAAAACGCTATACGCTACAACCGTTTTGACGGTACAGTGAATATTACCGTAACGCACAAAGACAATCAGCTTGTTATTACGGTTGCGGTTACCGGCTACGGCATCCCCGAACAATACAGAGAAAGTATTTTTCAGCCCTTCTTTCGTGTGGATAAATCTCGAAGCAGGGAATACGGTGGCGTAGGCTTGGGACTTTCTTTGGTGTGGAAAATCGTCACATTGCACAATGGTAAAGTCCGTGTGGAAGAAAGTTCGGAAAAGGTTACGGCTATAGCCGTACCATTTTCCGACAGATACGATAAAATTTTAATATTTTGCAAAATTTTTTTAATAAATTGTTGAAATTACCGTAGTCCTGTGTTATACTATAGTTAATTAATTGATTAGTTATCAAAAGGAAGCGAACATTATGAGAACAACAGAGGAACAACACAACGAGCGTAAGCGGGAAATGATGGAAAAATGCTTTGAATGTTATGCTGAAAACGGGCTGACCGGTACGGGTATCAAGGCTTTGGCGGCAGCGTGTGGGTGTACAACGGGAAATCTGTATTCCTATTTCAATAGTGTGGATGAACTGATTATTGAATCAACTGCATACTGTATGGAAAAGGTTGAGGATGATTTTATGGAAAAAGCCCCCACCGACCAGAATGATGTTGTCCGATTTGTGAGAGAGGTTCCGTATTGGACCGCAAAGAAGCACGGCAAAAAATATCGGCTGATGTATCAGGTCTATACTCATCCGAAATATATTGAGCACGGCAAGAAATTCTTTGAAGGAGTGAATGAGCGCTATACCGAATATGCCAAGCGGTTGGAGCCGAAAATCGGTATTCCGTACACGGTGATTACACCGTTGATTTTTATATTTGTTCGTGCCTGTGTACACTATGCTATGTTTGAGGATGAATATTATTTAAAAACCCAAATGGAGGTCTTAAAACAGGGTGTCGCTCTGTTTGCAGATAAATACCGTTCACAATATTTGAAGGGAGGAAACGGAAAATGAAAAAACGAATACTCTGTACCCTACTCACCCTATGTATGGTGATGTGTGTTGCTTTTCCTATTATGAGCTATGCCACTCTGGGAGTATCGGCATCCGACTCGAGTGCATACGGCACACTGCTCACACCCGACACAACCCCACCGGTCGGATGGGCAGAGGATGAAAGCAACCCGTACGGCACAAAAAAGGGTCAGCCCTTTGCCATCACCCCATGGTATGAGCCGATCATTTACAGCTATCGCAACGCAGAGGGGCAGGCAGCGCAGGATCATACCAAGGTATACAGTAAGTGGAATTTCGGTATCAACATTGCCGAATGTACACCGAGTGCCCATCGGGTTTCTGCTGTCGATAATGTTGCATTTGCTGTTGGAACAGCTTACGACCCACTCGGCACGGGCAGAAACGATCATGCCATCTTTGTCGGTCTTTGCGATATGGATAATTCCAAGAACACTGCGAAGATCTGCTACTGGGTACAAAACCTTGTAAACAACAAGCGCTCCGAGCTTCAGAAAATTGCCGACGCTCCGATGTGGGCGTGCAAGAAACCCGGTTACGGCGAGCTGGAATACCAGGAATTCCGCCACTATTTCAATGTCACGGCGGGCGACTATGATGGTGACGGAAAGATGACCGCCGTTATCACCTACGTCGGCAATGATGATTTATGGGGAATCGCCGGCACGGGAATTGCCGGAGAGCAGGGACTTTCAAGAAAATCGTTTGTCAAATCCAAGGGCAGCGGCAATGCCTATTTCGACGGCTGGAACACGACTCTGTATGAGCGCGACCAGATCACGAAGTCGCTTGTCTCGGCGGATATTGACCGTGACGGCTGCGATGAGCTTATCGTGTACGCAGGCATTGCCGAGCCGGATAAGATCGACGGCAGGGACAAGGAGATTTCCGGCGATTCCTTCCGTAAGGCTGTTTCAAAGCTCTCGGTATACAAAGCCGAAAACGGGAACCTAAAAAGAGTGGATCAAAAGTCCCTGATGACCCTGAACCGCGAGGATGAAAAAGCGGACGGCAGCCGTTACTACGATCATATCCGCTACGGAAACCTTGCCGCGGGAGACATCAACGGCGACGGCTGGCAGGAAATCATAATTGCCGGATATTTCCGTGAAGTCAGGGAAGAAAAGAAGAAGGGCTTTATCTGGGACAAGAAAACCGACAACGAAAACATGGGCTTTGCCGTTTATTACGGTCAAAACAAGTCAATAACGAATGTGCAGAAAACCACCATGAGCGGTTATACCGCAAACGGAACAAAAGATCTGGGCGTGAAGCCGAAGCCTGCCATGACAAGCGTTGCGATCAACGGCAGGGGTACGCCCAAACAGGTATGGATCGCAGGCGGACTGTATGAGGTTCAGCAGAACGGCGCGCTTAATCTTCTGCGCGACACCGCGCGCGAAAAGAATTCAAGCGCGAGATGGTGGTGGTATCAGGATGTCATCGCAGGCAATTTTGACCACAACACGGAAGGCCGCGAGCAGGTGATCGCGCTTGCCGCCGAAAGGCAAAAGGGAAGCGGTTCGGCGCGTAAATTCGACCTGTTCACCGATGTTTTCTACGGCGAGGATTTCGGCAGCGGCACGCTGTCGGTCGCCGGCAAGTATACAGTGACAGCCGAGAAGGATGAGTTTTCCAAGCTGTGCCACGATGCCGACCTTGCATGGGATATGCCGTATAACTGCATACTGCTTGCGGCGGATGTGAATAAAGACGGTCTGTTTGCTCGCTATGAGGGCAAGGGCTACGGATATTCCGATGCACAGGTGCAGGCGGTGCTCCAGGCGGCTCCGTATTTCTCGGAGCTCGGTGACTATGATCTTGATTTCTCCGACGGCTCAACCACCTACACCTTCTCCTCAGGCTATTCGGACACGAAATCGTCATCGCACAACACCTCCTTCGGTGCGTCCATCGTCGCGCAGGGAGATCTGAAGGTGTGGAGATACGAGGCGACCCTCGGATACACCATGGATTTTACAAAGAGCACCGAGGATACCCTTTCTAAGGAATACAGTGCCTCCTTCAATGCCGGCGGCAACGATTCCGTGGTGTTGTACCGTGTGCCGGCGACAACCTATTATTACTCACTTTATGACCCCGGGAAGGGCGATTTTGACTTGAGCGAGCGAAATACCATCGCCCTGATGATCCCCGGGCAGCCGGTTTACACCATGCTCGACCGAGAGTATTACGATGAGTTTGCGGTACTGTATAACGAAACCTACAAGAAAGACATTGCAGCGGGAAAGGCAAAGGCTTTGCCGATACTGAACAGCCATGTACTGCCGGAGAACGCCGAGGGCGACCCGTTCGCCTATTGGTCGAATATCGGCTCTTCCGATGATTCGGTTACGCAATTTGAATCGCTCAGTAAGCAGAAATACGAGCTCGGCTTCGGTGCAAGCAGTATCACGAACGACTGGACTACCACATCTGAGCATGCCGAGGGAGTTGAGATGGCTCACGGCTTCTCCGCTTCGATGAAAAGCACATGGGGCGTAGACGCATTCAATATGGGTTTTGTAATCGATTTGAGCTACAGCAAAGCAACAGGTACGGTCTACACCACGACGGAAAGCAACGGCGCCAGCGGTACGGTAAACAACATCGACCGCCGTTCGCTCCTTGCCTCCTACGGAATCGACTACGATGTTTCAAACAAATACGGCTTTACCTGGGATTTTGGTATGCGTACATGGACGGCAGGAGATCAGAAGATTCCTGTGTTCGGATATGTGCTGACCAATCTTCGTGCCGCACCGCCCGTACCTACACTTACAGGCGTATCCGTAACAGACAATCAAAGTGCAAAAATCACCTGGAAGGCACCGACTGCAGACAGCAGACGCCCCTATACAGGGTATCATATCTGGATGCGTATGGATGACGGCGATTTTGTGCGTGTGACTGATGCTCCGCTGTCAGACACGACCTTTGAATATACATACGATACTCTGGAAGAGGATACCACCTACACCTTTGCGGTTTCCTCTGTCGGCAATAACGGAACGGTATCGGCATTATCCAATACCAAAACCTTCTCAACCTTTACGGGATCGGACGGCAGAGAAATAGAATTACGCAGTGACGGCAGCAGTATCCAGTGGAGATATGAGGGTGAAAGTGATGACGCTTACCGTGTTCTTGTATCACTTTCCGAGTTGAAGGGAAATGACGGCGCAGATGGAAAGCAAATTGAACTGAATGTATATAATGGATTCATACAGTGGAAGTACAGCGATGATTCTGTCTGGAATAATTTGATTGCCTTGTCGGAGCTGGCGGGCGACAAAGGCGACAAGGGTGACACGGGAGAGACAGGTGCGCCCGGTCAGGACGGAAAAGACGGTGTAACGCCAAAGCTTAAAATAGGTGATGATAACTTCTGGTATATCTCCTACGACGACGGACAGACATGGGTATCCCTCGGTGTGAAAGCCACCGGAGAGAAGGGCGATACCGGTGAAACCGGACAACAAGGCGATAAAGGCGACAAGGGCGAAACAGGTACACCCGGTCAGGACGGAAAAGACGGTGTAACGCCAAAGCTAAAAATAGGTGATGATAACTTCTGGTATATCTCCTATGATGACGGACAGACATGGGTATCCCTCGGTGTGAAAGCCACCGGAGAAAAGGGCGATACCGGTGAAACCGGACAACAGGGCGAAAAGGGCGATACCGGTGAAGCCGGACGACAAGGCGAAAAGGGTGATACCGGTAAAGCCGGACAACAAGGCAAAAAGGGCGACACCGGAGAGACAGGTGCATCGGGACAGAACGGCAAGGACGGAACAAATGGAACAAACGGTGCAAACGGCTCTGACGGCAAAGACGGTAAGGACGGCATCGGAATAGCCAAAGCGGAGATCAACGCAGACGGCGAGCTTGTTATCACCTATACCGACGGCAAGGTAGTCAATCTTGGTAAAGTTGTCGGTGCGGACGGCAAGGACGGTCTTACCCCATTTATCGGTGAAAACGGCAACTGGTGGATCGGTGAGAAAGACACTGGTGTGAAAGCGGTGGCAGATGTAGCTGTTCCCGCAGGCTTCGGAAACATATCCGAAGGAAACATATCCGAACCCGCATCTTCACCTGCTTTGGTTGCAATAGGCTCTGTTGCAGGAGTTGCGCTGCTTGGCAACCTCGGCTTAATCTTATACATTGTACTGAAAAAGAAAAAAGTATAGTTTGAGATTGCAAAACGGAGGTAACAGAATATGAAAAAACGAATACTTAGTATCCTGCTGACTTTATGCATGACGCTCTGCCTTACGCCGATAAGCGTATTCGCCGAGGAGGTTGGGACAGAGGGCTCTGCTGCGATACAGCTTGGTGCAGATGCACTAAGTGTGTTAAGTAAAAATGTAAACACAGCGACCGCACCGACTGTGTATTTCGGGCAAAACCATGAAAATAATCCCGCTGCATGGCGAGTTATCGGCTATGACGGAAGCGGTGTTACAAGCTCAAAGGGGGATATTACCCTGCTTGCGGCAGGCGCTATGGGGGTTATACCATTTGTCGATGCCATATTAAACAACGAATACGCACCGAGCAATTTGAAAGCCACAATAGATGCGCTTGCGGAAAAGCTGACGACAGAAGAAAATGCTGCCGTAAAGAAACGGGCGCTTACAAGCGGAAGTTACGACGGAGAGAATACCGACTGTGTAGCAGGAGGGCAGGTGGATAACGCTGTATTCTGGCCACTTTCCGCAAAAGAGGCTATTGCTGTAAACAACGATCTGCGTGCCTTGGATCCTGCACATCCGAATTGGGTGACAACCGGTTGGTGGCTGCGCTCCCCCGGCTCCGATAAATATCATCTCGCCGTCGTGCGTAGTGAGGGTTCTGTCCAATACTCTGGGTACTCTGTCCTCATTTTCAATAATTATCGGACTGTTCGTCCCGCTTTTAACTTAAATATGAACTCTGTCCTTTTTGCATCTGCCGCTGTGGGCGGAAAGCCTGACGGAGGATTGACCGAAGTTTCCAAATACAGCGGAAACGAATGGAAGCTGACGCTTTTAGATAGTAGACGCAATTTTGCCGTAACGGAAAAAACTGTCAGCGCCGCCCCCGACGATACCGTTACGCTGAATTACAAAGGGGCGACCACAGGGAAAAATGAATATATCTCTGTCATCCTGGCGGATAACAACGGCGCACAGTATTACGGCAGAGTAGCACAACCTACTACCGAAAGCGGAACGGTTGAAATCAAAATCCCGTCTGACATTGCACCGGGCGACTATACCCTGAAGGTATTCAATGAACAGTATAACGGCGATTATAATACCGATTACGCAAGTAATTTCACAGACATTGCGCTGACGGTGGAAAATCAGCCTGACGAGCAGTTTACCCTCGCCCCCGG
>ERZ506977.762-NODE-762-length-15241-cov-5.913539_pt1 | contig 15241 bp, 13 predicted proteins | sample MGYA00513168_ERZ506977 | MGnify/ENA metagenome assembly ERZ506977
TTCCATTGATAATGAATGCAGTTGAGAGAATCATAAGTATCATCAATACAACAGGATAGAGCTAGTGAAGCTTTTTGAAAACATTCCATTTTGTTTTTGCAACTGGAGTACATGCGATGAAACAGATCATGAATAAGAATGCATTGTTACGAATATAGTAGAACGTAACAGCATTATAGAAAGCAGGGCAGTTTCCAAATAACATGGAGATGGAATGAATGGCCTGTGAAATATCTGTATGTGAGAATAGTACCCACGCGAGCATGACAACAATCATTGTATATATATGTGCAAATACTTTTGGAATTTTGGCAAGGATCTTAGAAAGAAATGTTTTTTCAATCCATAGTACAATTCCATAGAATGCACCCCACAATACAAAGTTCCAGCTGGCACCATGCCATAAGCCACAAAGCAGCCATACAACAAATAGGTTCAGACATTGTCGTTTGTATCCTTTTCGATTTCCTCCAAGTGGAATATAGACATAATCTTTAAACCAGGAGGATAGTGAAATGTGCCACCTTCGCCAGAATTCTGTAATGGATTTAGAAATGTATGGATAATTAAAGTTTTCAAGAAAATGAAATCCAAACATCTCTCCTAAGCCAATTGCCATATCTGAATATCCAGAAAAATCAAAGTAGATTTGAAATGTATAGCAGAGAATTCCAATCCAGCTTGTGCAGACAGAAGTCTGCGAAAAGTGTAATGCTTCAACAGATTCATAGATTTCTCCGCATGTGTTTGCGAGCATGACTTTTTTGCTTAAACCGATGACAAATCGCTGAATGCCATAGGAAAAACGATCGAGTGTATATTTTCTCTGTGTGAGTTGGGAAGCAATGTCTTTATAGCGAACGATTGGACCTGCAATCAGTTGAGGAAACATCGTTACATATGTTCCAAAGCTGATGAGACTTTTCTGTGGTGTGATTGTATTTGTGTATAGGTCAATTGGATAGCTCATTGCCTGGAAAGTGTAGAAAGAAATACCAATTGGCAATGCAATAGATAAGGCAGGCAAGATATGGATGCCAGATGATTGCAGCATATTGTTTACAAATGTGTAATACTTAAAGAAAAACAAGAGGGAAAGGTTACAGATGATACATAAAATAAGGAATGTTTTTGCTTTGTTTTGATATGTTTTGATCCAGTGACCAAACATATAATTCATAATGATGGAAAATAGCATGATGCATATGTACAGTGGATTGCTCCATCCATAGAAAATCAAAGAAACAATGAATAAAACAACATTTCTGCATTGTAGTGGAGAAATATAGTAAATGAATAAAACGATTGGTAAATATGCATATAAAAATGTCAGACTGCTAAAAACCATTTTAAAACTCCTGTTTATATAAAGTATACCATTTGTCAATTCATGAAAACAATTTCATAAATTGTTGAGAACAAATGTAAATTGCGATTACGTTTTAGTGAAATTGTCTATAATTTCTCGAATAATCATTGAAACTTCATATTAAAAAAAAGTAAAATAGAAGTAACGTAAAGCAAGCCTTTGCGAAGGAGGAAAGAGTAATGAAGAAATTATTCAAACTGGTCCTTTCTGGTCTTATGGCAACAAGCTTAGTTGCTTGTTCTTCTGGTAAAGACACAGACGGATCAAACAAAACAACATCAGCAACATCTGATATTTCTGTTGCGATGATCACAGACTCTGGTGAAATTACAGATAAATCATTCAACCAGACAACTTATGAAGCTTCTAAGGCATGGAGCGAAAAGAACGGTGCTGATTTCAAGTACTACAAGCCATCTGCTGACACGACAGATGCTCGTGTACAGGCTATCGAAACAGCAATTGCTGAAGGTCATAACGTAGTTGTTATGCCTGGTTACTTATTTGCTGGTTCTGTAGTAGCATGTGCTAAGGAATATCCTGATGTTAAGTTTGTAGCTCTTGACGTTGCTGAAGGCGACTTACTTGAAGCAGGTGTTACAGCTGCAGGTGAAAAGTATGACTACAACCCATCTAACTGGGATTTTGAAAAGTATGTAAATATTGATAATGTATACTGTGCTATTTACCAGGAAGAATTAGCTGGTTATATGGCAGGTTATGCTGCAGTTAAGCTTGGTTATAAAAAGCTTGGTTTCTTAGGTGGTATGGCTGTTCCAGCTGTTATGCGTTATGGTTACGGCTATGTTCAGGGTGCTGACGCTGCTGCTAAGGAACTTGGTGAAAAAGATGTTGAAATCAAGTACGTATACGGTGGTAAGTTTGCTGAAGATCCAGCTATCAAGGCTACAATGGATACATGGTTCGCAAATGGTACAGAAGTAGTATTCGGTTGTGGTGGACGTGTTTATATCTCTGCTGCTGAAGCTGCTAAGGCTGCTAATGGCAAGATGATTGGTGTTGACGTTGACCAGAGCGCTTCTATCAATGCTGACTATGGTGATGGTATGACAGTTACTTCTGCTATGAAGGGTTTGGCTGTTACTGTTGAAAATGCTCTTAATGAAATCAAGGATGGCAACTGGGATAAATTAGCTGGTAAGATCGATACATTAGGTCTTGTTTCTGGTGATGATCCAACAGCTAACTATGTACAGATTCCTGAAGAAACAACACAGTTTGAAGACGGTAAGTTCACTGTTGAAGACTACAAGGCATTAGTTAAGGATATGTTTGATGGAAAGATCAAGGTTTCTAACGATACATCAGCTCCAGAACCAACAGCTGAAAACGTTAAGATTGACTTCCAGGGAACAATTCTTGCATAAGTCCATATAGATAATTTGTTGAAAAGAAGGATGGAAATGCTTTATTCCATCCTTTTTTTTTAATCGGCTAATCTACAATCGTGTGGTTGACAAATGGCTTATTTACGCTTAAATCTAACCCTTTCAAGAACTAAATGGCGCAGAATTCTATTAGATTTCGGCCATTTTTCATTATCTCTTTTACATCTCTGCAGATATATAAACCAATTTAAATAAGATTGTAAGTTTTCTACTTCCATTCCTATAAACCTCCAGATGTATCTTTTCAACCAGCTGCACATATTATTGATCATTGCCATATTCTTTATATATTCACTGTCTTTTGTATTTGCTATATATACTTCTGATTTCAAACTGAGTGCATCAATAAGATATTTATGCGAATTATCTCCATCATGTATTATTGTTGATCCTGGCATTATATGGTCTTTCAAAGCTGCATATACTCTTTTAGAACTTGGTTTTCCATGACCACAAATAATTGCCAGCATATTCTTACTGGAATCAATAGCCACTACGATGCATATCTTAGTTTTCGACAGTCCTCTTGGGCGCTTTTCGTTATTATCTGATTCCAACACTTGATAATCTTCTATGTACGTTTCATCAATCCATACACGATTGTACAGCCTGAGATGATCCTGGTAATTGTCTACAGTTGAAAATATCTTTTTTCTCCATAGTTCTGCAGTATTACTGGCTATATCCAATACTTCACATATCAATTCTAGAGGTACATTAAAACTCATGAGCTGAATATAGCTCATCAACTTGTGGAATGATATTTTTGAAGAATTAAATATGGAATCAGAAAGCAATGTATAACTGCATTCACAGTTTTCACACCTATACCGTTTTGCCAGCGATGGAGTGTAGCCATCTTCATGATACTTATCTGATAGACACTTTGGACATATCGGTTTTCGACCATAATTAAGAGCAGCTTCTTCAAAAGAAGTAGCACCATATCTTTCTCTATCTTTCCGCTGGTTTATAGCGTCGCACAGTAAATCAAACTGTGTTACATCTAAACCAAGCACAAAATCCAGATATGGATTTATCTGTTTAGACATAATAAAAAAATCCTCAACATGTCTAAGCAGTTATCCAGTGAGGATTGTCGCCAAACAAAGTTCTGAATAACTGCTTAGACATTAACTTTCTTTGGCTCATTTATTATATCTTATTATTTTGCTCATTCACAAAAATAGCTAATCTGCAACCACACGATTGTAGATTAGCCGATTCACAAGATTATCAAAAAGAACAATTAAAATATAGATTTATGAAAAAATGAAAAAGGATGGAATGGAATTCTTAAAAATGGACTTTATTCGATCCTTTTTATATTGACGGTATATACTTGCTTCAGTATAGTTGAAGTATCAAAGGCAATGACGAAGAGCGCTGTTTTGCTAAGAAGCTAATAAGAGAGTCCGACATTTGGTGAAAGCGGATAGTGGAAACAAAATCAGTAAATCACTTCTGAGCTTGTATGCTGAAATATAGTAAGTATACACGTAATAAATCACGTTACAGGTTTCGGACTTGTTGGAGTCTAGTAGAGTGGCATAGTTTTCTATGCAAATTGAGTGGTACCGCGGATATCAGATTCGTCTCATGTTTTGGGATGAATCTTTTTTGTGTGCTGGAGGGAAAAAGAAATGAAATTAAACAAAAAGAATATGGTGGTTATCAGTTTTATGTTGTTCTCACTGTTCTTTGGAGCTGGAAATTTAATCTTTCCACCATTCTTAGGACAAAATGCAGGAGAACATACGTTTACCGCGATGGCTGGCTTTTTATTTACAGCGGTTGTATTGCCAGTGCTTGGTGTCATTGTTGTTGCTAGATTTGATGGATTAGATAAGTTAAGTGGAAAAGCTGGAAAACGTTTTGCATTCATATTTACAGTATTGATTTATCTGTCTATTGGACCTGGTCTAGGTATTCCACGTGCAGCTTCTGTTCCGTTTGAAATGGCAGTTTCACCATATTTGCCGAATGATGCGAATCGTACACTATGGATGGTTTTATACTCTGCTCTTTTCTTTCTTGTTGCGTTATGGCTGTGTTTGAATCCTGGTAAACTTGTACAGCGTATTGGAAGGGTATTAACACCTAGCTTATTAATTTTACTAGTTCTTTTGTTTATCAGTTTTGTGACAAAAGGAAATGTCAATGTTGCACCTGCCTTAGATAGCTATCAATCTTCTGCATTTTTAAAAGGTTTTACAGAGGGCTATAACACAATGGATACCATTGCAGCATTAAACTTTGGTCTAGTGATTTCAACAACACTTGTTTCGTTTGGATTAAATGAGAAGAAAGATCGTATTTCACATACTGTGTATGCTGGTATATTTGCAGGCAGTATCTTAGCAATTGTATATATGATGCTTTCTTATATGGGAATGTGTTCTTCTGGTGTATATGCAGTACAGGAAAATGGTGCATGGACTTTAAGGTGTATTGTGCAGCAGGTGTTTGGCGATGGAGGTGCAATTCTTTTGGCAGCAATCTTTACATTAGCTTGCTTAACAACCTGTGTTGGTTTAATTAATTCCATTTCTCAATTCTTTTCTATTTTATTTAAGAAAATATCTTATAAAGTATGGGTCATTGCGATCGTCTGCTTCTCATTTTTAGTATGTAACCTTGGATTGAATGTGATTTTGAGTATTTCTGTACCTGTGTTGAATATTGTATATCCAGTTTCGATTGTTCTTATTTTATTAGGTTTAACAGATACACTGTGGGTGGATCATCCATATGTATATCCATTTACAGTTTTAGGTACTGCAGTATTCAGTGTACTTCATACATTGGATACATTAGGAATTACATTTGGAGTGTTTTCTGATGCGTTGAAAATGATTCCTTTATATAGTTCTGGATTTGGGTGGGTAATCGTTGCCAGTGGTATGATGCTTGTAAGTATCCTTTTTGATAAGATGAAGAATATTCATGCATCTGAAACACAGAATGTGTAAATACGAAAAAAATCCTTTTTAAAATGAGAATTGAATTCTTGGATTTTGTATTGAAATTGTGCATCAACAAGCGTATAATCGTAACGTTTTAAGCGATAAGAAAGAAGGTGCACGTATGGATTATCAGAAGATTATTAATATTGCGGTGATTGCTCACGTAGATGCTGGTAAATCAACTTTGGTTGATGCGTTTCTTAAGCAGTCTCATGTCTTTAAGGACAATGAAAAAGTAGTTGACTGTATCATGGATTCAAATGACCTTGAACGTGAAAGAGGCATTACAATTTATTCTAAGAACTGCTCCGTACAGTATAAAGATTACAAGATCAACATTGTGGATACACCAGGCCACGCAGATTTCTCAAGTGAAGTTGAACGTATCATTAAGACAGTAGATACAGTTATTCTTCTTGTTGACTCTGCAGAAGGTCCAATGCCACAAACACGTTTCGTATTACAGAAATCATTGGAAAATGGTCTAAGACCAATCTTATTGATCAATAAGATGGATAAGCAGGATGCTAGAGCTACAGAAGTTATTGATGAATGCTATGACTTAATGCTTGAACTTGATGCTACAGATGATCAGTTAGATTTCCCAATTCTTTATGGTTGTGCAAGAGAAGGTATTGTTCGTTATGACTGGGAAGATACAAACACAGATATCGTTCCATTATTCGAAACAATTACACACCATGCACAGGCATATCCAGATTTAACAAGCGAATCATTACAGATGCAGATTACAGCATTGGCATATGATGACTATATCGGCAGATTAGGTATTGGTAGAATTTATAAAGGTACATTAAAAGCTGCAACAACATACACTGTATGTAATGCAAATGGTGATGCACCACATCAGGGAAGAACAAACCAGATTTTCGTATATAAAGGATTGTCTAGAGTCAGCGTAGATGAAATCCAGTCTGGTGAAATCTGCATGATTTCTGGTATTTCCGATATCAATATTGGTGATACTTTATGCCCAGTTGGAGAAGCAGATCCACTTCCAGCAATCAAGATTGAAGAGCCAACACTTTCCATGAACTTCATGGTAAACGACTCTCCATTTGCAGGACAGGTTGGTAAGTTTGTTACTTCTCGTAATATTAGAGAAAGACTTGACCGTGAATTACAGGTTAACGTTGGTTTGAAGGTTGAAGATACGGATTCTACAGATACATTTAAAGTGTCTGGTAGAGGTGAATTGCATTTAACAGTTCTTCTTGAACAGATGAGACGTGAAGGATATGAAATTGCAGTATCTAGACCAGAAGTTATTTTGAAGAAGATTGATGGTGTTACGTGTGAACCAGTTGAAGAAGTTGTGATTGATGCACCTAATGAATATAGCGGGGCTGTTATTTCTGCATTGAATGTTCGTAAGGGCCTTTTAAACAACATGGAAGATGTTGGTACATATACAAGAATTACATATATGGTTCCAACTAGAGGATTGATTGGTTTTAGAAGTGACTTCATTAACATGACACATGGTGAAGGTACAATGGTACAGCGTCTTGCTGACTATGAACCTTGGAAGGGTGAAATTCCACAAAGAGAAAATGGTGCTTTGATTTCTACAGAAACAGGTGGTGCTATGACATATGCTCTTTGGAATATTCAGAACAGAGGTCAGTTGTTTATTGGTGCACAGACTCCAGTATATGAAGGTATGATTATCGGTGTATCTGCAAAGAACATGGATATGACTGTTAACCCAATCAAGAACAAGAAGATGACAGCTGTTCGTTCTACAGGTAATGATGAAGCAATGAAACTTGTTCCACCAAAGGTATTAACATTGGAACAGGCAATTGAATTTATCAATGATGATGAATTGGTTGAAATTACACCAACAGATATTCGTGTTAGAAAGAAGTATCTCACAGCAATTGATCGTAGAAGACATGCTAGAGAGCTTGGAAAGATTGAAAACGAATCTGATGAATAAGAAGACGGTAGAAATATCGTCTTTTTTTATAAATTCTTTAAGTAAACAATGTGCTATTATGTTAAAATAATCACATATGGAAGAAAATAAGTGTGCCATTTTCCTTGCAGATGGCTTTGAAACATGTGAGGGATTGATCGTAATTGATCTATTAAGAAGAGCTGGTATTCACATTGATATGATTTCAATGAATGAAACGCTCACTGTTACAACATCACAGAATGTAGTCTTACAGGCAGAAAAACGATATACAGATATTGATCCTGAAGACTATGATGTTTTGATTTTACCGGGTGGTAAAGTCGGTACAAAGAATCTAGAATCTGTTGATTCTTTAAAAGAGGCCATAAAGATGCACTATTCAGAAGGAAAGCTGACATGTGCAATCTGTGCTGCGCCATCTATTTTTGGTCATTTAGGTATGCTGAAAGGAAAACGTTATACATGTTTTCCAGACTTCGATGGTGCGTATGGTGGAACATATATGCAGGAATTGGCAGTTACGGATGGAAATCTGATTACTGCCAGGGGTATGGGTGCTACTTTAGAATTTGCTAGAGAAATCTTAAAGCAGTTGATTGATGAAGAAGCAATGAAAAAAGTACAACATGGCATTCAATATGAACATTCATTCCGTAATGAATAAATTGAGGAGGATACACTATGGAAAACATGTTTTCAAATGATTCAAGACAGTTTAAGTTTGATGTGCTTGTAGCATTATGTCGTTCAGCAAGCAAAGGGGAAGTTGATGAAGATGAAATTCAGGCATATGCCCACAACCTGGTTTCATTGTCATCTCCTAGAGTTAGATGCTGCGTATATAAAGAAAGAGAAGTATTAAGACAAAGAGTTAGACTTGCAATGGGCAAGAATGCTTCTGAAGAAGGTGAACACGCTAAGGAACAGATCGTTCAGGTGATTGATGCTGCATGTGATGGATGTACGATCAAGAAAGTTCGTGTAACAGATAATTGCCGTAAATGTATGGCAAAGAGCTGTATGGCAGCGTGCCGTTTTGGTGCAATGCATATGGGTGTATATCATTCTGAAATTGACTACAAGTTATGTAAAGAATGCGGAGCATGTGCAAGAGCTTGTCCTTATAATGCCATCGTAATTACTGAAAGACCATGCTATGCACATTGTCCAGTACAGGCAATTGGCTGGGATGAAAATAATCTTTGTAAGATTGATGAAAAGAAGTGTATTAACTGTGGTGCATGTGAAAATGCCTGCCCATTTGGTGCAATCGAAGATAAGAGCATGGTGCTTCCTGTAATGAATCATATTCGTGAAGGTAAGCGTGTATATGCAATTGTTGCTCCAAGTATTCAGGGACAGTTTGAAAATACAAGTCTGGCACAGGTTATGAAGGCAGTTGAAATGATTGGTTTCAAGGAATGCGTTGAAGTTGCTGGCTACGCAGATGCAGTTGCAGTGACAGAATACAAAGAATTGAAAGAGCACAAGGAAGCTGGTGTTCCATTGACAACTTCCTGCTGTCCTGCATTTGTAAATATGCTAAGAATTCATTTCCCACAGGTATATGAAAATAACAAGAGTTCAACATTATCACCAATGCAGGCTTGTGCGAAGAAAATCAAGGCAGATGATCCAGATTGCGTCGTAGCATTTATTGGACCATGTATTGCTAAGAAGAGCGAAGTATTAAGTTCTGATCTTTGTGATTATGCAATTACATATGAAGAATTAGCTGCAATGTTTATTGCTAAGGGAATCAACCCTGCAGATGTTGAAGTTAGTCCACTTGAAAAGTATGCTTCTAACTATGGTAGAAACTTTGCACATTCTGGCGGTGTTGCTGCTGCAGTTGTTCAGGCTGCAAAGGAAGCTGGTGATCCAGTTGCTTATAATGCAGTTATCGCAAATGGTGGATTTGAATGCAAGAAGCAGTTACTCTTAATGAAAGTCGGCAAGTTCAATGGTGATATCTTAGAAGGCATGAACTGTGAAGGCGGATGTATTGCTGGGCCTGCCTGTATGACAGATGCAGCTACTGTTAGAGGCAGAATGACTAAGGAAAACCTTCAGACAGACAAGAAAACAATTGAACAGTCAGTTGAATTGTTTGATATGAAAGATTTTGATATTGAAATCAAAAAGAATGCAGAATAAACTGATAACCGTGGACACTGTTCACGGTTATTGTTTAAGTGAAGCTTATGGAAAAGAAATTAAACTTAAAAGAGCTGAAATGGGTTCATCAGCCAGATCGATTTGTTGTAAGAGAAGATAAGATCATTATTGAAACAGAGCCACATACTTCTTTGAATTTACTTGGAGGAAGTGCAGAAGGAGTAGAAATGGAACTCGTTCCAACGGGAAACTTTCATTTTTCTATCCGATGTGATTTCCAGTATAAAAATACGTTAGATCAATGTGGAATTGTTTTATACGATCAGCATGGTAGAAAATTGATTGTTGGTTGTGAGATGATGGATGGTGAAGTATCTAAAATCGTTGTTCGTGTGAATCATATGGATGGAACAGATCGTTCGGAAAGAGAAATTGGATCCGGAATACAATGGTTGTATTATCGTATTTGGCTGAGAGGTGGTATTGTTAGAGTGCAGTACAGCTTCAATGGAAAACGATATTCAGACTTGAGAGAGTTTGTTATAGGAAATGATGAAGTGAAACTTGGTATTTATGCATGCAGTCCAAGAAATTCATCATTTGATTGTATATTTTCTGAAGCAATATTAGATGAGGAAGTGAAAGTATGAGTGAAGTAGAAAGATTGATTCGTTATTGTAAAGTGGATACACAGAGTGATCCAGACAATGAAAATGTAACACCAAGCAGTGAAAAACAGTTCGATCTTGCTAAGATGCTAAAGCAGGAATTAGAAGAGCTGGGATTAGAAGATGTAACTTTAGATGAACATTGCTATGTTTATGCATGGCTTCCTTCTAATGTAGAAGGTGCAGCAAAGACTGTTGGTTTCATTGCACATATGGATACAGCACCTGATTTTTCTGGAACAAATGTGAATCCAAGAATCATTGAAAACTATGATGGCAATGACATTGTGTTGAATGATGCAATGGTTACAAAAGTAGAAGATTTCCCTGAATTAAAAGCATTGAAGGGAAAAACACTGCTTGTCAGCGATGGTACAACACTTTTAGGTGCAGATGATAAAGCTGGTATTGTCAGCATTATGGAAGCACTTGTATATCTGAAAAATCATCCTGAAATCAAACATGGTCGTATTGCGATTGGTTTTACACCAGATGAAGAAATTGGCAATGGTGCAAAATATTTTGATATTGAAAAGTTTGACGCAGATTTTGCGTACACAATGGATGGTGGAACAGTTAGAGAAATCAGTGATGAAACATTTAATGCTGCAAGTGCAACGGTAACATTCAATGGTTTTTCAATTCATCCAGGTTCAGCTAAAAATAAGATGGTCAATGCTGGTTCTATTGCTTGCAGCTATCAACAGCTATTGCCAGAATATGCACGCCCAGAACATACAGAAGGAAGAGATGGATTTATTCATTTATGTGGTATGCAAGGCAGTACAACACATGCTGAATTGAACTATATTATCCGTGATCATGATCGTAATAAACTGGAAGAAATGAAAGGCTGGATGCTAAAGGCTGTTGATTTCGTTAATGCGATGCATGGTGAAGGTACATGCTCTATTGAAATCAAAGATGCATATCACAATATGAAGGAAGTACTGGATGAACATCCAGATGCAGTAAAATATGCTTTCCAGGCATATGATGAATTAAGCATTACACCATTACATGAACCTGTTCGAGGCGGTACAGATGGTGCGGAATTATCTTTACGTGGACTTCCATGTCCAAATCTTGGTGTCGGTGGAGGCAATTTCCACGGTCCGTATGAATATTGCTGTATTGAAGAATTACAGCAGGCTGTAACTGTTATTTTAACGATTGTTCAAGACGTAGCAAAGGGAGAATAATTATGATCTGTACTTGTACAATGAATCCATCTTTAGACTATTACCTTGAATTTGATGAAAATATCAAAAATGGGAAATTAAATCGTTCTAATCTTGAATACTATGAAGCAGGTGGAAAAGGAATCAATGTTTCTATTGTTTTAAACAACCTTGGTATTCCAACAAAAGCTTTTGGCTTTATTGGTGGTTTCACGAAAGACTTTTATATTTCTTTGCTTGCAAAGTATGAGAATATTCATCCAAACTTTACGTATACTGATGGTCATACAAGAGTGAATGTGAAGCTTCATGGAAAAGATGAAGTGACAGATATTCACGCAATGGGTCCGTATATTACACATGAAGATATGCAGAAACTTGTGAAAAAGACGGAAAGCATGTATGAACAGGATTACTTTGTTTTAGCAGGTAATACACAGGAATGGTTAATTGATGAAACAGAAGAAATGCTGAAAAAATTAATCAATGAGGGTGTGAAGGTTTCATTGGATACAAATGTCAAGATCATGCAGGATATGCTGCAGTATAAGCCGTTTTTATGTAAAACAACGAGTAAAGAATTAGAAGAAATTCTGAATATTAAAATTGAAAATGATCAACAGGCAATTGATGGGGCAAAAAAACTATATGCACTAGGTGCAAAACATGTCATTGTATTAACAGATACACTAGCAATTCTTGTGAATGATCATGGTACTTTTACATGTGAATTCCTGGATCAGGATTCTGTTGTAAATACGGTTGGTACTGGGGATTCTATGATTGCGGGATTCTTGATGAATTATTTGAGAACAAAAGATTCTTATGATTCATTAAAGTTTGGGGCATCCTGTTCAAGTGCAACTGCATACTCTAAAGGATTGGCAACACGCGAAAAAATTGATGCAATCTACCAAAATACAGTTGTACAGAAGATTGATTGAGGAAAATGAATGAAGAAAATTTTAATTAGTTTGTTAGCAGTGGGAATGTTAGTCGGCTGTTCTACACCAGCTTCCAGTAGTAAAACATCTTCTACTTCTGTTACGCAGAAAGATGAAAAACTGACGATTACAAGTAATGTCGAGCTTGTTTCAGTGAAAACAAATTTAGAAGGATATAAATGGGTTGGAAGTGAAATAGGTGATTTTAAGGAAACATCTTTAAAAGAGACAATTCGTTTGTTCTCTGAAAAGGGCACAGGAATTGTGTATTATGGATATGTTGGCTGTCCTTGGTGTGAAAGAGCACTTCCTGAATTGAATCAGGTTGCTTTAAAGTATGGCGTTCCTATCTACTATGTAGATGCATCTGTATCTCCGGATCACGATGACTATATAACACTAACAAATGATTTTGGGAACATTCTGAAAACAGATGAAGAAACTGGAGAAAAAGAAATGTATGTGCCTATGGTTGTAGGTATTAAGGATGGAAAAGTCGTTGGCAGCCATACTGCTTTGGTTGACAGTTTTGAAATCAAAGATGAAACTTCTCAAATGAATGACAAACAGAAAAAAGAATTGCAGGACATTTATACAGATATTATTTTGAAAGTTGCTGATGAATAGAAAAATATTAATTGTTTTCATATGTGTATTTCTTTTATGTGGGTGTACTTCAAATGTATCAGAGAAAGATAACAACGGCCTTTTTAAAGATGGATCCATTAAAGTGAGTGAAATTCATGATTCTGATATAAAAGAATATGAATTTTTAGAAGATGATGATCCTGCATTTATTGAGATCAGTTTTGAAGATGCGTGTAAGTTTTTTAGAAACCAATGGAGTGGGGTTATATATTTTGGACATGTAGGCTGCCCTTGGTGTGAAAGAGCAGTTCCTGTACTGAATGAGGTTGCTAAAAAAGCAAACATTCTTGTTTACTATGTAGATGCATCAAAAGATGTTGGAAAAAATGATAATGAATCAGACAAACTGTTCGAAGAAATGAAAGGATATATCTCTGATAGCTATCGAGAAGATGAAAATGGAGAATTAACATTTTTTGTGCCAAATGTGATTGGCGTTAAAAATGGAAAACTTGTTGATTTTAAATCCGGATTACCTGACAGTTACGACATTAACGAAAAAAATCAGATGAGTGATGCGGAAAAAAATGAATTATATAAAAAGTACGCAGAAATCTTTCAAAAAGTATACAAAAAATAGCAAAAACTGAAGTAAAGATACAAATTCAGCATGGACAAAGAAATGTGAAGTTTGATATCGAAAACTTCAGTTTTTATAATATTTGGAAAACTCCTTGCAAAAAGAGGAGAAAAAGAGTATATTCAATAGGCCGCAGAGAAATGTGAGACATGGAAATAAAAAAAAGCAAAAAAACATGTTGACAGAGGAAGCGGGAAGATGATATACTCATCGAGCACTGTTCGAAAGGGCAGTGAGGAAGTTCTTTGAAAACTGAACAGGAAATAGACACATTACAAGAAACAACGAACGTCAATAAGTTTATGTAAGAAAGACAGCGAGAAGCTGTCACAATAGAAGAGCTAATCAAATGAAGAGTTTGATCCTGGCTCAGGATAAACGCTGGCGGCGTGCCTAATACATGCAAGTCGATCGATAGAAGTCCAGCTTGCTGGACGGAAATAGAGGCGAACGGGTGAGTAATACGTAAGCAACCTGCCCACGAAGACTGGGATAATCCCTGGAAACGGGGACTAAGACCGGATAGGTACACAGACCGCATGATCTGTGTATTAAAGGTGAGAGACACTGGTGGATGGGCTTACGGTGCATTAGCTGGATGGTGAGGTAACGGCCCACCATGGCGATGATGCATAGCCGGGCTGAGAGGCTGAACGGCCACATTGGGACTGAGACACGGCCCAGACTCCTACGGGAGGCAGCAGTAGGGAATTTTCGGCAATGGGGGCAACCCTGACCGAGCAACGCCGCGTGAGTGATGAAGGTCTTCGGATTGTAAAGCTCTGTTGTAAGGGAAGAACGGCATCTAGAGAATAGATGAGTGACGGTACCTTACCAGAAAGCTACGGCTAACTACGTGCCAGCAGCCGCGGTAATACGTAGGTAGCGAGCGTTATCCGGAATTATTGGGCGTAAAGGGTGCGTAGGCGGCCTGTTAAGTTTATGGTGAAAGCGTGGGGCTCAACCCCATAAAGCCATAGATACTGGCAGGCTAGAGTACTGGAGAGGGTAGTGGAATTCCATGTGTAGCGGTAAAATGCGTAGATATATGGAGGAACACCGGTGGCGAAGGCGGCTACCTAGACAGAGACTGACGCTGAGGCACGAAAGCGTGGGGAGCAAATAGGATTAGATACCCTAGTAGTCCACGCTGTAAACGATGAATGCTAGGTATCGGGGCGACCCGGTGCCGAAACTAACGCGATAAGCATTCCGCCTGTGGAGTATGCACGCAAGTGTGAAACATAAAGGAATTGACGGGGGCCCGCACAAGCGGTGGAGTATGTGGTTTAATTCGACGCAACGCGAAGAACCTTACCAGGCCTTGACATCCCTTGCAAAATCCTGGAGACAGGATAGAGGTTATCAAGGAGACAGGTGGTGCATGGTTGTCGTCAGCTCGTGTCGTGAGAT
>ERZ506977.778-NODE-778-length-14984-cov-4.282872_pt1 | contig 14984 bp, 10 predicted proteins | sample MGYA00513168_ERZ506977 | MGnify/ENA metagenome assembly ERZ506977
AGCCTGGAAAAGCATTCATCTTCACAGCAGAAGTTGCTGTTAAACCGGAAGTTACTCTTGGTGAGTACAAAGGTGTAGAAGTTCCGAAGTCTGAAACAGAAGTGACAGACGAAGATGTTGAAGCTGAACTGAAGAAAGAACAGGAGAAAAACTCCAGAACAGTTACAGTAGAAGACCGTGGAGCAGAAAACGGTGATATCACAACAATCGATTTCGAAGGATTTGTTGATGGTGAAGCTTTTGAAGGCGGAAAAGGAACAGACTACCCGCTGACACTTGGCTCCGGATCTTTCATTCCAGGATTCGAAGATCAGCTGGTTGGAGCTAAAGCCGGAGATCACGTAGAAGTAAAAGTTACATTCCCGGAAGAATATCAGGCAAAAGAACTGGCTGGCAAAGAAGCTGTATTCCAGTGTGACGTTAAGAAAGTAGAAGCAAAAGAACTTCCAGAGCTGGATGACGATTTTGCACAGGATGCTTCTGAGTTCGATACTCTTGCAGAGTACAAAGAAGACATCAAGAAGAACCTGACAGAAAAGAAAGAAAAAGAAGCACGTGCAGCAAAAGAAAACGCTGCTGTAGACAAAGCAATCGAAAATGCAGAGATGGAAATTCCGGATGCAATGCTGAATACACAGATTCGTCAGATGCTGGATGATTTCTCCAGAAGAATGCAGTCCCAGGGACTTACTATGGAACAGTACTTCCAGTTCACAGGAATGACTCTTGAGAAAATGCAGGAGGAAATGAAACCACAGGCTCTGAAGAGAATCCAGACAAGACTTGTTCTTGAAAAGATCGCAGAAGTTGAAAACATTCAGCCAACAGATGAAGAAGTTGAAGAAGAATTCAAGAAAATGGCTGATGCATACAAGATGGAAGTGGAGAAGATCAAAGAACTGCTTGGTGACCGCGAGTTAGAGCAGATGAAGAAAGATATGGCTGTACAGAAAGCCGTAACTCTCGTTGCTGACGAAGCAAAGGAAGCCTAAGTAAGCGTTCGTTCTGAATTACTACTGGAATCGACGAATGGAGGCATTTATATATGAGTTTAGTACCATATGTCATTGAACAGACAAGCAGAGGAGAAAGAAGCTATGACATTTACTCCCGCCTTCTGAAAGACCGTATCATCTTTCTTGGAGAAGAGGTAAATGATGTGAGCGCCAGCGTTATCGTGGCACAGCTTCTGTTCCTGGAAGCAGAGGATCCGAGCAAGGACATTCAGCTGTATATCAACAGCCCTGGAGGATCTGTAACTGCAGGTATGGCTATTTACGATACCATGAAATATATCAAGTGTGACGTTTCCACAATCTGTCTCGGAATGGCAGCCAGCATGGGTGCTTTTCTTCTGGCAGGCGGAACCAAGGGAAAGAGATTTGCCCTGCCGCACTCTACCATCATGATTCATCAGCCGTCAGGCGGTGCCCAGGGTCAGGCAACTGAGATCCAGATCGTAGCAGATCACATTGCCCAGACCAAACGGACATTGAATGAAATTCTGGCAGAGAACACTGGCCAGCCTTATGAAGTAGTGGAAAAAGACACAGACCGCGATAATTATATGACTGCTGAAGAAGCAAAGGCATACGGACTGATCGATGGTGTTGTCGAGCATAAATAAAGCAGACAGAAGGAACCTCTTTTCAGGGGGTTCCTTTTGTGCCATATCAAACTGAAAGGAAACGAGAACTATTTATGGCAGAAAAAATGAGAGAAGGAAAAGTCAGATGCTCTTTTTGTCACAAATCCGAGGATCAGGTACGTAAGCTGATCGCAGGACCGGATGGTGTTTTTATCTGTGACGAATGCATTGGTATCTGCTCGGAAATTATGGAAGAGGAACTGGCTCAGTATGATACAGAAGATGTTTATGATTCAGACATCAATCTGCTGAAACCGGAAGAAATCCATAAGATTCTGGATGACTATGTCATTGGACAGGATGAAGCCAAAAAGGCTCTGTCTGTGGCTGTCTATAACCATTACAAAAGAATTACCGCATCTAAGAATCTTGATGTGGAACTGCAGAAAAGTAATATTCTGATGCTGGGACCTACCGGTTCCGGTAAGACACTTCTGGCACAGACACTTGCCCGTCTTCTGAATGTACCGTTTGCAATCGCAGATGCTACGACACTTACAGAAGCCGGTTATGTCGGTGAGGATGTAGAGAATATTCTGTTAAAGATCATTCAGGCTGCGGATTATGATATTGAACGTGCGCAGTATGGAATTATCTATATTGATGAGATCGACAAGATCACAAGAAAATCTGAAAATGCATCAATCACCCGTGATGTATCCGGTGAAGGTGTGCAGCAGGCACTTCTGAAGATCCTGGAAGGTACGGTAGCCAGTGTACCGCCACAGGGTGGACGTAAGCATCCGCACCAGGAATTTATTCAGATTGATACAACAAACATTCTGTTTATCTGCGGTGGAGCATTTGATGGTATTGAAAAGACGATCGAAGCCCGTCAGGATACCAAATCCATTGGATTTGGAGCAGATGTTTCTGTGCAGGAAGAAAGAAATATCGGAGAAATTCTGAAGGACGTTATGCCGGAAGACTTTATCAAATATGGTCTGATTCCGGAGTTTATCGGACGAGTTCCAATCGTAGTAACATTAGACGGGTTGGATGAGGAGGCACTGATCCGTATTCTTAAAGAGCCTAAGAATTCTCTGACCAAACAGTATCATAAATTATTTGAACTGGATGGAGTAGAGCTGGAATTCCAGGAAGAAGCACTGAAAGAAGTAGCCAGAAAATCCCTGGAACGTAAGACCGGCGCCAGAGGACTTCGTTCCATCATGGAGAAATCTCTGATGGATCTGATGTACCGTACGCCTTCTGATAATACGATATGCAAATGCATCATCACAAAAGATGCAGTAGACGGAACCGGAGAACCGGAAGTGGTTCATGGTGAACAGCCTGCTGTACAGCAGAATACCACAAGAAGAAATTCCCGTTCCAGAAAGACAGGAAAGCCGGAGACGGCTTAAAGAAGGGATTGAAGATACATGAAACAGCCAATTAGCATTCTTCCGGCAATTGCGCTCCGTGGGACAACGATTCTTCCGGATATGATCGTGCACTTTGATGTGAGCCGGGAACGTTCGATCAAGGCTATTGAGGCAGCAATGCTTCATGATCAGAAAATCTTTCTCGTTACACAGAAAGATCCGGAAGTAGAAAAACCAGAGTTGTCTGAGCTGTATCAGGTGGGAACGGTTGCTTATATCAAGCAGGTTGTGAAACTTCCACATGATCTGCTCAGAGTGCTGGTAGAAGGAATTGAACGAGCAGAACTTCTCGGTCTGGAACAGGAAGAGCCGTTTCTCAAAGCAGAGACGGCACTTTTTGAGCCGGATGGAGCGCAGTATACAAAGTCTCTGAAAGAAGCGATGTTTAGAAGCATTCAGGAACTTTTTCAGAGATATTGCATGGAAAGTGGAAAGATCAGCAAAGATCTGGCTGCACAGATCATGAATATTACAGAACTGGAAGAGTTGATTTCCCAGATTGCCGTGAATGTACCACTGACTTATCAGAATAAGCAGAAAATTCTGGAAGCAGTCAGTCTGGAAAATCAGTACGAAGTTCTTGCTGCGATTCTGAATAATGAAATTGAAGTCCTGCAGATCGGGCATGACCTGCAGCGTAAATTAAAGGCACGTGTAGACAAAAATCAACGTGATTACATTCTCAGAGAACAGCTGAAGCTGATCCGGGAAGAACTCGGTGAGGAGAATACTGCGGATACGGCGGAAGAATACCGACAGAAAGCGGAAGCACTGGATGCACCGCAGGAAGTAAAAGACAAGCTGAATAAAGAAATCGACCGATTTAAGAGTATGAATAATGCTGCGGCAGAAAGCAGTGTTCTGAGTACTTATATCGAGACACTTCTGGGACTTCCGTGGGATAAGAAATCGGAAGATTCCACTGATCTTAAAGAGGCGTGGAAGATCCTGGAAGAAGGTCACTACGGTCTGAAAGATGTGAAGGAACGTATCATGGAATTCCTTGCAGTACGTAAACTGACATCTGGCGGTAAGAGTCCGATCCTGTGTCTGGTAGGACCTCCTGGAACCGGTAAGACTTCCATTGCGAAATCTGTAGCAGAAGCACTTCATAAGAAATATGTACGTATCTGTCTGGGCGGAGTCCGCGACGAAGCTGAGATCAGAGGTCATCGTAAGACTTATGTGGGCGCTATGCCCGGACGTATCACAGTAGCTCTTTCGCAGGCTGGTGTCAGCAATCCGCTGATGCTGCTTGATGAGATCGACAAGACAAGCAGTGATTATAAGGGTGATACTTCAGCAGCACTTCTTGAAGTACTGGATCCGGAACAGAACAATCATTTCAATGATCATTATGTAGAAGTTCCACAGGATCTCTCTGAGGTACTTTTTATTGCAACAGCCAATGACATGGACGGTATTCCGCGTCCACTCCTTGACCGTATGGAAGTGATTGAAATTTCCGGTTATACTGAGAATGAGAAGGAACACATTGCAAAAGATCACCTGATTCCAAAACAGCTGGAAGTAAACGGAATTCCAGAGGGCAAACTCAAGATTCAGACTCCGGCACTTCGGAAGATCATTACACTTTATACAAGAGAAGCCGGTGTGCGTGGACTCGAACGTAAGATTGGACAGATCTGCCGTAAGGCAGCACGTGAGATCATGGAAAATGATCAGAAAAAGGTGACTGTCAACAGTAAGAATCTGGAGAATTACCTTGGAAAAGCCAGATACAGTTATCTGATGGCAAACAAAAAGGATGAGGTTGGTATCGCAAGAGGTCTTGCATGGACGCAGGTCGGCGGTGATACGCTGCAGATTGAAGTTAATGTAATGCCTGGTAAGGGAGAACTTGTTCTCACAGGACAGCTTGGAGATGTTATGAAAGAATCCGCGCAGGCGGGTATTTCTTATATTCGTTCAGTGGCAGATAAATATGGAATCGCACCGGAGTTTTTCCAGGAAAATGATATCCATGTACATATTCCGGAGGGAGCAGTTCCAAAAGATGGTCCTTCTGCGGGTATTACCATGGCAACTGCAATGCTTTCTGCAATTATTGGCAGAGAGGTGCGTGCAGATGTGGCTATGACCGGTGAGATCACACTTCGTGGTCATGTGCTTCCAATCGGTGGTCTGAAAGAAAAGCTTCTTGCGGCCAAATATGCCAAGATCAAGCAGGTTCTGGTACCGAAGGATAACAAACCGGATATTCAGGAGATGGATGCCGAGATTCTTGATGGACTGAAAATCTCCTTTGTAGATAATATGAATGAAGTGCTGCATGAAGCACTTGCCTGATAATCGAAAGAGGATTTTATGATCATAAAAAGTGCAGTTTTAGATATCGTATGCGGTATTACCAGTAAGATTCCGGATACCGGTCTGCCGGAGGTTGCATTTGCAGGTAAATCAAATGTTGGCAAATCGTCTCTGATCAATGGACTGATGAACAGGAAAGCACTGGCACGTACCAGCGCACAGCCTGGCAAAACGCAGACGATCAATTTTTACAAGATCAATGATGAACTTGATCTGGTGGATCTTCCAGGTTATGGATATGCGCGGGTTACACCGGCCGAGAAAGAAAAATGGGGAAAGATGATTGAAAATTATCTTCATACTTCACATAATCTGAAAGCCGTTTTTCTCCTGATTGATATCCGTCATGATCCTTCTGCAAATGACAGACAGATGTATGAGTGGATCCTTCACAACGGATATGAGCCGATCATCATTGCAACGAAACTGGATAAACTGAAACGCAGTCAGGTTCAGAAGAATCTGAAGGCGATAAGAGAAGGCCTTCAGTTAAGAAAAGGAACAACTGTGATTCCGTATTCTGCTGAGACAAAGCAGGGAAGAGATGAAATCTGGGAACTGATCGAATCTCTGACCGGTGGAGAGCCTTCCGAAGAAGCCTGAAAGGACTAGAAAGATGGGAATCATCAAAGCGGCAAAACTTGCATTTGACTATTTAAGATATGACGAGGACGGAAATGTAGAAGCTACGCAGAGAGCAGTTGATGGTGTGGATTTGGACATTCAGGCAGGTGAATTTGTAGCAGTACTGGGTCATAATGGTTCTGGTAAATCTACTTTTGCAAAGCATATCAATGCACTGCTGCTTCCGACAGAAGGTACGATCTGGATTGATGGAATCGATACATCGAAAGAGCCGGAACTCTGGAAAGTACGCCAGAAAGCCGGAATGGTATTTCAGAATCCGGATAACCAGATCATCGGAACTGTAGTGGAGGAAGATGTGGGATTCGGACCGGAAAATATGGGGATATCTACCGGTGATATCTGGAAACGTGTGGATGAGAGTCTTGCAAAAACAGGAATGACGGCCTATCGTCATCATTCACCGAACAAACTGTCTGGAGGTCAGAAGCAGCGGGTTGCGATCGCCGGAGTAATGGCGATGCGCCCACAGTGTATCGTTCTGGATGAGCCGACTGCCATGTTGGATCCGAATGGACGAAAAGAAGTTCTGGAGGCAGTTCATCAGCTGAACCGGCAGGAAAATGTTACGGTCGTTCTGATCACACATTACATGGAGGAAGTCATTGATGCAGACCGGGTTGTGGTTATGGATGACGGTCATGTAGTAATGGAAGGAACACCGAAAGAAATTTTTTCTCAGGTAGAGACCTTGAAAAAATATCGCCTGGATGTGCCACAGGTAACTTTGCTGGCACATGAACTGAAACAGTCCGGAGTGGATATTCCGGATGGAATTCTTACTACGGAAGAGTTGGTAAATGCCTTATGTCAATAGAATTAAAAAATGTAACATACACATACAGTCCTGGAACTTCCTATGAGATTCATGCATTAAAGGATATCAATCTGAATATTCCGGATGGGCAGTTTATTGGTGTGATCGGACATACAGGCAGTGGAAAGTCCACACTGATCCAGCATCTGAATGCACTGATCCAACCGACTTCAGGAACAGTATCCTACAATGGTGAAGATGTATGGGCAGAGAACTATAATCGACGCGCACTTCGAAGTGAAGTCGGTCTGGTGTTTCAGTATCCGGAGCATCAGCTTTTTGAAAGTGACGTGCTTTCGGATGTCTGCTTTGGACCGATGAATCAGGGAAAGAGCAGAGAAGAAGCGGAAGAAGAGGCGAAGAAAGCACTTCTTCAGGTTGGGTTCAAAGAAAAAAATTTCAAAAAATCTCCATTTGATCTGTCCGGAGGACAGAAAAAGCGTGTTGCGATTGCCGGAGTTCTGGCAATGAATCCGAAGATCCTGATTCTGGATGAGCCGACAGCTGGTCTGGATCCAAAGGGAAGAGATGAGATCCTGGATCAGATTGCAGAACTTCACAAAGTCCGCGGCATTACGATCATTCTGGTATCACACAGCATGGAAGATGTAGCCAAATATGTGGAACGCCTGATCGTAGTCAATCACGGAAAGATTGCTTTTGACGATATACCGAAAAAGGTATTCGCACATTATAAAGAACTTGAAGAGATGGGGCTGGCAGCTCCTCAGATTACCTATATTATGCATGCCCTGAAAGAAAAAGGACTTCCTGTAGATCCAGCAGATACAACGGTGGAAGAAGCGAAGCAGGATATTTTGCATGCACTTCGGGAAATGAACTCATCCTTGCTGAAAGGAGGAGTCCAGAATGATTAGAGATATTACGATTGGACAGTACTATCCTGCGAAGTCTGTGATCCACAAATTGGATCCTAGAACAAAACTTTTTGGGACACTGGTTTTTATCATTTCTGTATTTTTGTTTCACTCAATTGCCGGTTATGCGGTAGCGACGGTGTTCCTTGCAGGAATGATCCTGATTTCCACGGTTCCGGTGAAGTTTATCTTTAAGGGACTGAAAGCCATCTTTATGATCCTGCTGATCACGATGGTGTTTAATATATTCCTGACACCAGGGGAAGCACTTGTGAGTTTTGGAATCTTTAAGATTACAAAGGAAGGACTTTCCATGGCAGTCCGTATGGCAATCCGACTGGTTTATCTGGTAATTGGTTCTTCGCTGATGACATTGACAACGACACCAAACCAGCTGACCGATGGTCTGGAAAAAAGTCTCCGTCCATTAAACAAGATTCATGTTCCGGTACATGAGATTGCGATGATGATGTCGATTGCGCTTCGCTTTATACCGATTCTTCTCGAAGAGACGGATAAGATCATGAAAGCACAGATTGCCCGTGGTGCGGATTTCGAAAATGGAAATCTGATCCAGAAAGTCAAAAACATGGTTCCATTGCTGGTGCCACTGTTTATTTCAGCCTTCCGTCGTGCCAATGATCTGGCGATAGCGATGGAAGCCCGCTGTTATCATGGTGGAGATAATCGTACGCAGATGAAACCGTTGAAATACAAAAAGAGAGATCACATTGCATACCTGATTCTGTTTGCATATCTTGCGGTAGCAATTGGATTTCGTGTAGCCGGGTTATAAGAAGAATAGATGGTTCTTGCTGTAAGGGCGAGAACCATTTTTACCATAAATGGAGGGAAACATGAAAAGAGTTGGACTTGTAGTCGCCTACGATGGAACGAATTACAGTGGCTGGCAGATTCAGCCGAATGGAATTACCATTCAGGGTGTACTCAATGATGCATTGACAGATCTTTTGGGGGAAAAGATTGAGATCATGGGTGCAAGCCGTACAGATGCAGGAGTACACGCACTTGGAAATGTAGCAGTGTTTGATACGAATACACGCATTCCGGGCGAAAAGATTTCCTATGCACTGAACCAGAGACTGCCGGAGGATATCCGGATCCAGTTGTCAGAAGAAGTGGAGCCGGATTTTCATCCAAGATACTGTGACAGTGAGAAAACATATGAATATCGCATTCTGAACCGTAAATTTCCGGTTCCGACGGAACGTCTGTATTCCTATTTCTATCATTATAAGCTGGATGTGGACAAGATGCGGGAGGCGACCTCCTATCTGATCGGACGTCATGATTTTGCGAGCTTCTGTGGAACAGGAGCACAGGTGAAATCTACGGTCCGTACATTGACGGGAATCGATATCTGGCGCGATGGTGATATCGTAACGATCCGTGTCAAAGGTGAGGGATTCCTTTATAACATGGTGCGCATCATTGCTGGAACACTGATTCAGGTTGGAAATGGCCAGTATCCGCCGGAACGTGTAAAGAAGATCCTGGATGCCTGTGACCGTTCGGTTTCCGGACCGACTGCACCCGCACATGGACTGACACTGATGGGAATTGAGTTTTTTGATTAAAAATTTAAATGAATGCATATAAACAAGGCAGGGCTTAATGCTCTGTCTTTTTTTATGGAAAATTCTTTTATTTCATTTTGTAGAATCATATCAATCCGTGGTTATAACCACATCTTTAAGGTGGAATGTATATTATATTAGATTTGCAAAGAAAATAGAATATACGTTAATGCAATAAGGAGGTTTAACCATGGGAAATAAAGAAAATAAAATGTTTTGTTTTCAATGTCAGGAAACAGCAGGATGCAGTGGATGTACAGTATCAGGGGTATGTGGCAAGAAGCCGGATGTAGCAGCAATGCAGGATCTTCTTGTTTATGTGACAAAAGGATTAAGCGCAGTGACTACGGAGCTTCGTTTCGATGGAAAAGAGATTGAGGCCTATGTAAATGAGATGATCATAGTGAATCTGTTTACGACGATCACCAATGCGAATTTTGATAAAGATTCTATCATTGAACGAATTAAAAATACATTGGCGACAAAAGAAGAATTGATCCGGAAAGTGGAAAATCGAGAAGTACTTCCGGAAGCAGCACTCTGGAAAGGAACGGAAGCGGATTTTGAAGCAAAAGCTTCTCGCGTGGGAATTCTTTCTACAGAGAATGAAGATATCCGCAGCCTTCGTGAACTGATCACTTACGGGCTGAAAGGACTGGCTGCTTATGCAAAACATGCAGCGGCACTTGCACATACCGATGTGGAGATTGACGCATTTCTGCAGAGGGCACTTGCAGCGACTCTGGATGATTCCCTGAGTGCAGATCAACTGACTGCACTGACACTGGAGACCGGAAGTTACGGTGTGAAGGTGATGGAACTTCTGGACAAAGCCAATACAGAGACTTATGGAAATCCGGAGATCACAAAAGTTAACATTGGGGTTGGAAAAAATCCAGGAATCCTTGTTTCCGGGCATGATCTTCGTGATCTGGAGATGCTTCTGGAACAGACACAGGGGACAGGTGTGGATGTTTACACACATTCGGAGATGCTTCCGGCACATTACTATCCGGCCTTCAAGAAATATTCGAACTTTATCGGAAACTATGGAAATGCATGGTGGAAACAGAAAGAAGAATTTGAGCGTTTCCACGGTCCGATTCTGATGACGACAAACTGTATCGTGCCGCCAAAGGACAGCTACAAGGACCGTATGTACACGACAGGAGCAGCTTCCTATCCGGGATGCACCCATATTCCAGGTGCTATCGGAGAAGAAAAAGATTTTTCTGCGATTATCGAACAGGCAAAGAAATGTCCGGCGCCGGAAGAAATCGAGCATGGTGAGATTGTGGGAGGATTTGCACATGCACAGGTACTTGCCCTTGCAGATAAGATTGTGGAAGCAGTCAAATCCGGAGCAATTCGTAAGTTTGTTGTTATGGCAGGATGTGATGGACGTGCAAAATCCCGAAACTATTACACGGATTTTGCCAAAGGATTGCCAAAAGATACCGTGATCCTGACTGCCGGCTGTGCAAAATATAAATATAATAAGCTGGATCTGGGGGATATCGGTGGAATTCCGAGAGTCCTTGATGCTGGACAGTGCAACGATTCCTATTCTCTGGCAGTGATCGCACTGAAATTAAAAGAAGTTTTTGAGCTGAATGATATCAATGAACTTCCAATCGTGTATAACATTGCGTGGTATGAACAGAAAGCCGTGATCGTGCTTCTGGCGCTGCTTTCCCTTGGCGTGAAAAATATTCATCTGGGACCGACATTGCCGGCATTTCTCTCCCCGAATGTTGCCAAGATTCTGGTGGATAACTTTGGAATCAGCGGAATTGGAACCGTGGAAGAGGATCTGAAAAATCTGATCGGATAAGAAATTTTGAATCAGATGAAGTTTCCCTTGACTAACCGCACCTGTATATGATTAAATCAACAGGAATCAATCATATATATCTATATGAGGGAGTAGTGGCGCACAGCGTGGCAAGTCAACATCCTGACCGCTGGTCTGGCTTGTCTTAAATAACGAGACTCATGTATGGCAAAGTTACTGTAAAAGTAACGTTCTGTTTGCTGTACATGGAGTCTCATTTTTGTATGTACGAAGAATAATAAAGCCACACAACTCTCAAAGAAAACAGGAGGAGACAAAATGAAAGATGCATTTATGATGTCTCGGGAGGAACTCCTTGCAAAGACCGGTACAGACAGTGAAAAAGGTCTGAAACCGGAACAGGTAGAGAAATCCCGCAGCACCTACGGCACAAACTCTTTTGTCCGTCAGAGTCATGAATCTCTGGCAAAAAGAATTTGGGATGCATCCACAGAACCGATGTTGGTTATGCTGATTTTTGCCGCGATCATTACATTGGCAGTCAACATCACCAGATATTTTACAGGCGGAGAGTATAATTTCCTGGAGTGTGTTGGCATCTTTGCTGCAATCGCACTGTCTGTTGTGATCACGATCATCACAGAAGGAAAAAGTGCAAAAGCATTTGAAGCATTAAATAAAATTAATGAGGATACACTGATCAAGGTTATCCGTAACGGTGAGCCACAGCTGATCACACAGAAAGAGATTGTTGTGGGTGATATCATCATGATCGAGACCGGTGATAAGATTGTTGCAGATGGACGACTCTTTTCAAGCAATGATCTTTCCGTAGATGAATCCGCACTGACGGGAGAAAGTCTTCCGGTCAAAAAAGATGCGGAATTTGTCTGTCAGAAGAGCACACCAGTTGCGGAACGTGCCAATATGCTGTATTCCGGATGCTTTGTTTCAGCAGGAAATGGACAGATGCTGGTTACCGGTGTAGGAAACGATACAGAGTTTGGCCAGATCGCACAGGAACTTTCTTCTATTGAAAAAACAACGACTCCGTTGCAGGAAAAACTTGATAAACTTGGCAAACAGATCACGGTTCTTGGTGCTTCTGCGGCAGCAATTGTTTTTGCAATCGAGGTCCTTCAGTTTGTAATGAACGGACAGCTTAATCTGGACACAGTATCAGATGCATTTATCACCAGTATTGTCCTGATCGTAGCGGCTGTTCCGGAAGGACTTCCAACGATCGTGGCAGTTTCCCTGGCATTGAATATTATCAAGATGTCAAAGGAAAATGCACTGGTCAAAAAAATGATCGCATGCGAGACGATTGGATGTGTCAATATCATCTGTTCAGATAAGACCGGTACACTGACTGAGAACAGGATGACTGTTCAGAAAATCTACACAGGTGGCGAGCTGATCGATCCGGAGCAGTTAAAAGATGAGATGCTTCTTAAGAACTACTGTATCAACAGTAATGCCAATATTTCTGAAGAAGACGGAAGCTGGTCCTTTATCGGAAATCCGACAGAAGGTTCTCTGCTTGCAGCGGCTGCAAAAGCAGGCGTGGATTATCAGGAACTTCGTCAGGCGGCCGATATTGTCCGTGTATTCCCGTTCTCATCTCAGAACAAGGACATGAGTACGATCGTTCGTGAAAATGGCAAAGAGATTTTGTATGTCAAAGGAAATCCGGAAAAGATCATTTCTCTCTGTACTGGCATTTCCGAAGAAGAAAAAGAAAAGAATTTCCACCTGATGGAAGAATTCCAGAACAAAGCAGGCCGTCTGCTTGCATTTGCACATAAAGAGCTGGAAGGTCAGTATAACGATGAGGAGCAGGATGAGGTAGAACAGGAACTGATCTACGATGGTTTTGTGGTAATCTCTGATCCACTGAGTCCAGATGTATATGAATCCATCCGAAACTGTCGCAGTGCAGGAATTGAAGTAAAAATGCTGACAGGTGATAACATCCGTACAGCAAGAGCAATTGCCAATGAGCTGCATATGCTGGATGATGATCATATCGCAGTAGAGGCTGCTGATATCGAAAAGCTGACAGATGAAGAACTTAAGGAAACTTTGAAAAAGATTCAGGTAATTGCAAGAAGTACGCCGCTTGTCAAGATGAGAGTTGTCAAACTTCTCAAGGAGCAGGGAAATGTTGTTGCGGTTACCGGTGACGGAATCAATGATGCACCGGCTATCAAACATGCAGATGTCGGCATTGCCATGGGTATCGCCGGAACAGATGTTACAAAGGAAGCCAGTGATATGGTACTTCTGGATGATTCTTTCTCCACAATCATCAAAGCGGTGCAGTGGGGACGTGGAATCTATGAGAATTTCAAACGTTTTATTCAGTTCCAGCTGACCGTTAATGTTTCTTCTGTAGTAGTTGTTATCTGTTCGATCCTTGCCGGTTTCAGTGCGCCGTTTACCGCACTCGAACTTCTGTGGATCAACATCATCATGGATGGACCGCCGGCACTGACACTTGGTCTGGAGCCGATTCGTCCGGATCTTCTGAAACATAAACCGACCAGAAGAAACGAAAATATTATTTCTAAAAAAATGCTGCTTCGCATCTTTGTAAACGGAATTTTTATTTCTGTGATCTTCATGCTACAGCATTTCAAAAACTTCCTTGGTGCAGCACCTGAGGAAGAAGCAACTGTATTATTTACACTGTTTGTACTGTTCCAGTTGTTCAATGCATTCAACTGCCGTGAACTGGATGACACACCAATGTTTAAAAATCTTCTGAAGAACAAGCTGATGCTTGGTGTGTTCCTTCTGGTATTGATCCTTCAGGGAATCATCACGCAGTTTGGGGCAGCAGTATTTGAAACAGTTCCGCTTTCCGCAGCAATGTGGGGCAAAATGCTTCTGACTGCTTTCACAGTTATTATTCTGAATGAAGGCATCAAAGCAGTGAAGCGGCTGTTTGTACGTAAATAAAGATTACTGTGAATAGTGACACATATAGCAGACAGTGGCAGATCATTTGGAGGGAATGTGTATGATCACTTTTATGGCATCACTTTTTATCAAGGACAGTAAAAATTATAAAGAACCATCGGTAAGGCAGGCATACGGAGTATTAAGCGGGGCAGTAGGAATCGGACTGAATATTTTGCTGTTCTTTGGAAAATGGCTTGCCGGTACGATCAGTGGTTCGATTGCAATTACTGCAGACGCATTCAACAACCTTTCAGATGCCGGATCGTCGATCATCACGTTGATCGGCTTTCGGCTTTCCGGACAGGAACCGGATCCGGAGCATCCATTTGGACATGGAAGAATGGAATATATTTCCGGTCTTCTGGTGTCCGTTGCAATTCTTGTCATGGGATTTGAACTGATCGGGTCCTCCATCGGCAAACTGCGAAGTCCGGAACCGATTGAGAGCAGTGCACTGGTATTCGGCATTCTGATCGCATCGATTCTTGTAAAGCTGTACATGTTTTTTTACAATCATTCCTTAAGCAAAAAGATAGAAAGTGCAGCGATGAAGGCAACATCAGTGGACAGCCTGAGTGATACAGTTGCAACAACGCTGGTTCTGATCGCAACACTGATCAGTAAATATACGGGATTACTTCTTGATGGATGGTTTGGTATTCTGGTAGGATTGTTTATTCTTTATACCGGAGGCTCTACGCTGAAGGAAACCATAGATCTTCTTCTTGGTCAGCCGCCGAAACAGGAGTTTATCGATGAGGTTAAGGAAATCGTGCTGGGACATTCAATGGTACATGGCGTGCATGATCTGATCGTGCATGATTATGGGCCGGGGCGTGTAATGATCTCACTTCATGCTGAAGTGGATGTGAATGGAGATATTCAGGATATTCATGAACAGATCGATCATATTGAAC